>Ga0209715_1002904_pt1 | contig 12626 bp, 14 predicted proteins | sample COGITO_mtgs_1205_2_FD_184809 | JGI IMG/M metagenome (GOLD analysis project Ga0209715, IMG submission 184809) | Pelagic marine microbial communities from North Sea - COGITO_mtgs_120503 (SPAdes) (version 2) | ecosystem: Environmental > Aquatic > Marine > Epipelagic ...
CTTCAAGCCAGCAGCAATTGCATTTCGGATTAATGCAGTGTCTTTTGTTTTGCCCGCAGCAAGAGCTTGTTGGCGACTAAACGCCAAATTAGCAGCCTTCTCACTCTGCAAAACACTAAACGCTTCTCTTGCGCCAATTGTGTTATTCATCACAGCATTTGCTAAATCGTCCCGGCCCTGCTTGCGCAGCATGTCAACAGTTTTGTTTTTCGACATGCTTGCCGCACGCTGAACGCCTTGCTGACGTATGCCTTCGCCGCCACGCAAGTCTTTCAGGATTAACGGGTCAAGCGCCGCAGCAAAGTTTTGCAGCGGGCTAAGGCCAGTATCTTCGTTAGTTTTCATGGCTTTATCAAATAAGCCGAGGAGACCGCCACGCGGTTGACTTGGCTGCTGCGGATTCATAACCATTTATCCTAAACCTCCAATTACATTTGCCCCGAGCTGCAAATAATTAAACAAGCCGGGCTTCATGCTTTGCGTAGTAGTTTGAGGCGTGGGGGTCGCACCCAACGCCGCCAATGGCGCTGACAAAGATTGCATTGGCGATGCGGTGTAGCCAGCGTACTGCCCTTTTGCTGCATCAATCAACGCTTGCTGCATACCTTGCTGCAACAGACCCTGCTGAAGCTGGTTCTGCTGAATTGTTTGACCTGTCTGGAACGCTTGCTGGCCCAAGCCGCCGAGCTGGGATGCTGCGCCAAGTCGAGCCTGACGGTCAGCCATCGCAGCCTGCAATGCTTGGCTGTAGTTTTGCTGACGCTGCTGCGCTGCCATATCGCCCGCCATGCGGCCATACTCGCCAGCCATCACACCTTCGGCAACGCCCTGACGTGAGCCGCCAAACGCGCCTGCCGCTGTGGCTTGAGCGCCAAGTGTGTTCATGGCCATTTGACGCTGACGCTCAATGTCTTGCTGCGTCCGATCTATGACCGCGCTGGTGTACGGGTTGGCATAAGCGCCAACTTGCAGTGGAGCCTGCATGGCACGCTGAGTGCCGCCGATTGCGCCTTGCAACGCCCCCGCCGAGGCTTGGTTTACGTTGAAGCCTTGCTGCGGAGCCATTGGTGCTGGCTGGTATGTTGCGTTAGGCTGTGCAGTAGGCTGCGCGGCCATTGTCGGTGCTGGTGCTGGTGCGCCCATTTTACAGGCCTTTCTTTGCTTGAGTTATCAGTTTCTTATTACCTGCGGGGGTGGTGGAGGCGTGCGCGCTGCTTCTTTTGCTGCCTGCGCCTTGGCAAGCATCAGTTCTGCCGCTTCAGCGCGCTTGGGGTTGCCGATTAAGACCCCATCTAAATAAACTTCGCGGCGGTCGTCCTTGTAGACAATCCCAGTACCACCGTTCGACAACTGTGCTGCTCTTATCGTTGGCGCATCAAAATTGGCGCTCTCAGAATTTGTATAAGCAGAAAGTTTTTCACGTGTGTCGAGTGCTGACGCTAGACTTTGAAGTTCTGATTGACGTGCAGCCGCTTCCGCAAGCTGTGAGGCATAGCTTTCGTTGTCTGTCGCGTGGGAGTATGAGGTGACTTTATTCTCTACTGGTGGACCCGTTACGTTTAATCCGCCAAGAAGCCCTCCGAAGAAATCGCCCACTTTTCCAAAGTTGCCTACCCCGTCAGCGCCGCCGCCAGATACTAATCCAGAAATGGGGCCAGAAGTAACGTCAGGGCCAGCGCCGCCAAATGGGTCTAGGCTAGTTGCTGCGTAATCAAGCTGCTCCTGAGTTGGCTGGGCAGCATATGTAGGCTGACCCGGCACAATAGTTCCACGGCCACCCGCTACAGACGGCCCAAGATCATAACCAAGATTAGTTGACGTTCCGTCGCTTGAGTGCATTATAGCTGGTCCGCCCGGTAACATTGGACTTGAATCATAATACTGGCGCTGCTCAGGGAAGGTTGACGGAGTGTTGTCAATGTAACCGGGCGGACGAACATCTGTAGGGGTAACTATTGTGTACGGAACTTCGTTGCCCGCAAAGTCGGTTGACGTATAAACAGTTCCGTCTGTTGGGGCGGTAGGAGTCCCCCGAATGGTTTCTGGGAAATACACACTTCCACCGTCACCACCGTCACCAACAGAACCACCGCCCAAGTCGCCGGGTGTGCGGGTGTCAGTGTAGTCAACCATTGGGCCAACATTTGCCCCGGGAACGCCTGAGTATGGATCAATAAACAAGCTATCAATAAGCGATTTCTGACCCGGACGGCGCGTAGCAAGCTCATCCATAGCTTGCTCATACATTGGCGCAGAAGAATAACCGCGCACACCACCCGCATATGTAGTTGGAGCTGGCATTCCGCCCATAATATCCTGCTGGGACATGTCGCCGCCAGCCAAACCAAAAGCGCCAGCAGTGCCAGCCGTGTTTCGGAACGCAGCCTCTTGCATCGGAGTAAACGCAGCTACATCTGGACCGTAATACGGGACATAACCAATCTGAGAGATTGTGTCCGCACGGGCTAGATTGCGCTTTGCCGCGTCCTCAATGTATTGAGGAATTTCAACCGTTGAGGATGTTGATCCACCTTTTCCGCCTGACATTACTCAAACTCCTTAACGTATGAGGCGTGCTGGGCTTCCCAGCCGTGCGCCTTCAATGGTTTCTTCCAGCCAAACCTGCCGGACATTGTTAGAGCGCTGCAACCTTGAGCCTTGCCCCATTCTATCACATCATCGTGCATATCTAAAATCTGGTCCAATTCACCGCCACCTAGAAATACGTTTAACACGCGTTTCTTCGGATATACCACTATTTCAGTGACTATGCACCCCCTTGGCGTAGGCCACAGTTGCAGCGTACCTTTTTGCAATCCAGCGACTATATCATCGAACCCATGTGTGCCACCGCTGTAGCTTAGAGCTGCATCAATCCAAGGCTTGCATCTTTCTAGCTCTTTATCCATGCAACCTCGTTATCGCAATGGTTGAGGACGGCGCTGCTGGTGCAAACGCCGTTGCCGCAGTTGAGTGCAAAAACCCAGTAGTGCTATCAACAGCCCACATCGCCTCCAAGTAATCTCCGGCGGCAAAGTTAAATATTGCAGACCTGCCAACAACAAGAACCGAACCGTTTTGATGCAGTGCGCTTTTCATCGTTGACCCAGAAACGTCTGTGCCGTTGACGCGGGGCCAAAACCAAAAGTTTACAGTTGAGCTGGATGTAGACGCAATTTGCGCCGAAAACGCAATCATGTACTGGCCAGCTTCCTCAAACACCAAGCGAGAGGCTGGTGTGCCGTTTGTGATGCCCTCGGCAATGCTTGATGTGTACGTCAAAGCGTAGGCTGTGTTGATAGATGCAGCAGTCTGATCTGTTGTGACGCCGCCAGCATACTGGCCATCCTCCAGTACAATTTGACGCCACTCGCCGTTTTTGCTGACCACCGGATAACCAAGCGCATTGTCCCACAGCATCACACCATTCTCGGACGCCGATGAATACGTTTCCTTAAAGCCAAGCTGATCCAAAGCTCGGCCCAAGTAACGCCGCATATTCTCGGCCCACTGGTTTATATTGACCGTAATGGGAGGGAGTATCCGGCTCATCTGCGCCCGCCCGCTACCGCGTCAAGCCGCATGATGCCAACGCGCCAATCAGAGTCAGTGTTGCCTGTGACGCGCATTCTGATCTGACGCCCAGTAAACCGCAGGCTTGTTGGGTTAGCCATGTTATACGGGCCGTAATCACGCTCAGTATCTGTCGGATAGAAACGTGTCTTAAATGTGGCGTTAACGTCACCCAGCGTATTCTCGTCTGGGATCATGCCGCGCACAGCCATCACGTTCTCGCCTACACCAAGCGCAATTGGGCCTGTCTCGGCAAATGGAGATTGGCCGCCGTAGTCAAAGCCAATCTCTTGCTCATACAAAACACCATCGGCAGCAATCCAGAATGGCTGGCGGAATACGCCACGATCAACGCCAGCTGTGCGGTCAATCGTACCAGTGGTCCAAATGTTTTCTGCGTAGTCAAATGCAACATAGCTGTCGCACTCTGTTCCGCTTGCGCTTGGGTAGAACCACCAGATTTCATTGAAGCGGCTGTTGACTACGGCGTGAACCTTTGACCGCTGGTCGTTGTTCATGTCGCTAAAAACGTAATCCGCAACCTCACATGGCAAGTCACGCACAGAGCCGCCAGCATAGATAAAGAATGAGCGCTGGCCCATCCACACTACGCCCTCGTCAATTGACGCAGCTGCGTTGGCTGCAATCAAACCACATGATGTACCTACACGCTCAAAGCCATAAACGAATGGAGGGCCGCTGTATGTGGCTGTGTGGGCGTCTTGGTCAGTCAAGATCAATGACTGCCCGCGCGTGCGCAAACCCTTGAGGATTGTGCCGTTGGTTTGGATTTCAATGTCACCAGCCTCGTTAGTTGCTGCTGGTGTCCAATTGTTGTTATCCTCACGGTCAGACCATGCAATCTTGCGAGGGTTGCCGCCCGCACCAAAAGCGAAAACAAAGCGCTCTTCTGTTACCATCATGCCGGAACAATCTACAGGGGCATTTGACAGAACTGCGGCTGGTGTTCCGCCGTTAAGCTGCCACTCATAAATCTTACCGTCATCAGCTGTCATGCCTAGCAAGTATTCACCCCAGTTCTCCAAGCTCCATGTGGTCGCCGGGAAAATAGTGCCGATGTCTTCTGAGGGCAAGCCGTAAAGGCTATTGCCGTAAACGCCGCCGCCGTAGCTGGTAAAGGATGTGGCATCAACGCGACCAGCGGTGAAGCCTGCTGGCGTAATGTCACTAACAGCGTTACCAGATGTCATGGCGTACAACTTATTGTACGTTCCAAACGCCACGCGTCGGCCACCGCTGTTATCTTCCCACGCAATCATTGTGCGGGCTACGCCATCTAAATCAACACTTCCGCGTTGACGCCAGCCGCCGACTGGGCGCAACGCACCCTCATGCCAACGGATTAAGTTTGCATCGCGCCAACGGCCTTGAGACTGATACTCAGTGCCGTTGCGATACTGTCCTGCTGGGATGTTGAGCGGTATTAACGGCATGACGCTACCTTATGATTTGACTACCATCTTTGTAGCAGAAACGGCGGTCCCCGCCAATACACTTGGATCAGCAGGGGTTTCACCTATCGTGCCATCCGTCTGGACGTAGTATTGCTGACCGGGCGTGAGGCCCGACTGCTCTTTGTTGACTGTGCCAACTATATCTATGGTGGCGTTGCCTGTGTCTGCTACAGCGCCGCCAGACGAGATGCCGATGTAGTTCTCGGAGGTGAGGGTAGAGTACCCCACTTGCAAAACTTTTGAACGACCAGTGCTAGCCCTGTAAGATATTACAACTTTATTATTTGCACTATCGTAAGAAAGGGACGGGTGTTCTGTTGTGGTGGCAGAAAAAACCACAGGAGTTTCTAGGGTAATACTTGTACCGCTAACCTCACCAATAACATACTTTCCATAATCAGAGTCTCCACGATCTCTATATGTAATAACTACTTTTTGAGCCGTTTCGTCATATATTATATGATGCCACTGGGTTGAGTTGGTGGTAATCTGCACCCTTGTCCCGAAGCTGATGCCTGTGCCACTAACTGTACCAACTATTACATAAAAGTCGTTATTTGCGCCACCCTCTTTGTAGGCAACCACAGCTTTATTGTTAGAGCCATCAAACCCAACAGCAATGTTTTCTGTTGAAGCACTTTGAAACACTGCGGGGGTGCCGAAGGATATAGATGTTCCAGACACAGAACCAACTGCAGCCGTTCCATAATTTGAGTTACCTTGGTCTTGCCAACAAGCAACAACTTTTTGTGCATTGCTGTCATATGTTATTGAAACAAAGTCGGAAGCAGCAGCCTTCGCCACCACTTCGCTCCCAAAACTAATGGAGGTTCCGCTTACTGTGCCAATTTTTGCAGTAGGCTTATTACCATTGCTATTATCTGCATAAAAAACTACAACCTTTTGAGAATTTTCATCGTAAGTAGCGTCCACAGTTATTACTGTACCGCTCTTAACGGTTACCTCAGAGCCAAAACTGATCGACGTTCCGCTCACGGTGCCTACTTTGCAGTTTAACGCATTTGATATTTCATAAAAAACAACCACTTTCTGTGCATTCGCATCGTAAGCAATAGCGGTTTCAGTGATGGCACTATTAGCGACAACAACCTCAGAGCCAAAGCTAATAGACGAACCAGATACAGTGCCGACAACGGCTACAATATAGTCTGAATTTGACTCATCACGATATGCGACTACTATTTTTCCAGCATTTGCATCATAAACCGAAGTCGGTACATCTGTACTTCCAGAATTAAAGATTGACTCAGACCCAAGAGATTCAGAAGCGCCACCGATAACACTCACAGTACCATCTGCATTAACTACAACAGGCTGACCGCTCGGCAGCGTACCAGATGCAACGGCCTTGAGCTTACCGCCCTCTTGCTTTGGAATGGTGTCGAGCGCCATGTGTTACCCTTTCACGATCAGTTTGTTTGCAGCCACGGCTGTCCCTGCGAATACGCTTGGGTCTGCTGGCGTGGTGCCGAGTGTTCCGTCTGTCTGGACGTAGTAGCTTTGACCTGCGGTAAGGCCAGATTGGTTCTCGTCCACAGCGCCCTTGAGGTTGATCTTTGCACCAGTGCCGTCAGGTGCGCCTGTGGCGGCTGTGCCGATGTAGGACGAGGCGTTGGTTGAACCAGAGTCAAAGACAACGGCCTTACCATCGAGACTAGAACCATTATAATTTTGGTCAGCTATTATTACTTTATTACTATTGCTGTCATATGCAGAGGAAATCCAAGAAGTAATATTGGTACTATACTGTAACGCTGTTCCAAAAGTTATAGAGGTTCCGCTTACGGTTCCTACTATAGCAAAAGGCATCTGTGATGAAAAATCGTGGTACGCCACAACGACTTTACCTGTACTTACATCAAAAGTTGTTGCTATATAAGCAGCTCTAACACTAAAAGTTACTGTCGTACCAAAGCTGATAGAGTTTCCGCTTACGGTGCCAACAAGACTTTTACCGCTACCTGAACTTCCGTAGTAGGCAATAACTACTTTATTGTTGATACTATCAAACGCTGCCGATGTGTACGCTGCTTCTGCACTATCAAAAGTAACAGGTGTACCAAAACTTATTGAGGTTCCGCTTACAGTTCCTACTACAGCCCGTCCGTTAGTAGAGGAAATATATCTAGCATATGCAATAACAATTTTGTTGTTACTGCTATCAAATACGACAGAATTATAGTTAGACTCTGCTGATTCATATACAGTAGAAGTACCAAAAGAGATAGACGTACCGCTTACCGTCCCTACTATAGCTGTACCATAAGAGGATGTGCCTCTATAGGCTACTACTACTTTGTTATTATTAGTATCAAACGTGCAGGATGTATACGCTGTAGCGGCACTGTTAAAAACGGTAGGGCTTCCAAAAGAGATAGACGTACCATTTACAGTCCCTACTATAGCAGTACCATAACTAGAATTAGTATCGTCCCTATAGGCTACTACCACTTTGTTATTATTAGTATCAAACGTAGCAGAAATAAATTGAGTTTGACCTGTATTAAAAACAACAGGAGTGCCAAACGAAATAGAGCTTCCGCTTACAGTCCCGACAATAGCTGTGCCAGAACTACTGTTACCCATGTCCCTATAAACAACTACAACTTTATTGTTTGAACTATCAAATACAACATCTTTATCTGGAGGGTTGCCGTTAGTAAACGTTGTAGGTGAACCTACACTAGGGTCAGAAAAACCTATTATGCTAACAGTCCCATCGCTATTAACTACAACAGCATCCCCCGTGGACAGCGTACCACTGGCGACAATCTGTGCTTGTCTTGGAGTGCTTGGATCGTTTCCAATGATACGCATATAATTATTCCTCGTCGAGAGTTGGGTCTACCCAGTCAGGGTTCAACGTCCATGTAGTGCCGTCAAAGAAATACTTGTTGCCAGACCAATCCGCAGGGGCGTTGGTCACGTTGTCAGTGACGGTCACTGTGGTGCTGTTCAAGTCACCAATGATGAACTGAGCAGGATCACCCACTGTGATGTTGTCTGCCGTGGCAGTAATAGTCACGTCATCAGCAAGAAGGTACTTGCTCAAGCCGCTGGATGTTTCAACAATGGTCTTCATCAGTTTAACCTTTCACGATGATTTCAGTAGATGAGATGGCAGTGCCAGCCACGACAGACGGATCAGCCGCTGTTGTGCCTAGAGAGCCATCAGTTTGAACATAGTAAGTCTGACCCGCAGTTAAACTACTCTGGTTGCGATCCACGGTGCAGGTAGAGTTGACCAAGGCGCTCTGCGTGTCAGCGTATGTGTGCGCAGCAAAGCCGAGGAAGTTTTCGGATGTGAGGTTGGTGGATGTGCTACTTGGGGTAAACGTAGCCGCCGTTCCATAATTTGAATTCCCCCCGTCTGTGTACGCAACCACAACTTTGCTCGCAGAGCTATCAAAAGTTACAGCCGTCAGTTCTACAGCCGCAGTCTCAAAGACAGAAGGTGACTCAAAAGTAATACTTGTCCCGCTTACCGTGCCAGCAATAGCTGTACCGTAGCTAGAATTTCCATCGTCCCGATAAGCAATCACAACTTTGTTCGTATTACTGTCGAAGGTAGCGGCTTGGTAAAATGTGGTTGCAGCCTCGAAAACTACTGCTGTTCCAAAGCTGATTCCCGTGCCGCTTACGGTTCCGACTATAGCAGTCCCGTAGTTAGAGTTTCCTCCGTCCCGATAAGCAATAACAACCTTGCCCGTACTGCTGTCAAAGGTAGGAGATGTGTAACTCGTAGTGGCAGCTTCAAAAACAGTAGCAGTTCCAAAGCTGATTCCCGTGCCGCTTACTGTTCCGACAATGGCTGTTCCGTAGTACGAGTTCCCCCAGTCTTGGTAGGTAATGACAATTTTGTTGGAAGCACTGTCAAACGTAATCCCGATACTATCGCATCTTGCCGTTTTAAAAACTACGGGACTACCGAAGCTAATGGACGTAGAACTTACTGTTCCGACAATGGCTGTTCCGTAGTTAGAGTTGGCGGCATCATTGTACGCAATGACAACCTTGTTAGAGTTACTGTCGAAGGTAGCTTGAATGAATAGGGACGACGCATTCTCAAACACCGCAGAAGAACCAAAGCTAATACCTGCTCCACTCACAGTTCCGACAATAGCTGTGCCGATGCCCCCCGTCTGAAGTCTATAGGCAATAACCACTTTATTTGAAGCCGTGTCGAATACCGCAGAGTTTAGCGTCACGCCAGAGCTGTTAAAAACTACAGGCGTACCAAAACTGATGTTAGTACCACTAACTGTTCCGACAACGGCAGTGCCGTAGTTGGAGTTGCCTTGATCTGTATAGGTAACAACCACTTTGTTTGTGTTGCTGTCAAATGTAACAGAGTTATTCGTGGAGTTTGCGTTTTCAAACACTGCGGGAGTTCCTGTTCCCTGACTAACATTTGTCTCTTCAACAACACTCACAGTCCCATCGCTGTTAACTACAACAGCATCACCGCTGGGCAAAGCACCAGAAGCCACCGCCCTTACCTGAGCGTCTTTCTCTACATTGCCGATCAAACGCATGGCGGCTCTCCTTACGAGATTTCTTCGTAGCTCACGATGACTTCAAGGTCGTTAGCTGCACTAGCAGTAGCTGTGATCGACTTGTCTTCTTCAAGATACAGAGCCGTGCTTTTATCTAGCGCAATCAATGAAGCGTCAGCAGGAACCGATGCAGTCGCAACCAGCGAGTAAGCTGTGCCACCGCCAGCAGCGGCGCTGTGAACGTCAACCGTAACGTCAGCGGCGTTTGTGCCATCGACGTTTGCGACTTGGATCATGTTGATCTTAAACACCTTGCCGCTCGATGCAGCGTTGCTGACCAGCGTTGTTTGCGAGGTTGAAGACAAAGCCACCAGCGCCGACTTGGCGGTGATTGTGGCGACATTTACTACGTTTGGGGCGGCCATGGTTTTCTCCTATTAACCGAATACAATTGCCATTGCGATGGCTTTACCTGTTGAAGCTGCTGCGTCGGCCTTGTCTTCGACGGTCTTTAATGTCGTGTCAAGGTCGTCCCAGTTGCCGTTTAGATAACCACCCCAAGCGTCTTCGTCGCCGCCTACGGTTGGTTTATTCCAAGAATAATTTGTCGTTGTAGTAGGCATTACGCGGCCCTCTCTAAGTAGTCTGCTTCTGTCCAAGTCGTCGATGGATCAGATGCGTCTGTCCATATGGTTGTCGGGTCAGGTGCGTCTTCCCACTTATACCTTGCATTTACTACAGGCGTAAATGCAATATCATCGGAAACCGCAAAAGTTCTTACCCTGATATAACCTATATCGGAAGAAATTGAAATAGCAGCAGTAGATGAGGCAACTACATCAATTACGCCATTAGATGTAAACGCAAAATCAATCGCAGTTGACGACGAAACATTCCGAGTAACTCCACCCGCAACGCTTGCCGCAAAAGCAATACTAGCAGTTGCGCTGGCATCTTCCGTACTGCGGTTCTCACCGTAAATATACGATCCATAAGTGTTGAGACCGTAACCCGGACGGAAGCCCGGTATAACCTCGTAAGTGATAGCAGATACGTTTGCAATGCCGCCAAGACTTATGCTGGCCGACGCGTCAACAATGCGAACACCAGTTGGCTGTGACGCAACAAACGCAATGGACGCAGACGATGACGCGTCAACAATCGTAACAGCAGACGCAGATGCAGAAACGCCAATAGACGCAGAAACAGCGCCCTGCGTCGTCTCAGGCTCGCCGTATAACCCAGAGTTAAAAACCCCTGAGTTATATGTGGAGCGCAAGGCCATTAGCTTGCCGTAATATCAAGGTCGCCAGTTGGGATGCGGAACACATCGCCATCGTTGATGGCTTTGGCAGTGTCGAGCGCAGAATGAATAATCATGTTGCCGCCAGAAGACGCGTCCATGATTCCGATCCATCCGATTGTACCCCAGTTGCCACCGCTGGCTGCCGGAAACTCAATCGACGCTGTGTTTGACGCCGTGTCGCCAGTGACGCTGAATGTCGCCGCCGTGCGGGCATAGCCAGAGCCAGACACCTCAGTGCCAGCAGTGCCAGTGTCAGTTGGGTCAGATGTAAACAAGCCGACATACCAAGCTGTCGGGCGGGTTACGCTACCAGTTGTCAACAAATACTGAAGTGTACTTGTCTCAAAAGCATTTGTTAAAGACATGGATTTCTCCGTTAGATATATCTGTGGCCGTTATACACCAGTTTCAGTCTAATAGCTAGTCACGCGCATACGGATGCCCGAACCAGCAAATCGAGTGTCATCTGACGCCCTTTGCAGCGATTGCATTGCAGCTGAATAAAGCGCAGCCCAAGTTTCAGCGCGGGCGTCGTCATTCAAGTAAGGCGCAGACTGAATTAACGCGCCATACAAGTAAACGTCAGGCGCATCTCGCAAAAGCCAGTTGTCAGCGTTGCTGTCGCTCAACTCAGGCGTCTTTGCGTAATACTGAAGCTGCATTGTGTACTCGCCATCGGGCGTTGGAAACACCTCAATGGTATCGCCAATGTTTGCGTAAAAACGCGGACGACCCGCAATGTCAGAATTGCGTTCACGATACTCAAGCATGTCATCGCGCGAAATTAACTCAAGGCGATACGTTGTGCCAGATGTAATGCCAAAACGAACAGTCTCAATCCAATCAGCAGGCATCTGCACATAGCGGCTATCAAGCGTAGCATCAACGCGGTTGACCATCTTGTAATGCCGCAAGTCACGATTAATGCCAGCTTCCGCCAAACTAATAAAATCAGGAATAACCGCCGTAAGGTCGTCGCGGTTGAGCCAGTTGGCTATGCTAGACTTTAGCTCTGCGTAAGTTGTGATTGCCATTTACCTGTAATCCTTAATTGGCACGCGACTGCATATACCTGTTAAAAGCCCTTTGCATCCATTCTGGATTTTGAAGCTCTCGTGTAAATCCGCCATCGTCGGAAAGAAATTTTACAAACTCTTGATATTCAGCATTACTTTGGGTTGGCATTTGCATAGACGAAGGAGCCTGCTCCATAGGGCCGTAGCCCGCAGCACCCAAATCTGTTTTTCTATTGTACCTTTCGAAAATATATGGTGAACGGCCATATCCTGTAGATTCCATTTTTAACCTAGGGTCGTATATATTGGACATTGTATTGGAAACGAGGTCAGCCTCAAACCTACGCTTGGCTTCGTCAAGCCTTGCAGATTCCATATTAGATGGCTGACTGCCTAAACCCGGTGTTGTCTGAGACGGCATCTGCATAGACGAAGGTGGCGTGTAATATGACGTGTCTGGCGTATCTTGTATTGCAGGACCAAACCCGCCAAATGGCTCAAGTGGATTTGACCTTTGCCTACGCTCCATGTCAGACAATTGATTATTTGCGAGTAAACCGGGAGACTGCATAGGAGCGCCGCCGGGCGTAACGCCCGCAGCCGCAGACTTGGACTGCGCAGCCTCTTGCTCAGCTTGACCGCCAGCAGCATTTAAGCCACCGCCGTCAAACAAATCAACGTACCAAGGCACATACTCACGCGTCTGCTCATTAAAGTAACCCGGCAAACTATCTTTGTT
>Ga0209715_1002917_pt1 | contig 12595 bp, 9 predicted proteins | sample COGITO_mtgs_1205_2_FD_184809 | JGI IMG/M metagenome (GOLD analysis project Ga0209715, IMG submission 184809) | Pelagic marine microbial communities from North Sea - COGITO_mtgs_120503 (SPAdes) (version 2) | ecosystem: Environmental > Aquatic > Marine > Epipelagic ...
TTATCCCTTAAAATTTCAACCGATTCTCAAAAATAAAATTTGGGGAGGTCAAAAACTACATCAACTTTTAAACAAGCCCACCATGGCTACGGATGCCGGCGAAAGTTGGGAAATCAGTGACGTGGAAGGCGATACCTCTGTGGTTGCCAATGGTCCTTTGGAAGGTACATCGCTCAAAACCCTTTTGGAGACTTATACGTCTGATTTGTTAGGGGAGAAGAATTTTCGTCAGTTTGGGACTAAGTTTCCTTTGCTTATTAAGTTTATTGACGCCAAAGAAGATTTGTCCGTTCAGTTGCATCCCAACGATCAGCTCGCCAAAGAACGCCACAACAGTTTTGGGAAAACCGAAATGTGGTATGTGCTTCAAGCGGATACAGATTCCAATTTGATAGTTGGATTTAATCAGGAGATGACACAAGAATTGTACCTCAAACATCTGGAAGAGAAGACGCTGCAAAGCATTTTAAATTTTGATGCTGTCCAAGCAGGCGATACCTATTTTATTGAAGTAGGGAGGATTCATGCGATTGGAGCAGGGGTGCTTTTGGCAGAAATTCAACAAACCAGTGATATTACCTACCGCGTGTATGACTGGGACCGCGTAGATGCCGATGGCAATGAACGGGAGTTGCACAATGACATTGCGCTGGAAGCTTTTGACTTTGATATGCCGGATAATTACAGAGTGAAGTATTCCAAAAATTCAAATACTTCTACCGAACTGGTCAGTTGTCCATATTTCACAACGAATGTGCTGGACGTCAAAGAACCAATTCTAAAAGAAAACACACACGATTCTTTTATGATTTATATGTGTGTGGAAGGAAAAGCCACTGTGGAAGTGGACGGAACTGTCACTGAAATTTCGATGGGGGAGACGGTTTTAATTCCTGCCTGTATCGAACGATTTTTGATTTCTGCAAATCATGCAAAACTTTTAGAAGTTTATATTGAACTCGTTTAAGCTTTTTCAATCGGCTAAAAAATGGCCTTTGTTCACCCACTTTTTGTCTTTTTTAACTTCCGCAACGGAGCTACGCAACTAAAAAAAACTTCAATTGGATAAATATTGACTAATTTTCGCTACAATTCAAAAAGTGTAAACGAGTTCAGTTAAAATTACGTAATTTTGCAAAAACAAAAATTAAGATAATGGCTAACGTTAGAAATTTAAAGAAAGATATCAATTACGTATTAGGAGATATCATTGAAGCAGTATACATTTGGGAATATGCCAATACCGATAAAGACACTAAAAAAAGTGAAGCGATCATTGACGAGGCGATTTCAACTTTTGATGAATTGATTGCGATGGTAAATGCTAAAGATGTTGAAAATCAAAAAGCACATTTCAAAGGGATCGCTAAAGATCTTGAAACAAAAGGAAAAGCTTTAATCGAAAAGATTAACAAGCTCTAAATTACTCAGACTTTACAGATTTAATATAGGCCTCCAGAATAATTCCATACTTAGAATTGGCAATTTTTGGAGGCAATATTTTGTTTATGGTATCCAAGTATTTCACATTGGCATCATAAATTTCAGAAACCGCTACAAAAGGTGCGACTTCACTCTCTTTATTATTGACAGCAAAATTGATGCTGTACAAATAGCTGCGTTGGACTAATTTATCCATTTGAATTTGAAGCGAATCGGCACGTGCTGAGAAGCCATCTTTTTGAGCGTTTAACTGCGCCTCAATGAGTTCTAGTTTTTGATCCTTGAAACGGGCAATGTTTTTGTAATAGGATTCCAGTAATTTTTGTTGTTTGCTGCCTTCTATTTTCGCATCGAACTTGAAGCGTTTTAAGCTTGTGTTTATAGTTGTAAGTCCTTTATCAGCAAAGAAAGAAATGCGCTCGGCATCCACCTCTTTTGATAAACTTAAGAATAACAACTCCGCTTCTTCCAAGTCGCAGCCCAATTCAAAATCGGTTGTACTATTCATCACCAAAGAATCCAAGGTTGTAAATCCACCATCAATCACATTTTGAAGGTAGAGCGTTCCTTTTTGAAAGCCTTTAATACTTCCGCTAACCGTTGTGTTTTTAGGAGTTTGCTGTGTACAAGAGGTGATGAGGATGGCAAGGATAAAGTATAAGCTGTTGTTCATGATTGATTTTTAGACTCAAATATAATTATTTCTAAGCAGTTGCAGCCGCTAATTCCATAAGGATTGTACAAGCAATGGCAGCAACTGTTCCGATGGCATATCCAAAGACCGCTAAAATCACACCCACACTTGCTAATGAGGGGTGAAACGCAGCCGCTACGATAGGCGCAGAGGCTGCAGCTCCTACATTTGCTTGGCTTCCTACGGCTAAAAAGAAATAGGGGGCTCGAATTAATTTCGCAACGGCGATTAGCAAGATTGCATGGATGGTCATCCAAACCACACCAATCGCAATCAAGCCTGTATTGTCAAAGATCATGGTTAAATCCATTTTCATTCCAATGCTGGCGACTAAGATGTAAATAAAAACACTTCCAAATTTACTCGCGCCTGCGCCTTCATAATTTTTAGCTTTTGTAAAGGAAAGTCCCACAGCAGTGAGGGTTGCAATACTAATCAACCAAAAGAAGGAAGACCCTAAAAATGTAAAAATATTTCTTAAAGTTCCAGATTCAATCGTTGCGACAAATTGACTAAAAAAGGGTGCTAAATATCCAGAAGCGATGTGTGCAAAACTCACCGTTCCAAATGCAATCCCAACCATGATCATGATATCCGTGAGGGATGGGTTGCGTTTGACACTTTCCGTGAAGGTAGAAACTTTGTTTTTCAACGTTTCAATGGCAGTGGTGTCGGCTCGTAACCATTTATTAATCCGGTCTGATTTTCCAATTCCAATTAATAAGAGCGCCATCCATATATTGGCAACCACGATGTCTACAAACACCATGCCCCCAAACAATTCTTTATTATATCCATAAATTTCCAACATCGCGATTTGGTTGGCGCCGCCACCAATCCAACTTCCAGCCAAGGTAGAGAGGCCTCTCCAAACTGCATCGGGTCCAATACCACCTACCGTTTCTGGAGAAACTAAAGAAATTAATAAGATGGCAATCGGGCCTCCAATGACGATGCCTAAAGTCCCTGTAAAAAACATAATCAATGCTTTCCATCCCAAGTTGACAACGGCTTTTAAATCGATGCTTAGAGTCATTAAAACCAACGCGGCGGGTAATAAGTAACGACTGGCTACATAGTACAAGTTGCTGCTGTGTTCGGTCAGTTCGCCAGTAGGAGTGAGGGTTTTCCATTCTGGAGCAATCCATCCCAAGGTGGTGAATAGGGCTGGAATCATATAGGCCATAAACAGTCCGGGAACAATTTTATAAAATTTATGCCAAAAGCCGGTTGGACGGGATTCTGTGTAAAATATCAGAGCAATGGCCGACATGAGTAAACCAAAAACAATGGTATCGTCTGTAAAAAATGGCGTTGTATCTATCATAATTTGTTAGTTTCTAAGTCTCAAATATAAATAAAATAATGTTTGGCACGAAGTTTGGTTACTAGTAAACTTATTACATAATCTTTTGTAATAAAATTTGGTTGGTTAGTGATTAAAAGCATCATTTTTTTAAATGATGCTTTTTTCATATCAATTCGATTTCTCCTGCCTGTAGGCAGGCTCAGTGCAAAAAGCTCAATCTGTTTTTGGTGCATCCATTTCAGTATTTCCCAATGGATGTTAAAACCTGAAGCATGGTCGGTTCGTTATGTAAAAATTAAGTTAAATAGTCAATTTCAGCACATCTTGGCACGGAAGTTGAAAATAGTATTTTATATTATTTTGTTAGTAATAATTTGATTTGTTAGTTAGTTAAAAGCATCATTTTTTAATGGTGCTTTTTTCTTTTTGTATAAAATCGAGCATGACTTCAATTACCTGGGGCATGATCGGGTGATTTAGTTCATTGTAAGATTTTGTGTTCACCAAATCATCCCCATTAATTTCAAATAAGAGGTGATTCATGTTTTCTACAATAAATAATTCGGCATCTTCTTTACGATCCTTTAATAATTGAGCTTCCGCAGCACTGACCTGTAAATCTTTGGTGCCGTTTATGATGAGTACAGGAATTTCTAAATTTTCAATACGTTCGTGAGGATTGTATTGCATCCAGTTGATCATAAATGGTTGAATGTCTAAATTGAATATAGAGGCGAGTGCCGGAGGGAAATCTGTAGTGGTTTTTCCGTTTTTTAAGGTCTCTAAGACACGCTTCGTATCTTTCGTAAAAAAGGGTGCTGTTTTGGTGATTTGTTCTAAAATAATTTGATCGATTGGATTCCCTGCACCTGCTAAAGAAATAAAACCATCCACTCCCGCTTCGCTGGCTAAAAGTCCAACCAAACTGCCTTGGCTGTGTCCTGCAATGGTGATGGACAAATAAGAAGTTTTGAAATAAGTGACCACCGATTTGGCATCTGTTACAAAGTCATCAAAACGGATGTTCTTATCAAAAGTTCCTGTTTTGAGTTGCTTCACCACACGTTTGTCGTATCTGAAAGTCGCAACCCCATTTTCAGAAAGTCTTTCGGCCAGTTTTTTTAACATGTCATTTTTCATGAACGACTGATTTCCATTTCGGTCGGTAGGCCCCGAACCCGCAATTATAATGACCAACGGCGGGTTTTCTACGGATTCTGGAGCTAATAGCGTGCCATCCACATAGCGATTGATGGTAATGTCAGTAGAAGAAACGTTTTGAGCTTCAGTGAAAGTCGTCATACCAATAAAAAGGCAAAGGAAATGGAGGATGTGTTTGGTCATAATGCTGTTATTTAAGGAGTCTAAATGTCAAGTTGATTCGCTTGCCAAGGGGCTTTTTAGTTTTTGGTATTTGGTGTAGCCAGTGGTGTTGCGTTTCGTTTTTCATGAGTAATAAACTGCCGTTTTGTAAATTTAGTTTGTGTTTTAAAGTTTTTATTTTTTTATGTTTCAAATGAAATGCCCGTTCGGCACCCAAACTCACAGAAGCGATTACAGGATTGAGTCCAAGCTCTTTTTCATCGTCTGCATGCCAGCCATTGCTGTCTTGTCCATCTCGATATAGATTTAATAAACAAGATGAAAATTGCGTTTGTGTGGCTTCTTCAACTTTTGTTTTTATAGCATTTAAAAGCGGGGTGAAGGGTTGAGGAGTCATTGAAATGTTTGAATACCCATACGTCTTTTGGTTGTTGGCATAAAAAGCTGTTAACCGCGGTTGCTTATATACTTTTCCATACACTCTGATGTCTTCTTCAATCCATGGCGTATGTTGATACAATTCATCAAACAGTGCATTGGCTTCTTCCAAACCAAAAAATTGCGGATGGTAGTCGATATCAGCATCTTGAAGCGGAAGTTTTATAATTTCGGAGGAATCGAATAGTGACATGCTCATAGTTGAGCTCTAAATTAATATAAGTTTTTATTTCAGAGACTCATTTAGATTTATTTTTTGAGTTTAAACCAAAAAAAAGCTGTCCTCAGACAGCTTTAGTTTTTATAAAAAAAATATAAAGAAACTTATTTTATCATTTCATAGCTACGGTTGATGAAATTGGTCAAGGCTTCTCCTTTCAGAAGTCCTTGAGACAATTGTGCCAAATCCAAGCTTTGTGTGATTAAACGTTCTTGTTTTTTCTTTGTTTTGGTGTTTAGAATTTCACTTACCAATTCAGAGTTGGTGTTTACAATAAGGTTGTGCATTTCAGGCATATTCCCCATTCCAAACATGCCGCCACCGCCACCGGTTTGTTGCATTTCTTTCATACGACGCATAAACTCAGGTTGTGTAATCATGAAGGGCGCAGAATTGCTGTCCATTGCCTCTAATTGTACCATGAATTTTTCCGAAGGAACAATTTCCTTCAAAACAGTTTCAAGCGTTGTTTTGTCTTCTTCACTCAGTTTAGAAACGGTCGCTTCATCCTTTTTAATCAAATTATCAACATGATCTGAATCCACACGTACAAAGCTTGTGTTTTCTTTCTCGCTTTCTAATTTCTGAATTAAATGAGATACAATAGGAGAATCTAACAACAACACTTCGTAGCCTTTTGTTTTTGCAGCTTCAATGTAACTGTGTTGGGCATCTTTATTAGAGGCATACAAAATGACTAGTTTATCATCCTTATCCGTTTGGTTTGCTTTGATTTTGTTGTAAAGCTCTTCATAGGTATAATAGGTTCCATCGACTGAAGGATACAATGCAAACGCATCGGATTTTTCAAAGAATTTATCTTCGGAAAGCATCCCGTATTCAATCACAATTTTAATGTCATTCCATTTTGCTTCAAAATCTTCTCTATTAGAATTGAATAGAGATTTCATTTTATCCGCTACTTTTTTAGTGATGTAAGACGCTATTTTTTTAACCGCGCCATCTGCTTGAAGGTACGAACGAGATACGTTTAATGGAATGTCTGGAGAATCAATTACCCCTCTTAACATCGTTAAAAATTCAGGGACAATGCCTTCAACGTTATCCGTTACAAATACTTGGTTTTGATACAACTGGATTTTATCCTTTTGCACATTCATATCATTCCCCATTTTTGGGAAGTATAAAATCCCTGTCAAGTTGAAAGGATAATCTACATTTAAATGAATGTTAAATAAAGGCTCTTCAAACTGCATTGGATACAGCTCGCGGTAAAAACTTTTATAGTCGGTTTCTTCTAATTCAGAAGGCTGCTTGGTCCAAGCCGGTGTTGGGTTGTTAATGATGTTATCAACCGTAACCTTACGCTGAGGTTCCGTTGTTTCCTTACCGTCTTTGTCCGTAGTTGTTTTTGGTTCATGCGTTTCATCATTTTCTTCTTTGGTTCCAAATTTAATTGGAATCGGCATGAACTTATTGTATTTGTTTAAAAGCGTCGTGATACGGCTTTCTTCAAGAAATTCAGTAGAATCTTCAGCAATGTGCAAAATAATCTCGGTTCCTCTTTCTGTTTTGTCAGAAGCTTCAAGCGTGTATTGTGGGCTGCCGTCACAAGTCCAATGCGCAGCAGGTTCATCTTTGAAAGACTTGGTAATAATTTCTACTTTTTCAGCGACCATAAAGGCAGAGTAGAAGCCCAATCCAAAATGACCGATAATCCCAGAATCGTCGATCTTGTCTTTATATTTGTCTAAAAATTCTTCGGCGCCAGAAAAAGCAACTTCGTTGATGTATTTCTGAACCTCATCCGCAGTCATCCCTAAACCTTGATCGATAATGTGAAGTTTTTTGCCCTCTTGATCGATTTTAATTTCGATTTTAGGCGTTCCGTACTTTACACTCACTTCACCAATGTTGGTCAAGTGTTTTAGTTTTAGAGTGGCGTCTGTGGCATTACTCACCAATTCACGTAAAAAGATTTCGTGATCGCTATAGAGGAATTTTTTAATCAGTGGAAAAATATTTTCTACGGATACATTAATCGTACCTTTTGACATAATTATGTTGATTTTTAAGTTATATGGTTTCTTATAGTCAAAAAAAATACCAAATATTAAAAAGTGACAAACTGACAATTTAGTTTATATTTGTTACACCTTTTACTCAAACTTACACTATGTACAACTCAAAAATTATAGGTTTAGGTCATTATGTGCCAGAAAACGTTGTCACGAATGACGATTTGTCTAAGATTATGGACACGACGGATGAATGGATTCAAGAACGTACGGGGATTCAAGAACGCCGTTGGGCAAAGCCTGGCGATGGACAATCGACTTTTACAATGGGATTGGAAGCTGCCAAAAAGGCCATTTCAAACGCCGGAATTGAAAAAGAAGACATTGATCTTATTGTATTCGCAACTTTAAGTCCCGATTATTACTTTCCTGGGCCAGGGGTGCAAATCCAAGAAGCTTTAGAAATAGATACGGTAGCGGCTTTGGATATCAGGGCACAATGCTCGGGGTTTGTGTATTCAATTTCTGTGGCGGATCAATTTATTAAAACGGGTATGTACAAACACATCCTTGTGATAGGGAGTGAATTGCAATCGCATGGGATTGACAAATCGACTCGCGGTCGAAGTATTTCAGTCATTTTTGGCGATGGTGCCGGAGCTGCTGTATTGACGCGCGAAGAAGATTTGACAAAAGGGATTCTATCGACACACATACATTCTGAGGGGAAACATGCGCTTGAGCTTGCCACCGAAGCACCAGGAATGGGAACACGTTGGGTGACTGATATTATTAAAGAAAATGACCCCAATGATTTCAGTTACCATCCTTATATGAATGGGCAATTTGTTTTTAAACATGCAATCAAACGCTTTAGTGAAGTGATCAGTGAAGGTTTGCAAAAAAATAATTTAGAAGTTTCTGATATAGATATGCTCATCCCGCATCAAGCCAACTTACGGATTTCTCAATTTATTCAAAAGCGGTTTGGATTGTCGGACGATCAAGTTTATAACAACATTCAAAAATACGGAAATACTACGGCAGCCTCCATTCCAATTGCCTTATCTGAAGCCCATGAACAAGGGAAAGTCAATGAAGGCGATACAGTTGTTTTAGCCGCTTTTGGAAGTGGATTCACTTGGGGAAGTGTGATTATAAAATGGTAGTTTAGAGAATTACATAAATCCACCGCCAGACTTCTCATCATTGGCTCTGTTTTTTCGAGACTTGGCACTGTATTTAGTACTTCCAAATCGATAGGTGACACCTAAATAAATCGTATTGCTTTCCCAGTTAAACTCACCTTCTTGGACATAAGGGCTGGTGCCGTCAAAGCCAAATTTCATAGTGTTTAAAATGTCATTGTAATTCAGGCTGACACTTCCTTTTCCGTCAAGAAAACTCACACGCGACCCAAGGTTTACAAAGTACATTGGCTTCACATTAAATTGTAAATTTGAGTTTGCGCCTCTATAAAACCCAAAGGCGGTAAGGTTGACTCTTTTAGTCACTTTAAAACTGTTGTAAACTCTAAAATTCCAGGCGATATTATCTACCGAATTTATTTCAGTGATGATGTCGTTGACCACTGCGGTTTCTAGAGGAGCGTTCAGGCGTTCAGCAATTCCTTTGAGCGTTTGAGAATACAGATCAAAACTACCATTCAAACTCCACCATTTTGTAGGTTTGTAGCTGCTTGATAATTCAACACCATAAGCCGTAGAATTGTCAAAATTATCATGTGTTAAAATCAAACGTCCCGAATTCACGTCGGAGCGATCAATAAATAACGCTCTGTTAATTTCATTTGAAATTTGTCTGTAAAACGTTCCAAAAGTGACGCTACCTCCTTCTAAATCTCGAGTGTAATTAAACTCCACAGAATTGGTGAACTGTGGTTGAAGTTTGATATTTCCGTACGAAGATACCAAGGGCGTACTCCATTGTTTTATGGGATTTACTTGTCCAATACCAGGGCGATCGATTCGTCTGCTGTAATTGACTTGAAAGGAATTTTTTTCAGAAGGCGCATACGTAATATAAGCCGACGGATAGAATTCAAAATAGTCGTTTGAAAAAGGCGTTTTTGTGATGGTTAGGGGTTGACTTGTTTTTTCTTCAAGGGCGGTCACAGCTACATTTTCCAATCGCAATCCCAACTGATACGACCATTTGTCAATTTTTTTGTTATAATTTCCATACAGGGAATAAATATTTCGGGAATATTCAAAATCTGAACTGGGGGTAGGAACGAGCATACCCGAAAGCTCATAAGTATCTCCTGTGGACGCATAGCCTATTAACGAATTGAAAAGGTTTGCTTGTAAACCCAGTTCTATTTTTGAGTTTTCATTGAGTGCATTCGCATAGTCAAGATTTAGAGTTGTTCGCTCTCGTTTTGTCTCGTTATCATCAATATAATCAGTACTGTTGCCAATGGGATATGAAAAGTCTGCAATGCTGTTGCTGTCAAAAGTATTGTGGTCTATTTCAAACTCTATGTTGTGACCGTCGTCGTCAAAATTAATTTTATAATCGAAGTTGTATTGACTGGTAGAGTTATCTCCTTTGTCCAACCACAACTGTGTTTGATTAAGCGAATTATTGTTTGCATAAATAGCATTCGATTCTCCGTTATTTTTTGAGTCGGATTTATTTTGATTTGTAAAAACGGATAGGGTATGTTTGTCATTAATATAATAATCCACTCCAAATTTGATCAAATGATTTTTGTTGTCATTATTAAAATTAAATAATTGTTTGGAATTATTTTCAGGTCTTTGGATTACACCGTGATTTCTATTTTCAGAGATGTTATTGCTGTAATTCGCATAAACGTTGATCTTGCCGTTTCGGTAATTAGTGGTTAAGGCACTGTTGAATTTAGCAGACTTTTCATAGGAAAGCCCCATGCTAAAATTCCCATTAAACCCGAGCATCGTATTTTTGTGCAATATAATATTGATCAGACCACTCATGCCTTCAGGGTTATACTTGGCAGAGGGATTGGTAATAAGTTCAATAGATTTAATAGCTGTTGACGGGATTTGCTTTAATAATTGTGCCGTTGGAATGTTGGATAATTTCCCATCGACCATCACTCTTACGTTTGTATTTCCTCTTAAACTAATGTCTCCAGTTTGAGGATCTACACTCACAGAGGGAATGCCGACCATAAGTTCGGAGGCTGTTCCGCTAGCTGCTAAATCTTTTCCAATAGTGATGACCTTTCGATCTACTTTTTGTTGTATGCTAGAAGTTTCTGCGATGACCGTAACTTCGTCAAGAGCAGTGTTGTCTTCTTCTAAGACAAGAGTTCCTAAATCGAGTTTTTTTGTGCCACGATTCAGAGTGACTTCTTTGTTTAAAGTCTTATAGCCAATGTACTGAACAGAGACTATAAATGTAGTTTCTTTAATATTTGAGATTTCAAAAACCCCATCTTGATCTGTAATTCCACCTGTAATGAGTTCACCTAACGGAGATTTGATGATGATATTAACGTAGGGAAGGGTTTCGTTTGATTTAGAATCGATCACGCGCCCGCTGATAGTGCCACTGTCTAAAGGGTTGTGAGCATAAAGAGCTAAATTAGAAACCATTAAAAAAGTAAGTAGTACTGCGAGATTTTTCATTTATTTGAGGGATAAGATTGATAGGCTTTTGTAGATTAGACGAAACAAAAATAATATTGTTACTCTTTAATTTCAAATTAACACATAATTAATAGCATGTCCAAAAAAAATACACTCGTTCTCGGCGCTTCTTTAAACTCCGATCGTTACTCCAATATGGCAATACTTCGCTTGTGTGAAAATGCCATAGAAGTCAAGGCTTTTGGAATGAAAAAAGGCACAGTTTGTGGCATTGAGATCGCTACGGAATTACAGCCCTATCAAAACATTCATACAGTCACCTTGTATTTGAATCCGAAACGTCAAGAAGCTTATTATGATTATATTTTGGATTTAAATCCCACCCGCGTAATCTTTAATCCGGGCACTGAAAACCCGGAATTTTATAAACTTTTAAATGAAGCCTCTATAAATTATGAAGTTGCTTGTACATTAGTGTTGCTTTCTACAAATCAGTATTAAATTAAATTCGTGTTAAGTAAGCGTTGTAAAACATATTTCTAGTCTATCTGTAAGCGTGATAAGTGGTTATCTCTTTTGGTTTATGTAATGAAAAATGAGGAACGAAATAGTATTGAAATTAGAGCTAGATTCATAGTTTAATTATTTTTCACTACATTGTAATTCCTTAATCTTTATTTTTTTTGTTATGAATAAGCCTACTCTTATTTTACTTACCTATTTATTATCATTTTTATATGCTGAATCTCAGGAATACCTTGAGATGATTAATTCAGAGGAATTTACAGTTCAGGAAATTCAGAATAAAGCTGAAGCGTATTTTGAAATCAAAGGCACTGGTAGAGGTTCTGGATACAAAACTTTTAAGCGTTGGGAATATAATGGCCTTCGAATGCAAGACGAAAATGGATTTTTGAAGTCGTCTTCATTTTACATTGATGAGTTAGAACGGTACAATTCGGAAATAAACAATGTTACACCATCAAGTCAGACAAGTTTGGTTTCAAATTGGGTACAATTAGGACCCACATCTTGGAATCAAACGTCTGGATGGAACCCAGGAGTCGGAAGAATTACAAGTATTGCTATTGATACTAAAGATGCCAATCATATTATTGTTGGATCGCCAGGAGGCGGTGTTTGGAAAACAGTTGATGGGGGAAGTAATTGGTCGGCACTCACCGACAACCTCTCAAATATTTTTGTGTATGCATTGACTATCGATCCTGTTAATTCTAATATTTATTATTGGGGAAGTTCTTCAGGCATCATTTTTAAATCAACGGATGCTGGTGCAACTTGGAATCAATTAGCAGATACAGGAAATGGAGTTGTCAATAAGATTTTAATTAACCCTTCTGATACAAGCAAAATGTTTTGTTCTAGCCGGTATGACGGTGTCTATAAATCTACTGATGGAGGCGTCAATTGGAGTTTAATTCACTCTGAATCTACCACGGCCTATGATATAGAATTTAAACCTGGAGACCACAGTGTTGTTTATGCATCAGGAAATGGTTTTTTCAAGTCCACAGATTCTGGTCAATCCTTTTCAAAAATAAATAACAACTTTATTTCAGGGGCTAATGA
>Ga0209715_1002918_pt1 | contig 12592 bp, 12 predicted proteins | sample COGITO_mtgs_1205_2_FD_184809 | JGI IMG/M metagenome (GOLD analysis project Ga0209715, IMG submission 184809) | Pelagic marine microbial communities from North Sea - COGITO_mtgs_120503 (SPAdes) (version 2) | ecosystem: Environmental > Aquatic > Marine > Epipelagic ...
TAATTGATAAACCCTCTACAGGAGATCCAATTAAATCCCATTCACCAGTACCAACAGTATTGGTATAACGATTATAAATTATATCTCCAGAAGCTGAACCACCAACTATAATTGAAGAAAACTCATCCGATTCAGAATTTAAAGTAACAGTACCATTATTGGTAAAATTACCGGAAAGGGTAAGATCTGAGTTTTTAGCAATAGTTAGACTACCTCCACTATCAACAGTAATATTATTTGCTGCAGCCGCTGTGGAATTTCCAGAGCCTGAAGGGCCGTTTGCTTCAACAAAATATGGGTCAATCGAACCATAAGTGGAAATAGTATGATTATTGTCAGAAGAATCCACAAATGCATTGGTTTGGCTATCAACGTTTAATAGTAAGTGAGTCCCAGAGACGTTTGATAATGATGTTGGAGGCGTAAAATCGGAGGAGTAGAGAGCTGAACCCTTCACATATCTAATTTTTGATATCCAAGCATCTAAATCAGCAGGCCAGCCATTATTTTTACCAATTTTTATAGTACTTGAGTTCATGAATGATCCACCACTACATGATTTAGTTGCTTCAAGAACACCATCAACAAATAATTTTAAAGTAGTTCCATCTCTAACAATAGCCATATGCTTCCAGTTTCCTTCCCAATTGTTTGCGTCTGATGTAGCACTATAATTAAAAGTAAGGTCACCACATCCCATTCTAAATTGTGGTTTCCCACTGCTATTAATAGAAAGCCAAAAATTATGTTGATTATATCCTAAAAAAGAGGCTTTATAGCCAAAAGAACCACTAGGGTCCCATGCATTTATTTTAACCCACATTTCAAAAGTAAAATCTCCTGTTTCTTGAAAAGTTCCACTAGAGTTGTTTATTTGTAAATAATTATTTTGAGCCCCATCTAATCTTATGCTGTTAAAACCATTGGAACCAGCTTTAATTGTTTGCCCAGATGATATTGTAACGTTGGTACTTGATGAAGGTACACTTCCTGAATCCCAGTTTGAAGCCGTACCCCACTGGCCGTCTCCACTACCATTTGTGAAAGTTTCAGATGATTCTTTAAAAACATGAATTTCATCAATACCAGGAGTACTGTCAATTCTAAACATTGGTCCAATTTCATCAAAATAAGGAATTGATATACCTGATATCTCAGCATCGTGGCCTGAAGGATTTGAGTAATCGAATGTTGAAAGATTTGGGTCAATATACATTCTCATTGTATTGTTAGAATAATCAAAACGCACAATAACCATTCTTAAGGTATTGTTTCCTGAAATACCTGTAGTGGACGATATTCCAGAAGCTGCATCATATAGCCCCCAGTTATGACCATCGTCGCCAATTTTCCCAAGTATCACTGTTGTACTGCCGTTAAAACTCAATCTTACATGTGGAGTGCCACCTCCCACTTGACTACCTAAGTTGGCAAGAAATTGCAGGTACAAAACCCCATCTGTTGTTGCCGTTAGTTCTCTTCCTGATGAGGATATATCATTACAACTGCCATAACAAGAACTATCATATGTAGCTTTACCTCCAGTGGTTGAAAGTCCAGTATATGAGTAACTAGTACTTCTAGCAGATATGTATTGGTTTAAATAAAATTGTTGCCAGTTTGAGGTCCAACCAGTTCCACCCCCAACATTTATTAGATCTTGGCCATTAGTATAATCAAAACCCTCATAAGCAACTGTTTCAAAACCTGTGGGTAAGGATTGAGCGATAGTATTTAGGCTTAATAAAGTTAAAAATATTAGTAATTTTTTTTTCATATTCTTAATAAAAAATAATTTGTACTGTGATTTTTTTCTATTCTATAAACTATGAATTAGTAAATTATTTTTTACTTTTTTGGCACTCAGTGTTTATAAATAAAAGTACTATAGATTAGTAAAGCTTTTTAGTTTTGAAATTTATCAAATTGGTTTAAAGTATTCAGATTATCAGTTCTATCTGTTTGATTTAACACTTTTAAATATGACGACGCATATTAGGGGTAAGTTTATATTTTATAAAAATAAGAAATTTAAAACAATTAATTTTTTAACTTACTTTTTAACTTATCTCAAAAACAATATGAGATGGTTATTTTATATAAAAGTAGTTTTAAACAAAAAATCTGCTCAAGCAAGCTTGGCAGATTTTTTTGTGTTCATCCCTGGTTGCGCCAGGTCGCTTCATCGTGGAGCAGAAGGGAGTGAAATCGAACTATTTCGCGGAGGATTTGAGTCAAATGAATCGTTTTAACTAGACGTTGTATATCTTTGTAATATGATGGATACTAACATTCAAACCATTTACCAAAAAACCATTGACTTTGCGGCTGAGAAGCACGGGAAACAAAAAATGCCCAATGGTCTCCCTTATATTGTTCATTTATCAAATGTTGCCATGGAGGTTTTTATGGCGCACAAACAAAAACCGGATTTTAATCTTGAAATCGCAATACAGCTAGCTTTACTTCATGATGTCTTGGAAGACACAGCGCTAAGTTTTAAGGCGCTTGAGGACGATTTTGGCAATGTAATTGCAATGGGTGTTCTCGCCTTGACTAAAGACAGCACGCTTGATAAAAAAGACCAAATGGACGACAGCTTGAATCGTATTTTAGATTTGGGCAGGGAAGTGGCTATCGTAAAACTTTGTGACCGCATCACAAATTTACAGAACCCCCCTATAAAATGGGACAATTCGAAAATTAAAAAATACCATTTGCAAGCCATTCAAATATCACAAAGACTAGAAGGTAAAAATGAGTATTTGGATAAGCGAATAAATAAAAAGATAGAAAAATATAAATTATATCTTTGAATAATTGTATGAATGTATTTAGTTGAGCTTTTTAACTTGGTTGCTCTTATGAGTGAAATAATATAACATAATGAATCAAACAGTAGAATTTTTATTACCCTTTGCAAAAAAATTAATTTATGTTGATAGTAGTGCTGATATATCATTATTAAAAACAAAATTTATTGAGCATAATGTTTCGCTTCTACCAATAATTGATAATAAGGGTAGTAAAAACGTTGGATTGTATAAACGAAAGGTTATGTGGTCTAGGTATGCAAATGAAATAAAATTTGATGAAAAATCTATAAAGGAAAAAGAACTTCCTGAAGTTGATGTCAATGATAACTTATTTCATGCGATGGATTTGTTGTCAAAACATTCCGCGGTACTAATCAACGAAAACAATTCATTTTCTAAACTTATAACTACGAGAGTTGTTGCTGACGCGTTAAGAGACTATTCACATAAGTTTCTTAGCATAGAAAGTTTAGAGAATAAATTAAGAGATATTGTGAGGGCCTTAAAAATTTTACACTCTGATGTGCTTGGTGATGTTGTAGTATCAGAACTAACTTTTGAACAGTATAAAGAATTTATTGGAAGATATTTTAATGACACTATTTTTAAAAAATTAAAGAAAAAGGAAATCCTAAAAATGATTGATGATTCAAGACTTTTTAGAAATGATGTATGTCATTTTAAATTACATGATAATAAAGGTATGAGATCATTGAATAAGTTTATAGGATTAATTGATAACCTAAATCATATTTAAAATATCTTTAAATTCTTCTGGAATTCTTTTCAATGTTTCTTCTTTTATCTGTTGAGGAATACCACCATAGAAAGCAGCTGCAATTCCACCTGCCATGCAAGCAACAGTATCTGTATCTCCACCAGAAGATATAGCCAAGCGAATACACGATTCATAATCATTTGTTTGTAAAAAACATGATATAGCTATGGGCACTGTCGTCTGGCAGATGTATTCTACCCCAGTATTGAAAGATTCTCTATAATATTGCTTTAAAGCTTCAAAGTCAGAATTTAAATCATATCCTATAGAAGTAACATATTTATAAATATCTTCTTTGGAAAATCCATTTTTTGCTTTAAAGATACAAAGTCCTATTGCAACTGCCCCCTTTACTGATTCCTCATGATTATGAGACGTATTTGTTACATCTTTAATGCATTTCAATAATGTATTTTGATCATCTATTAAAGCACCTACACCACTAATACGCATTGCAGCGCCATTGCCACAACTAAAACCTTTTTCTCCATTTGGTTTCAATACCCAATTTTTAAATCCTTGACCAAAACCACTATTAAAATATTTTTTTGCGTAAGATTTTAAAGATTGTTCAAAATTTAAAGTATTATCATTTAATAAAGAATCTAAAACTGCAATTGTTAAAACCGTGTCATCTGTAAATTTCGATTTTAAACTAAATAGTTCAAAATCATTAGGAGTATTAAAACTATGTTCGAATACTGATCCAATTACATCTCCTGCAATTGCTCCGAGTATTATATCTCTTTTAAAACTCATTTTTTTTAGATTAAGAATGTAATATTTTGACTTCAGTATTCGGGTTTTCGATTATTGAATACAATAATCCCTCAACAATTGGTGTAACTTCTTGCCCTAAATCAATTAGATTTTTATCAATTGCTATATACTCAATGAGCTTATGAATGAATTGTTCTTCTCCTTTATAGTTAACCCAGTCTTTATAACCATCTGAAGTATATGAATAAGCTAGATCTAAGTAGTCACTGATGTAAGAGTGATTTTTTGTTTCATAACCTATTTGAATTCTAGAGAAGGCAACCGCTAAGGCTTCATCAATTTTAAAATTATATATATAATGTTCTGAAAGATAGCTTTGTGCATCAATATATAGGTGAAATAACTCATGAAATAAAGTTTCATAAATAGCTAGCTTAGCTAACTCTTCTATTTTTTCTTGAGTAAATTTATATTTTTTGGTACAGATTAATTTAAAGATGATTGTCCAGAAGCTTATTTGGATGTTATCAAGGTATAATGTGATTATACTTGGCGAATTCATTCTACGAAAACTTCCAAGTGTCATCGATCCTCCATCAACAATTCTTGGAATTCTTCTTTTTTCACGGTCAAAGATTTCTTCTTCATAATTCATAAACCTATTTGATGGACTAATGAAATCAATGTAACTAGTTGCTTTTGAGAAATTACCAAACTCACTCCAATCAAATTTCACTCCAGAATTACAATCAAAAATTTTATCAATATTTAATTTTTGTTTCTTATCAAACCAATCTTCAAAAGTAGGATATCCATTTCTACCAATGTTATAAACTATTTGATCAATTAATTTTTTTTCAGGTTCATACTTTAGTAAATCTTTAATAGATTTTTTTGAAAAAATTCTCATTTTAATTTATTTAATTAATAAAAAATTATAATCAAACATAATAAATTATTCTTGGGAATAAAAATTGGAGCAGAGGGGAGTGAAATCGAACTATTTTGGGGAGGATTTAATCAAAATATTTAAGTAAAAAATCTTCTGAGAAATAGGAGTAGTTAAGTTTTTTACTCAAGTTTAGGTACCTGGTTTTAATTTTCTTTTGATTAACTCTAGTTGTTGTACTATTATACAAATAAATAAGATGCATTAGGCTTATAAATTCTTTATAACTGTCCCTACAATCAAGCAGTTTAAAAGATTTTAAAAATTTAGTTTCATTTTCTATGTCTCCCGTTAATTTGTAATAAAATAGGCACATTAAATAGAACGAATTTAAATGAGTTTTTTGATAATGAAATTCAACTTTTAAAGTAATTAGACTTATTAAAAAGGACATGATCTCGATGTTTTTTAGAAGAATCGAAGTGGTAAATAATTCATAATAATGGCTTATTATATTACCTTTTGTTAAAAGAGATTTATGATGGGTATTTAATATTCTTAATCTTTTATTTGGGTCTACACTAAGTAACTTTAAGCTCAATAATCGACCACTTAAAATTGGATGGAGACGTTTTGTTTTAGATGCCTTAAAAGTTATTTTATTGACGTTTTTATTATTAAGAAAATTTCTAAATTCAAGTAATGCTGATGAAAATAGAGTAATATCATATTTAAAATTATTTTTTTTGATGATTTTTAACGAATCCCCATAATATGTATTCAAGCTTGAATAGTCTACGAAAATTAAAAATACACATTCTAAAAAATTAATATTATTTAAAAGAATCGGGGCTATTTTTGATTTTTTTCGAATTAATAATCCAATAGAATTTCCCAGTTTAAGCACCTCATAATAGGAAAACGAATTAAAATTAAGTGCTTTTAATCTGAATATTTTGTTTATTAAATTATAATTTCCGTTATGCCATAATTCACGTATTAAAATTATAACCATACTTATAAAATCTTCAGAACCTTTCTTTGTTTTATTTACAAGGTTGATGATTTCCTCTGAATCGTTTTCTGAAACCATTTTGTAAATAATATCATTTAGATCAATTTTTCGTTTGTAACTGTAATTTTGAGAAAAATGAATATAATTTTTATAGCCTATAAATTTGGATAAGGTATCTAATGTTTTGTTATTTGGTTTTGTCTCATTAACAAGCCCGTATAATCGTCTAATGGTACTATAACTAATTTCTTCCTCAAGAGTCTCTAAAATAACATTGGAGACCAATTCACAATCTCCTCTATTGGTTACTTTTTTTCCAATTTTTTTTTCAATTTCCTTTTTTAAAATATCAATCAAAATAAATATTATTAATGAACCAATTATGAACCAAATATAAGCTTTTAAATCCTTAAATTGTTGTCATTAAAAAATTAATAATATAACTCTGGCGCAAAAAAACCGGAGGTTTTACAATCAACTTAAATAAATATCATTAAAATGGCAAGAGACTATACAAAATACACAGTAAAAGATTTAGGAGAGAATTTGAACAAAAGACAATTGGTTTTTGAAATTGTAAAAGATTATGTAGAAGAGAATAAACCTTCTTTTGATAAATTGAGCTCTGTTTTTAAAGATGAAATTCAAGGAAGTAAGGGATTTATTAGAAAAGCGGCAAAAGTGGAGGACCCTAAGCGATTTAACACCAAAATGCCATTAAAAATTAAGTTTGGTGTTGAAGTAGTGGTTTCTAACCAATGGGGTTCTAAAAATATGGATGCATTTTTAAGCTTGGCTAAGAAATTGAAATATAAAGTTTCAATGGAGCAATCTGAGATAGTTGAGAAGGATGATTCTTCAACTGATATTACTGAAACGAATAATAATAATCAAGAAGTGGCAGAAATTATTTACGACTTTCCTACAATGAAAATTCCTGATAATCTTTTCCATAATTATAAAGCTGAATGGGGAAGATATTTAGTCTATTACTTAGAAAACAGTCCAGAATTAGAGGATTATGAGAAATTTGAGATTACTCTCGATATGCAAGATAGAGTAGTTGTGGGCAGGAAAGAGCAAGATGATGACTGTCGTCGTTGGTTTAATACATGGAAAGTTATGATTAATGAATTCTATTCAGAGGATAAATCTTATGATGGTGCATTTACTATTTCTGCGGGCGATAAATATGAGGATAATTGGCTAGATGATGACGCTTTTAGATGGCAAATTGCTTGTCACACAGGATTTGAAGACTTATATGATGGAGAGTTGCCAGATGGAGTAAGTGGGGAGGTATTAGGTGAAGCAATTGCTAAGCCTGATGAAATTTTTCAAATTTATAATCATATACAAAAAAATAAATCTTTGCAATACTCTGTGCCAGTGGGAAAGGATAATTCAATTGAAAAAGTAGATACAGAAAAATCAAAAATGACTAAACCATCAAGTAAAGATTTAAGCGTTGATATTGAACTTAGAAAAGGCAATCAGGAACTTATATGTACTATAAAGAATTTTGATGTTAATAGAGAAGACTCTGAGGTTAAAAACATGTATGATGCTTTGCTGGATAATTTTTACTCTGATGATTTTATTACTCTAACCAATTATCATTTATTTAAAGAGTTTATAAGAGAAATATATCATGAGTTTCTAACTAACTCATACCCTTCTGGAGATGAATATGGATACACCATAGAGGATATGAAGCAAGACGGTTTTGATTGGTGGGAGAATGATCCTATTCTAGTTGTAACAAGGATAGGAGAAATTGATCTTAGTCCCATTGTAAATTTTGATGAAGATGATGAAAATATGTTAAATAAGTGTTGTGAAATGTTGGATATAAATGAAGATGATAAAGATGATTGTGAAGATTATATTACAGATTATATGTCAGATTCAAGATTCAGTGTAGATGAAGATTTGTTTAAAGAAGTAATGCAAGAATTATAAATAGAATTCTATGAAATCATACACCTATATTAAAACGTTCAATAATGAAAATAGCGGTGAAGACTATAAAATTTGTAATTCTATTGTTGCGCTAACAAATGGGAAATACACTCTTTCTTTTCATTTAGATAACGATGGAGATGGAGTTATTGACACCTATTACTTTTGTGATATCAAAACTAATGTTAGAGGGTCAAACGGCTCACCTTGGGATTTTGATGAATTTACAGATGAAGAGGGAGAATGGATAGAAAAATATGAATCATTTGAGGATTTTGGCTATGATTCTAATGAAATTTCAGAAAAGCTATACAATATGCGGTTAGAATTTGTTAAAAGGTACCTTAATGAAGCATCTCAAGAAAACATGCTTTATGAAGCTGCAGTTCCTAAGGATAAAATAGAAATGCTACAAGAGGAAGTTAGTTCCGGAATAATACTAGATAATGGATGTCTAATATTTGAAGAGGGAGATAAAAGTATACTTCCCGAATAATTTTAATAGCCCAAAACAAAGGATAAAAACGGATATAAAATAAAAAAAGATGTCGGATAAAAAATTTAATAATATTAAAGACTATTTAAATCATTGGAACAAATTTTTTGTTGAATGGAATAATAATAAAGAGCGAACATTCAAAAAAAATATTTGGAGTAGCTATAGAGGTAAAGGCAACGATGAATTAGAATACGATGTATTTCCACAGCCATATTTAGGTGATGTTAAAAACCATTCTGTTATTACCTTAAACCTAAATCCTTCAAGGTCAAAGAAAAATAAAGAGAATATTGAATTTGAAGAAAAGCATTTACCAAAATTTGATGATGCAAAAAATTATTATGAATATGCAAAATATTTTCCAACCTACAATATCGAATTTTGGAAAAAACAGGCAGATTGGATAGATAGAATATTTGAAAATTTAGAAAAAGAAAAACCATCTAAAAAGCAGATCAAACCATTTGCTATAGAAATATGTCCCTGGGGTTCTAAATCTTTTCAAGCGCTTAAAATAGATGATCATCTTGTTGGTTACATAGATAAACATGTTTTTGATATTATTGGAAAAGCAAACGAAAATTCAAAACTCCAAATAGTTTTTTCAGTTGGAAAAGCATATTATGATATTTTTAAAGACCACAAATTTGAAAAAATTGAAGAGTTTACAAAACATCAAAATAGTGAACCTTATGTTTTGTTTATTGAATCAAATAATAACGATTTTGAAGAAAATATCAAGGAAATCTGGCCCAAAACAAAGGATAAAAACGGAAATCATAGATATGTAAATAGAAGTTTTTCATTTTGGAGAAAAAACAATGTAATTTACTATAATTCATGGGGTCCCGGTTCGAACAATCCACCAGGAAAAAATTTTCATAGAATAGAAAAAAAATTATTTCAAAATTATGATTAGTTGAAATTACTTTATATAGACCTTGATGGTGTCGTTGCAGATTTTGTATCTGCAATGCACGCACAACCTTTAAGACATTCGCCACCCTATGATAAAGACCCCGATACTATCCCAGGTCTTTTTAGACATTTAAAACCCATAGATGCTGCAATTAAATCGGTTGAAAAGTTACTAAAATCTCCGAAATATGACGTATATTTCCTCAGTACAGCTCCTTGGAACAATCCGTCGGCTTGGACCGATAAGCGTTTATGGATTGAAGAACAATTTGGAGATAAAATTAACAGAAGATTGATCTTAACGCATCGAAAGGACCTAGTAATGGGTGATATTTTGATTGATGATAGACCCAACAACGGAGCCGAGAATTTTCAGGGTGAATGGATTCATTTTGGTTCCAAGGCATACCCTAATTGGCTAGCAGTTTTAAATTATTTGTTATGAGAGCACTTTCCAAATCAAGATTTAAACAAGGCTTAGAATGCCCTAACAAACTCTATTTTTCAAATAGCAAAGAAGTCTATCTAAATAAGAAAAATGAAGACTCTTTTTTACAAGCCCTAGCAAGTGGTGGTTTTCAAATAGAGGAGTATGCTCGTTTACAATATCCTGGAGGTATCTTAATTGAAGATCCTGAAGACCGAGAAAACTATGATTACCAAGATTTAGCAGATCAAACTTCTGAGCTATTAAAACTAGAAAATGTAGTTATTTATGAGGCTGCTTTCTATGTTGATGATTTATTTATAAGAACCGATATATTAGTAAAAAACGGATCTAATATCAAGCTCATAGAAGTCAAAGCTAAATCTATTGATTCTAGTAATGATTATAATTTTATTGGTAAAAAAGGAAAACTTGTGAGTGGTTGGAAACCTTATCTGTTTGATTTAGCTTTTCAAACCTATGTTGCAAAATTATGTTTGCCAGATTATAAAATAATCCCTTACCTATGTTTAGTTGATAAATCAAAAGTAGCCACGATAGATGGGCTAAATCAATTTTTTAGAGTAAAACAAAAGACCAATAAAAGAACAGGTGTTGATGTTTTAGTGGATCATAAAAGCCAATTAGGGGAAAACTTATTGTATCGAGAAGATTTATCTGAGGTAGTTTCAAAAATTCATTCTGGGAAATTTTTGTATTACGATAATTTAAATTTTTATGAAGCCATAGATTTGTTACGAGATGTTCGCATAAACAATTATTACCCTAATTGGCCTGCACAATTCTCATCCTGTAAGAAGTGTGAGTATAAGGTAGATTATTCAGAAACGACACCACAAAAAAAATCTGGTTTTGAACATTGTTTTAAAACACAATATAATTGGACAGCTACTGATTTTAATACTTCTAATATTTTTAATGTTTGGGATTTAAAAGATCCAAAATTAATGGCACAAGGATTATTATTTAAATCTCAGCTAACTCCTGAAGATATCAAATATAAAGAAGCGGCTGGAAAACTCAGCCGTACAGAGCGGCAATGGTTGCAAATAGAAAAAGAACGAGACAAAGACACCTCCGAATTCATAGATATTGAAGGATTAAGAGCCGAAATGGCCACCTGGGTGTATCCATATCATTTTATTGATTTTGAAACCTCTACAGTACCCTTACCTTTTCATGAGGGTCGTAAACCTTATGAACAGATAGCCTTTCAGTTTTCACATCATATATATTACGAAGATGGTCGTATAGAACATGCCAATGAATACATCAACACTACACCTGGGGAATTTCCAAATTTTATATTTTCACAACATTTATTAGATGCGCTAATTCATGATGAGGGTACTATTTTTAAATATTCAACTCACGAAAACACTATTCTTAATGCTATAAGAGACCAGCTTAAATCCAGTAATTACCTCTTTAAAAATGAGCTTGTTTCTTTTATAGAAACCATAAGCCACCCAAAAGATAAACACCCAGATCCGTGGGAGGTACCAACCCGCCTCTCAGGAAACGGAACACGAGATATGGTTGATCTTTGTGCGGTTATTAAAAAGTATTATTACAATCCACACACAAAAGGTTCTAATTCCATTAAACAAGTACTGCCAGCAGTATTAAAATCAAGTGAATTTATTCAAAATAAGTATAGTAAATCTATTAAGGCAATCGGAGTCAGTAGTAAAAACTTTAAATCCAAACAAGTTTGGTTACAAAAACAAAACGACGAAATAATTAATCCCTATGACTTATTGCCTCCACTTTATGAAAATATGACTCAAGACCAAATCAATGATACCTTATCTGAATTAGAAAATATTAATGACGGTGGTGCAGCATTAACAGCTTATGGAAAGATTCAATACACCGATATGACCAAACAGGAAAGGGAGGAAATTTCTAAATCCCTAAAACGCTATTGTGAGCTTGACACTTTAGCAATGGTAATGATTTATGAACATTTAAAGTCTTTAGTATAATGAATTTAGAAGTTGAATTACCAGCTTTTATAACACCATTAATGACCAAATGGTTAGCACAATACAAAATGGATGTAATAAAAGATATTACAATTTTAGGCTTGTTTCATTGGGATTTTAGATCAAATAAGCGAAAACCTGAAAAACCAAGAAGAGTTCCTAGGCTTGGGGAATCAACTAAACTAAAAGAATCGGTTTGTAGTTATGGAATTTATTTTTTGGAAATTGATGATAAAACCCTTCATGTATTTGAGAGCTCTGGACCAAATTTGGCTGGGTTAAAAATTGCTAAAGAATATATTTTTGAAGACAATAAATTTATAGAAAAAAGTACTTTACTTAAGTATATAAGCTGACAACAAAAATTATTCCCAAGAACAAAACATTATTCTTAGGAATAAAAAGTGGAGTCAAGAGGAGTGAAGTCGAACTTTTTTGGGGAGGATTTGTTAAAATTTAATAATTATGAGTCAATATTTTACGATGTATAATGATATGCAGAGTTTTGACGAAGGAGCTGTTCTGTCAAATCAATTGTTAGCGCTAGTGTTGTTATTTT
>Ga0209715_1002928_pt1 | contig 12571 bp, 12 predicted proteins | sample COGITO_mtgs_1205_2_FD_184809 | JGI IMG/M metagenome (GOLD analysis project Ga0209715, IMG submission 184809) | Pelagic marine microbial communities from North Sea - COGITO_mtgs_120503 (SPAdes) (version 2) | ecosystem: Environmental > Aquatic > Marine > Epipelagic ...
AAATCCGTTGGCGAGGGTCACGCGCACCGTTTAAAACAATCGCGCTCGGCTGTTTCCTTGAGTCCTGAGCGCAATTCAGTCATTTACATAGCCTTTTGTAGTCTCCATGAAAAAAATCATCCTCATTCTCGGCTCAGTCACATTGCTGACCGCACTCGCTTTCCGTGCATACTTTGCCTTTGTGCCTCCACCAGCAGCGACGCTTCACGAAAAACTCAGCGATATCGTCCCCTCCACCCTCTCCGGCTGGAAGATCAAGGATATGAATATGGCCGACTCGCCCGAGTCGAGCGCCCGCATCAGCAAATTCCTAAACTTTGACGACGCCCTCTTCCGCGTTTTCAAAAAGGGCGACACCTCGATCGGTCTTTACATTGCGTACTGGAGCCCCGGCAAAACGTCCTACCGCTGGGCAGGCGCGCACACACCCGACACCTGCTGGGTGCTCAACGGCTGGACGCGCACACACCGTGAATATAGCATCCCATTTAAACACGGCGAAGTACAATTCCAGCCGGCTGAATTTGGCATCTATGCAAAAAATGATAGCCCCCAAAATGTCTATTTTTGGCACCTGGTGGGGGGGCAGGCCTTCAGCTACATGCAGGAAGGCGCTCCAAACATCTTGGGCGCACTGATCGACATCAAACACCACGGCCTGAATCTCAGACAAGAGCAGTTCTTCATTCGCCTCTCCAGCAACGAACCCCTTGAAGCACTCAGAAAGAGGGCGGGCTTCAGCAAAATCCTGGACAGCCTCTCCGCAATTGGACTGGCAACCACCAGCGGGACCAACTCACCTTAGTCAAAAACCCGTGCCGGATTGCCAAACACCTTTTGCCCTGCGGCAACCGACCGAATCACCACTGAACCGGCGCCGACATAGGCAAAATCGCCAATCGACTTCCCAGGAATTACTCGCGCGCCAGAGCCAAGGAAGACGCCCCGCCCCAACTTCGTATGCCCCGTCAAATCGCAGTGAGCGCTGACTGTAGACCAATCGCCGATACTCACATCATGCCCGGCACTGCTACAACAATTGACCATGACCATGTCACCGACATTAATATCACAAGTTAGAATCACCCCGGGACACAGCACCACCCCATGGCCGAGACTCACATTTTTCCCGACTACCGCTGTAGGATGAATCACGGTCAGGAAACGCGCTCCGCGCTCAATTAAGGGCTGACACAGCTTTTTTTTAGCAGGCACACTCCCCAAGCCACAGACAAGCAGATCCGAAGGCTTAGGGGAAAATTCTGCGATGGATGAAACCACCCCCTTTTCATAATCCATGCCACGCAGCGCAGCGACATCATCATCCAGGAACCCACAAAAGTTCCAATCTGGCTCCGCACCTACCATATCCTGCAACCAGCAATAGACCTCACGGCCGAACCCACCAGCTCCTACAATGTAAAGATTTTTCATCGGCTTTAACTTTAACGCTTATGAACCACCAGTTGATACAGTTCCTCAACCGTACTGACACCCTCGAAGCTTTTTTTATTTAACAACACACCGTACTCCATCTCAACAACATCAGTCACGGTCAGAATCGCCAATGAATCCCATGACCTTAACCCTTTAAATACGGTGCCTGCATTCAATGAACCAGGCTCGACATCCTCGACCGCGTCCTCGAAATCTTCGATAAATTTTTCTAAACTCATGTGGTAAACCTTAAAGACGCATACTGCCCCAAGCGCCAGCTAACAAATCCCTATTCGCAGGTCGCGTATTCAATCATTTCACAGACAGGCAGCGCGCCCAGATTGAGAATCACACTGGCCCAAGAAAGCCCGACCCCAAAACCAGACAACAATACCCGATGGGAGTCGCCCTCGGTGAGAACCGCCTGCAACTCGGAACAGAGCGCGGTCGGGATCGAGGCCGAGCTTTGATTGCCATAGCGCTCCACCGTCCGCATCGGCACTTTGGCTGGGTCCAGCTTTAATCGCTTAGCAATGTTGCTCAAAATATACCGATTTGCCTGATGGAAGACAAAGTAATCCACTGCATCGAGCTCCAGCCCGGCATACTTCGCTAAATCCCGAACCGCCTTGGGTTCTTCAACAATCGAGAAATTAAAGACCTCCGCACCGTCCATAAAAAGGTTTTCGGGGCTGCGCACATTGCCCGCCTCATCCATCACGGCTGCACGCGTTTGCGCCGAACTCTGGCAGCGAGCACCACCAGCGGGCACGATCAGTTTGTCAAACCCCTTGCCATCTGTTTCGAGACTAAACCACGCACTGCTTTCGCACTCACTTCGCTCGACCACAGTCGCACTGCCGCCATCGCCAAATAACGGCGCGACCGAACGATCTTTTGGATGCACCACCTGGCTGATCGTATCGCCCGCGAGCAACAACACGCGCTCACAACCTCCAGCACTGACCATCATATGCGCCAACCAGAGTCCATACACATAGCCCGAGCACCCCAAATTCACATCTAGGGCGGCGCAGGTTTTGGGCAAGCCCAACCGTCCGTGCAGCACTGCCGCATTACATGGTTGCGAATAGTCCGGCGTTTGCGTCACACAAATAACTGCGTCGATCTCCTCAGGACCCAGCGCTCGGGCGACCATCAGGCGCTGAGCTGCCGCATAACACAAATCGGCCGCGGTCGTGCCAGCTTCCACCACCCGCCTCCGATCTAAGCCGATTGTCTTCTTCAGCCGCGCAATTTGCTTCAGATTGCCTCCAAATAGCTCCACCTCATCGTCGATACATTTTTCCAGTGGTGGAACACAGGTCACGACCCCGCCAATTTGAATCCGATTGAAAGTGCTTTTCGCCATACGACGAGCATGAGCACGGGCAAAGAAGAGTAAAAGCCCAATCTTTATCCCGACTCGACCGACTCAAAATCCAAACAAAGGCATTGCACCCAAGCAAAAGCTTCGCTTATGTATTCTACAAATTGGTCGCAAGCGGATTATTTTCCACGTGCGGCTAATATGAACCCTCAATAAAACAAAGCCTCAAGAAAGGAACCCACCTTGGACATTAAATTAATCAAGCAGGTAGTTGATCTGATGAAACGCTCGGAACTTTCCGAATTTGAACTCGAAGAGGAGGGCTTCAAATTGCGCCTCAGCCGCCAGACCGGCGAAACTCAAATCATCCAAGCAGCACCGTACGCGGCCCCCATGGCCGCCGCACCGGCAGCAGCACCCAGCGCAGCCGCCCTCGCCCCTGCCGCTCCAGTCGAAGAAGTTGGCATTTCGGTGGTTAAGTCCCCAATGGTCGGCACATTCTACAGCTCAGCCTCCCCAGAGTCTCCAGCGTTTGTGAAAGTCGGCGGCAAGATTGGCAGCGACACCATCGTCTGCATCATCGAAGCGATGAAGGTCATGAATGAAATCCAGGCCGAAATCAGCGGCACGGTGACCGAAATCCTTGTCGAAGACGGTGATGCTGTTGAATACGGCCAACCGCTTTTCAAAGTTAAAACGGCTTAATACGAATGCTTAAAAAGGTCCTCATCGCAAATCGAGGCGAAATCGCACTTCGCATCGTCCGCGCTTGTAACGAACTCGGAATCAAGACGCTCGCCGTCTATTCCGAAGCCGACGAGCAATCACTTCACGTTCAGCTCGCCGATGAAGCGATCTGCATCGGCCCGGCGGCTGGTAATCAAAGTTACCTAAAAGGCGACCGCATTATTGCAGCCGCTGAAATTGCCGATGTCGACGGGATTCACCCTGGCTACGGCTTCCTCGCGGAAAATGCCGACTTCGCCGAGCAATGCGCGGAATGCAACATCAAGTTCATCGGCCCCGGCTCGGAGGCGATTATTAACTTTGGCGACAAGGCAAAGGCCCGCGACATGGCCGTCAAAGCCAAAGTCCCCGTCATTCCCGGCAGCGATGGCACCGTCGACGACGAGGCAACTGCACTTAAAGTCGCCAAACAAATCGGCTTCCCAGTGATCATCAAGGCGGTCGCTGGCGGCGGCGGCAAGGGCATGCGCACCGCAAACAATGCGGTCGCTTTCTCCAAAGAGTATAACAATGCTCGCAATGAAGCCGAAAAAGCATTCGGCAACGGTTCAGTGTACCTGGAACGCTTCCTAGAGGCACCCCGGCACATCGAGATCCAACTCCTCGGCGACCAGTACGGCAACGTCATCCACCTTGGGGAACGCGATTGCTCAGTTCAACGCCGACACCAAAAGGTCATCGAAGAGGCGCCCTCTCCTTTCATCTCCGACGACATTCGCAAGAAAATGGGCCGCGATGCGGTCAAACTGGCGAAATCTGTCAACTACGAGGGAGCCGGCACCGTCGAGTTCTTAGTGGATAGCAAAGGTGAGTATTTCTTCATCGAGATGAATACCCGCATTCAGGTCGAACACGGCGTCACTGAAGAGGTCACCGGCGTCGACCTGGTCAAAGAGCAACTCCTAATCGCAGGCGGCCAGAAGCTCAGCTACGAGCAGAAGGACATTAAAATCACCAAGCACTGCATTGAGTGCCGCGTGTGCGCCGAAGACCCGAGCCGCAACTTTGCTCCCTGCCCAGGCGAAATTGGCCTGTACTACTCCCCCGGCGGCCATGGCGTGCGTATCGATTCGCACTGTTACAGTGGCTACTCGATCCCTCCGTACTACGACAGTATGATTGCCAAGGTCATGACCTTCGGTCGAACGCGTGAACTCGCCCTCGACCGCATGGATCGCGCCTTGGGCGAGTATCTAATCCGAGGCATTAAAACAAATATACCATTCTCTCGAGCGATCATCCGCGATCCAATCTTCCGAGAAGGCAAAGCCACGACGAAATTCATCGAGGAATTCGTCGAGCGAGTCCCGAAGGACCTTTACACTTAAATCATCAGTACACGTATCTAAAATGAGCAACGAACCTGAAAACAATCAGGAATCCACAATTCCTACAGTTTCCGAGAACTCCAACACTCTCGGTGAAATTCGCATCAACCACAGTGTTGTCGCCAGCATCGTCCGCCTAGCGGCTCTAGAAGTCTTGGGTGTCGCCGCCGTTGGAGGTGGGTTCGTCGATGGCATCGCTGAAATCTTCTCCAAAAAAGGCGACGAGCGCGGCGTTCGTGTCGAAGAAGATGAGGTCGGCGATTACAAAATTGAAATTCGCGTGATCCTACGCTTCGGCGTTGAACTTGCCACAGTCGGCGCAGAAATCCAACAACGCATCGCTGAGCAAATCGAAAAAATGACCAGCAAGAGCGTTGCTCGTGTCAATGTCATCATCGATGGCGTACGCACCACAGAAGAAGAGAAAGAGCAAAACGACGAATGGGACGGCCAAGCGCACGTCGACTAGTCGCCAAACTGGTTCCTTTTCTGAACACGCATAACAGAAATAGCTCCTCATGAATTGGACCGAAATAACCGAGACACTTCAGTACCTATCCGAACCCGCCTACCTCTACACTGGAGGAGGCGCATTGGCACTCACCCTGCTGCTGATTCTACTGAAGAGGCGTCAGCCTAAGAATGTAGTCGCCTACAGCACGGAAAATGGACGCGTGATGGTGAGCCGCTCGGCAATCGTCGAATTAGTCCGCACCTCGTGCGAACAGCTGAACCACGTCTCAAAGCCAAGCGTTAAAATAAAGGTCAAAGGCCGACACACACATTTTAATGTTTGCCTCAAACTGACTAGTGGCGGTCGACTTCGAGACATCGAGCAAGCCCTACAGACCCACCTGCGACAAGAACTCGCCGAGAGCCTCGGAATCGAGAATCTCGGTAAGATCAACATAATCGCAACGGGTCTCAAGAGTGGCAAGATGGAGCTTCGCACCCCAGCCGAAGCGCCCGCAGAGGCAGCGCAAGCAGCGACCACTGCAGCCGAAGCGACTCAGCCCGAGCAAAAGTCCGAGTAGTGCGCATATCGCCCAACCAAAGCACTTAGACCCACACTCGGGACCAGCACGAGTGGCGTTTCAGATTGGACTGATGGAAAAGCGCGCACCAAAAAGCCACAAGAGATGGCTCGGCGCCGTACTACTCAGCGCAATCGCACTCATTGCCAGCTGCCGACCGACGGACGGACTGAACGCTAAACTGCAGCCGCTTTCAGCCCAATTTAAAGCCGCCAATCAAGCCGCTAGTATCGAACCGATGCTAGCGCTCTACTACCTAGAAGGCAGCGACGACAACAGCATCGCACGACTCAAGGGCGCTCTGAGCTACGAACTGGGCTTACAGATCGAACGCATCCAATTTGAGCCATTGTCCGGAGCCAGTGAAGAAACAATCGAGTTCACCCACAATGGCACCGCCTACGGGCCAAGCCTTCCGCCTCGCTATCGAATGCGTGTCGTCTATGCGGGCAAGGACCAGTTCACCAGCCTCTTCACCATCGGCAAAAGCCCTTCTGGCACTTGGCGAATTATATGCGCAAAGCCCATCGCTACTTTGCATTATTAGCCAAAACCGATTCATCGGCCGTAGCGATTACCTGAGTTGACATCCTGAGCATTTCGCAACAATAAGGAGGACTATGAAAATTATCGCATATTTGAAACCGACCTGCGGCTGGAGCATGGGCGTCCGCGCGATCATGAAAAAATACGATCTCGAATTTGAGGATCGTGATATTATTAACAATGCCGACCAATACGCGGAAATGGTCGAAAAATCGGGCCAACCACTGTCCCCTTGCGTTGAAATTGACGGTGCGATGCTGGCTGATGTCAGCGGCGATGAAGTCGAAAGCTACATGCTGAGCAACGCCCTGGTCACATCCAACGAAACTGCAGCAGAGGCACCTACGAATGCAGCCTGCACCGACGAGGAGCACGAGGCAATGCGCTCAAAAACCATCCGCTTCTTCTAATCGAAGCACTCGAAGCGGCTGATCCGTCACTTCAGCCCTCCCCTCTTGGCCAAACCCGGTTCACCCGAAGCGTTTGGCCTCTTAAATGCTAACTCAAGGCAGCATTTGCTCGAACCCAGCTGCCTAACTATGATTTTCTCATAGACAGCCTCGACTCAATTACTACTTTGCTGGTTCTTTTTGACTTCTAGTAAAAAGCAGAAATCGAGTCTCCGGTTCGCGCGTAACCGACAGACCACACCTTTAATTTGAATACAGATATGGAAAACACTCACATCCAACCCAAGGCACAGGGCCTCTACGACCCTCAACACGAACACGAAAACTGTGGAATCGGCCTAATCGTCGACATGAAAGGCCGCAAATCCCACGACATCGTGAAGGGCGCGCTTGAAATCTGTGTCAACCTCGACCACCGCGGTGGCTGTGGCTGTGACCCGATCACCGGTGACGGCGCGGGTATTTTCATCCAATTGCCACACAACTTCTTCAAGAGCGTCTGCCCGACTGAGTGTGGTTTCGACGTTCCCGCTGAAGGCGACTACGGCGTGGGCTTCGTATTCCTCTCGCAAGACACTGAAGAGCGTCAAAGCGAAGAACAGATCATCGAAGACATCATTGCCGAAGAAGGCCTCGAAATGATCGGCTGGCGCGATGTGCCAGTCCGTAGTGAGATTCTCGGCAAAGCATCCAAGGCCTGCGAGCCAGTGATGCGCCAGTTCTTTGTGAACCGTGGCCAAATCGGCGCCGGCCTCGAACTGGAGCGCAAACTCTACATCGTGCGTCGCCTAGCCGCACACCGCATTCGCTACAGTGGCAACGACGAGGAGGCACGCTTCTACATCAGCTCGCTGTCTAGCCGTACCATGACCTACAAGGGCATGCTCACCACAGAGCAGCTCGAGCAATATTTCCCGGACCTCTCAAACGAGGCAATGGATTCCGCACTGGCGCTGACTCACTCGCGCTTCTCAACCAACACCTTCCCAAGCTGGCCGCGCGCGCAGCCGTTCCGTTACCTCTGCCACAATGGTGAGATCAACACGGTCCGCGGCAATGAAAACTGGCTGCATGCACGCCAAATGCAGCTTGCCAGCGATGTGTTCGGCGACGACCTCAAGAAGCTCCTGCCGATTATTCGCGAAGACGGTTCCGATTCGCAGAAGTTCGACAACTGCCTCGAGTTCCTCGTTCTTTCCGGCCGCAGCCTCGCGCACGCCATGATGATGATGATCCCAGAGCCTTGGGAACGTCACAAAAACATGCCTGACTTCAAAAAGGAGTTCTACGAATTCCATGCGTGCATGATGGAGCCATGGGATGGCCCCGCATCCATGGCGTTCTCTGACGGTGTTCAAGTCGGCGCCACACTCGACCGCAATGGCCTGCGCCCTTCACGCTATTACGTCACCGCCGACGACAAGGTCATCCTTGCATCCGAGGTCGGAGTCCTCGCTGGCATCGAGCCGAAAAACGTAGTCAGAAAAGGCCGCCTCGAGCCAGGTCGCATGTTCCTCATCGACATGGAAGCCGGCTGCATTATCGAAGATGGCAAGGTCAAAGAAGACGTCTCCAAGGAGGCACCTTACGGGCAGTGGCTCAAAGACAACCTGATTCATTCTGAAGACTTGCCTGAACCAGAGGCACTGATCGCCGACAATTTCGAGAACATCGAAACTCGCCAAAAGGCCTTCGGCTACACCTTTGAAGATGCGCGCTTCATCCTCGGCCCAAGTGCCGAAGCCGGCAAACAGCCGCTCGGCTCGATGGGTAACGACGCGCCACTCGCCGTCCTCTCCGATCAGTCGCAGACGATGTACAATTACTTTAAGCAGCTGTTCGCTCAGGTCACCAATCCTCCGATTGACCCGATCCGCGAAGAACTGGTGACCGCCAGCGTTTCGTTTGTTGGCTCCGAGGGCGATATCACACGCCCCGGCCCCGACAGCTGCCGCATGATCAAATTCGAGTCGCCGTTGATCGATGACAAGCAAATCGCCCAACTGAAGAGCATCAAGCTACCGGGCTTCAAATCCGCCAAGCTGCCGATCACGTTCGAACCTGAACTTGGCGGTCTGGCAGAAGGCCACAACAGCATCTCCGAGCCAGCCATTTCCGGCAAAGGCCTCGAAGCAGCTCTGGAGCAACTGTTCGAAAACGCAGACTCCGCCATCAATGACGGCGTCAACATTCTGGTCCTTTCCGACCGTAAGATCGGCCCGAAGAAAGCGCCGATTCCGGCCTTGCTTGCAGTCGCTGGTCTCCACCACCACTTGATCCGCCAAGGCACACGTACACGCGTTTCCATCGTGCTCGAGTCCGGTGAGCCCCGCGAAGTACACCACTTTGCGCTGCTGCTTGGCTACGGCGCCAACCTGATCAACCCATACCTCGCACTCGAGTCGGTCCGCTATATGATCGACCGTGGCGACTTGGAACTGACACCTGAAAAGGCCGGCTACAACTTCCTCAAGGCGAACCTCAACGGCGTGATTAAAACGATGTCGAAGATGGGAATCTCGACCGTCGCCTCCTACCGCGGCGCACAGATCTTCGAAGCGATCGGCCTCAATCACAACGTGATCGACAAGTATTTCACCAAGACCGCATCGCGCGTCGAGGGCATCGGCCTCAACACCATCGCCTCCGAAGCGGTTATGCGCCACGGCAAAGCATTCGGCCTGCGCGGAGACGAAAAGGGCGCAGCCCTCGACCCCGGCGGCATCTACCAATGGCGCGCAGGCGGCGAGCGTCACCTGTTCAGCCCGATGACGATCCACAAGCTCCAGCTTGCAACGAGCCAAGGCGATCGTGCAGTATTCTCCGAGTATTCCAACATCGTAAACGATCAGTCCAAGGAGATGTTTACTCTGCGTGGCTTGATGGACTTCAAATTCGAAGACTCCAAGGCGATCCCACTTGAAGAAGTCGAATCGGCACGCTCGATCGTGAAACGCTTCAAGACTGGCGCGATGTCGTACGGATCGATTTCCGCAGAAGCCCACGAAGCCCTCGCGATTGCGATGAACCGCCTCGGCGGCAAGTCCAACACCGGTGAAGGTGGCGAAGACCCAGACCGTTTCACTCCGGATGCCAATGGCGACAGTCGCCGTTCAGCGATCAAGCAGGTCGCATCCGGTCGTTTCGGTGTGACCAGTAATTACCTCGTCAATGCCGACGAGATTCAGATCAAGATCGTGCAGGGCGCCAAGCCCGGTGAAGGCGGCGAGCTACCTGGCCACAAGGTATTGCCACAGATTGCGAAGACACGCGGCACCACTCCAGGTGTTGGCTTGATCTCCCCTCCACCTCACCACGACATCTACTCGATTGAGGATTTGGCCGAACTAATCCACGACCTGAAAAACTCCAACGTCAAAGCTCGCGTCAACGTGAAGCTGGTATCCGAAGTCGGCGTCGGCACAATTGCTGCCGGTGTGGCTAAGGCCAAGGCGGACGGCATCCTCGTTTCCGGTTACGACGGCGGCACAGGCGCGTCACCCCGTTCCTCCATCCAGCACGCGGGTGCTCCATGGGAACTGGGCCTCGCTGAAACCAATCAAACCTTGCTGCTCAACGACCTGCGCTCACGCGTTCGTGTTGAAACAGACGGCCAACTCAAGACAGGTCGCGACGTCGTGATTGCCTGCTTGCTCGGCGCTGAAGAGTTCGGCTTCGCAACTGCACCACTCGTGACCCTAGGTTGCTTGATGATGCGTGTTTGCCACAAGAACACTTGCCCAGTCGGCATCGCCACGCAAAACCTCGAACTCCGCAAGAAGTTCAAGGGTGGCGCAGATGCAGTCGTCAACTTCATGAACTTCATCGCCGAAGAAATGCGCGAAGTCATGGCGCAGTTCGGCTTCCGCACGATTGAAGAAATGGTCGGCCGCGTCGATAAGCTCGAAATGCGCCCTGGCATCGACCACTGGAAAGCCAAGGGCCTGGACTACAGCAAGATCCTCTACCGTCCAAACGTAGGACCGGAAGTCGGCACTTACTGCACCAAGGACCAGGATCACCTGCTCGATCGATCGCTCGATGTCACTGAGATCCTCGAAAAGGCGCAGCCTGCGATCAACGATGGTATTCCGGTGGAAATCAATCTGCCGATCATCAATACCAATCGTGTGGTGGGCACCATCACAGGTGCAGAAATCTCGCGCAAGCACGGTGCCGCTGGCCTCGCGGAAGACACGCTAAAGATCAACATCCACGGCTCGGCTGGTCAAAGCCTCGGCGCGTTCTGCCCGAAAGGTATGACCTTCACAGTCACCGGTGACACCAACGACTATCTCGGCAAGGGCCTCTCCGGCGCGAAAATCGTCGTCCGTCCCGATCCAGAATCTCCATTCGTGGCGCACGAAAACATCATCACTGGTAACGTCTGCTTCTATGGCGCGACCCAGGGTGAAGCCTACATCGCAGGTATGGCCGGTGAACGCTTCTGTGTACGTAACTCAGGCGTCGAAGCGGTGGTCGAAGGCCTCGGTGACCACGCGCTCGAGTACATGACCGGCGGGATGGTGATCAACCTCGGCACCACAGGACGTAACCTCGGTGCGGGTATGTCCGGCGGCGTGGCTTACATCTACGACGAATCAGGCGACTTCGTTCAGAACAGCCTCAATCCTGACATGGTCAACGTCTACCAGCTCATCGAGTGCGAAGACGAAGAGATCGCCTTGGTTAAAGGCAAGATCGAGAAGCACGTCGCACTCAGCGGTTCCGTCCGCGGCCAATCCATCCTCGATGGCTGGCCGGACACCGCGGGTAAGATCCTCAAGATCCTGCCTCAGGACTACGAGCGCGTCCTTCAAGCCATTAAACGTGCGGAAGCTTCAGGCCTGGCTGGCGACGAAGCGATCCAAGCCGCATTTGAAGCAAACGTCGCAGCGGGACACTAAATAAGGAGACAGCATTTAGACGCTAGAAGTTGGAGAATGATGGCAACTGAACCTCCAACTTCTAGCTTCGAACAGCTCCTCGTCTGGCAAAAATCACATCAATTCGTTCTAGATATCTATCAAATGACACAACACTTCCCAGACTGCGAAAAATTCGGACTGACATCTCAGTTTCGTCGTGCCGCAGTCTCCATCCCCGCGAATATCGCTGAGGGATATGGTAAGCGTTCGTCCGCCGATAAAGCCCGATTCTTTAACATCGCGCAGGGTTCATTAAATGAATGCCGCTATTATCTCCGACTCGCAGCCGACCTCGGCTACGCGAAAACAGAACAACACTTCACACAAATCAACGAAATTGGACGTATGTTACACAGCTACACGAAGAAGGTTCTTTCTTCAGTTAATTAGCTCCTAACTACTGCCTCCTAACTTCTAACTCCTTTTTCAAACTATGGGCAAAGCAACTGGATTTATGGAATTCGAGCGGAAGACGATTAAAAACCGTCCACCCCTCGAGCGCGTGAAAGACTGGAACGAAATTCACGAACACTTCGACGAAGCCAAAGTGCGCACTCAAGGTTCTCGTTGCATGGACTGCGGCACACCTTACTGCCACACTGGCATGACCCTCGCCAACATGGCCAGTGGTTGTCCCGTCAACAATCTCATCCCTGAGTTCAACGACCTCGTTTACAAGGGCAAGTGGAAGGACGCCTACCAGCGCCTCTCCAAGACCAACAACTTTCCGGAGTTCACTGGTCGCGTCTGCCCAGCTCCGTGCGAAGGCTCTTGCGTGCTCGGGTTGATCGAACCTGCGGTGACGATTAAG
>Ga0209715_1002931_pt1 | contig 12562 bp, 22 predicted proteins | sample COGITO_mtgs_1205_2_FD_184809 | JGI IMG/M metagenome (GOLD analysis project Ga0209715, IMG submission 184809) | Pelagic marine microbial communities from North Sea - COGITO_mtgs_120503 (SPAdes) (version 2) | ecosystem: Environmental > Aquatic > Marine > Epipelagic ...
ATATCTTCTTGTGATTAGTGGATAACGTACAACGTAATTTGTAGCACCATCTGTAACTCTATTTTCTATTTCTGTTGCAGTATAGTCGTGTGCGTATATGTTAAGAAGTGTTAAGTCTTGTAGTTTATCGTCTGCAAATTTGTCTTTTAGACTTGTAATATCTCCATAGAAAGTAATCTGATAACTATAAGGTTGGTTATCTTTTACTTCGGATTTTTCTAAACTTATTTTTCCACGTCTAAATGTTGTTAAGTCTATTTCTATGTATGCATCTCTTCTTATGTTGTAGTCTATTGTGCTATCTACATCATTCTGATAGAAGTGTTCAAATATTGCATCATTTTTAATTGAACTCGGAACACTAAAGCTTTGTGAATAGTCAGTAAATACTTTGCTAATATCTTGGATATCTTGCTGTTTACTTGTGACGCTTATTATTTCGTCTTTGAATAAATCAAGTCTTTGCCCCTCTATGTATACTTGTACCGTTCTCATTAAACTACATTGTTAATTAAATCGTAAGCAAATTCAAACTCCATCTCATAGTTAATCATTCCATCGTTTAATCCTACTTGTTTTTGCAGTGATTTAGTTTTGGCTTTTACAGGAGTGTAGTTCGTGTTTACCTCGTAATCTAATAGAAGCACCTTTTCACTCAATAACATCTGTTGTATATAATCGCCATAGTCATCATTTACCCAACCTGTATTTAGCTTAATAGTTTCTTTTGCGTTTATGTTAAACTCCTTAAATTGTCCATCGCCAGACAAGTTAGGATAGTAAGGTAATGCGCTTGGATTGAATTTGTATTCATTCGTTTTTACGTTGATACTTCTTTTCTTTACTTTTTGAAAGAATATTCTTGACCAACTACCATAACGATTAATAAAATCCACAACTACTGGCTGATACTTTGGTTCGCATTGTGGCTTAAAGTATGCAGTCCACCGTTCTGTTACGCCACCTATTAAGATTTCTACTTTGTTACCATTTGGTGCATAAGTTAAATAGGCTCTTGCATAGCTTTTTACTCCATCTGTTGTAGCCGTTTCTGTAAACGTTGCGCCTGTTACTAAATCAGTATACTTCACAACATCTCCTATACTTAATTCACAATCAAAACTGCCCCATAAACCATTACCTTGTGTTGTTGGTATTGTAGCATCGTAGTTGTAAAAATAAGTACCCTCATCTAAAAGTGCTATTGGCGTTGTTGAATTGTATCCATCCATATAGTAGTTATAGCCATCTACAAAAGTTCCTGTTTCTGTTGTATCTAATACATACGTTCCACCTATCAAGTTATATGACTTCACTTCATAGTCTACTAAATAATCCGTGTTTGTGTCTATGCCATAAGCTAAACCTGTTGCACTTTGCCACACCGTAAAAGAATAATACTCACGAACATAAGGCGAAATATTATAAAAAGTTTTTGTGTTGTTAGAAGCTGGAATTAATTTAGATAGTGTGTAAGTTGGATTTGCAGTGCCTACATCAGCAGCTAAAAATAATTCAATTTTACTTCCTGTTTGTGTAGCATCGTCTACTTCTATAATGTATGGACTTCTTGATAATTTCATTTTAGTTGTTTAAAGTTTTCTTGTGTAATCGTATTGAATAAGTTAACCATATCAAGTGCATACTTCTCTGTCACTTCTTTAGGTAGCTTCTTATAGTATTTTTCAAATGGTTTAGTAAAGAACATACTTGGCTTAATTCCCTTATTCCAGATGCTCCGTATTATTGTTCTTGCCGTTTGCTCATAGCTTAAGAACTTGCCCTCTTTATCTCTAAATTGGAACTTCTTCCTTTGCACCCACTGATTAATGCCTTTAGTCAATCCACCACTTTCTCCACTACCTGTTCCAAATCTATAGCCACTTAAACTTTTACCACTCTTTACACCCTTAACCCCTCTATCTTGAAACCATCCGTATCCTTTCATTTGAAAAGTTATCTGTACACTATTAGGCGATTCTTTAACATAAGACTTTAAGCTATTTGCAAGTGTGCCTGTATCTCTTGGCAGACCTTGTTTAGCTTCCTTTATAACCTTATCTCTAAAGCTATCTAATAACTTTTGTACTTCGCCTTTCTTCATTAGCAGATAGTCATATCATTAGGGATTAATATATCACAAGTCAACGTCCACCCTGTTAGGTTGTTTTCCATACGTTCTGTGAATGGCTCACAGGTTGGTGTACCATCTACTTGAAAAGCATCTGAATACAAGTCTCCTCTCCTTAACAACTCATAGCATCTGTTAAGAACTGCTAACATAGTATTGAGTACATATAACTCGTTATTGTTGCCATTGAACTTATCTGTGGTTTCGTCTTTTGATACGTTTACTATATCCATTGCCAGGATGCTTAAATTGTATCTAATAACGTTATTCTCAAAGGTTGCAGTATTGACTATAATATGCACCAATGGGAAGATTGTCTGCTTATTTAGGTCAACGTCAAAAATGTCCCCTTGTGATACGGTGGATATTAATTCATCATTCTCAAAGTGTGTTCTTAATTTGTCTATTATATCGAAGTAGTTCATAGTTTATCTTTTCATTTTTCTGTTAAGCTCTCTGGCTTCAATTTCGTTTTTCTCTTTCTCAAATGTGAGATAGGTAAGACATTGAGATAATTGGAGTTTTGTAACTGCATCAATCCTTGTGACATCTCCTTGAGCGCATTGATAGATGCTTGAGTACCATTTCCATTTTTTGCCAAATTGAACTCTTTCGTTGAACTCATTGAGTTGGTCATTGTCTTCATCTCTTTCTGTAAATAGTTGAGCGTAGCGTTTAGTAATTCTTTCGCGATATCGTAAAAAAAAACACTTGCTGCTATGGCAATATCTAAAGGAGCAAACTTCATCAGTTCTTGCATATCTTCATTTGGCTCGTAATCTATTATAGAATACTTGTCTTTATACTGCTCTTTAATTGGTCTGAACATTACTGCCATCGCCTTGTGGTATGTTTTCCAATCTTGTAAATTGTGTTCTATGTCTACATACTCTCCAAAGCTTATATGCTCCAGATTAGGAATAAATCCAAAGGTATGCTCCCCTAATTTAAAGTGACGTCTTAATTTCGGCTTCTGTTTAAATACCTCTGTGAAGTGTACTATCAATTCATTTAAGTCCTTTAACTGAATGTTCATAACTTCCTTTAACTCTATACTACAAAATATCTGTATCATTTTCTGTGCTATAAACTCTTCATCATTGCTCTTACCTTGCATATCAATAAAGGTCTGATATCGTGTTAACGGTATCTCGCTTAAATCTGTAGGTAATGTTATGTCTATCTTCATCTTCTTATATTAATAACTAAATATTCTTGTTTTTGTTATCCGTAGCTACTTAATAGAATAGCTTCCATAATTCTTATTTAACCCTAATGTATCCATCTCATGATAGCGTACTGCATCCAAGCCGTGATTGAAATTATCAATGGGTTTGTTTAGACGCTTACCTGTTTTATCAGTATCCCAGCAATATGACCTTAATTCTTTGATGAGGTTTGTGCTGCTCTTTGTTACCAGATAATCTTGCCTTTGCATTACATCTATACCATAGTTGATTGAATCCTTTCCTTTAGTAGCACCCTTAATTAGTACTCCGTGTTTCTCTCTGCGTATTTCTTCTATGCTTTTAGGCTCTGCACTATCTGCTACTATTGGAACGCTTACAGGCAATATTCTTGCTATGTCAGAATTAAGCAGTTTCGTTTGGTATGCTATCTCGTTTAATATCCTTTGGTTATTATAGGTGTATATCTCAATGATTGCCGTTGGGTCTGCACTATATCCGAAGTCTAATCCTATGCCTATTAATCTCGCCTCCTCTGGTATTTTATCAATGATTGAATAGTTGGTATATACTGCTCCTTGTAATTGACCGATTCTGCCCTCTCCATAAACACGCCACCAATTGTCCCAATAAGTGCTTGTCTTTGCTTTTAAGCGATTCTTTTCTATTTGTTGTACGATACCCTCATCAAGTCCTTGATTGTCCTTGTACGTTAAGATAATGAAGTCTGCATCTGATTCGTGTTTTAGTTCGGTGTGTACCCAAAACTCATTGGCAGGGTTAAAATCAAGATACACTTCCTTTCGTGTTCTGATTGCCATCTCATTGTAAGCATCAAAGGTTATATTGTTGCACTCGTTAATATACAAGATATCTCTTCTTGCTCCTCTTAACTTGCTTGAGTCATCTGCACTAAAGAACTCAATAAAACTACCATTAGCAAAGTCATATCTTAAATGGCTCTTGTTATATCTGTCATCAAAGTATCTATTAGTCCACTTCATAATCTTTAAGAAGTCCCTTAACGCTCCTCTTCTTAAATGTGGTATTGATTCAGCTACTACGCTTATTTCTGTGTTAGGTGTGTCTGCTGCTTTGTGTATAAGGATAGGCAAGATACCAAACGTCTTACCAGCACTTGTGCCACCTTGAATAATTTTGATTCGTTTTTTTAACGCTAATATCTTATCTATTGCCGTTGTCCTCTTTAACATCTGGAAATAAAGGTTGCTCTATATTGGTTTGTTCTATCTGTTGTACAGGTGCGCCATAAGCACTATCTAAAAGCTTTTGGTATGCAGTAGCATCTCCTGTTCTTGCTTTCTTGATTAAAGCCAAAGTCATTAAATCCTCTTGGCTCATGTTTTCCACTTTGCTTGTCAATGGGTTTTTTAAATTCTGTTCTATATCAAGCCATTTCTTAGCAATTGTGCTTCTGTTCTTGCTTCCCTTTGGTCTTCCTTTAGGATTGCCACTTTGTCCTTTCTTGTATCTTATTAAGTTTTCTTCGTTAGCCATATTATACTCCTTTTATTGGTATGTTAATTATTGGATTGATGTCATAAGTTTTTTGCTTTGAGCTTTTATTGCTCTTATCAAATCGTACAATTTTACCGCCCCATTTTTTTTGCAATTTCTTATTTTGCTCCATTTCCTTTTTTACATTACGATAGTCCGCACATCCTCCTTTTATTGTAGCTTGTTCACATACATAATGGTACATGTTCATTCTAAGATTTTTTCTGTATGAATTCAAGACTTGAATAGACATGTCATAATCCTCTTTGAGGTAGATTACTTCATCATATCTTAATGGGTTATTTCGATGTGCTTGAAATGGGCCACCTATATAACAAGTCATGCCAAATGGAGTATATTCCCTATATGCTCCTTTGTCCGCTAAACAATTTAAACCCCAATAAACCACATCTAAGTCCTTAGCTAATTGAAACCCCTCTTGCACCATTCTATAAACTTCCTGTTCATTTAACTTGACTTTTACATTTCCATTCCATCTACCAAAGTGTTTAATATCATCATCAATAGTAATAATATTATCTTCGTTAGCATGATTTAGAATATAATTCCAAACCCTTGCCAAATTACCTTGTACCTTATCTGGAATAGCCCAAACCTTGTCATGTATTTTTCTATATTCATCTGCCTCGCTTTCCATTACTACATAAGTAATGTCTTTGATATATTTGTGTGTCTTACAAATATCAGCCCGTTTATATGATGCGCAATATATTTTATACATTTCTTTTAAATTTTAATATCCTTACCTCTCTATGCAAATCTATACTGTCCTGCAAACTATAATTTTTAAATATCTTAATTATATCGCTATCGTTGAAATCATGATAGTGGTATTTATTGTAATGAGTAGTTTTCTTACTTGGATAGCTTATAAAAATAGTTTTTATATTACATCTTTCGCACAAATCATTTACTATCTGAGGGTTTTTTAAATGTTCTATAGTTTCAATGCAGACCAAACAATCAAAATTCTGATTTACTTTTTCTATGTTCTCTTGCTCAAATAAACATTTATTATTAGCAAAATGTTTCTTTGCCCATTCAATAGCACCCTTATCTATGTCCATTCCTGTAATTTTATTTACATCTGGATTTTTTGAAATCAAATGTGTACCATATCCAGAGCCACAACTAATATCTAATACATTGCTATAGCACCATTGTCGAATCATAGCATATCTTTCGACATGTCTGCGATTTAATATATCTATTTCCATTTGATTTAATTCATCTAAGGACAAATATATCCGTTCCCTTACCTTTGTTTTTTTCATTTTAAGCTATTAAAATATTCCTCCCCATTGATTATTCTGCCGATTCCTGTAGACCATGCCTTGCCATTACTTCTTTTAGAGCTGACACTGGACAAATTAAAATGAGTTTGAGCTTGAAGCCAATTGATTTCATTGTCAAAAAATAAAACTACATAGTTATTGGACTCTCCTAAATATTCGCTAAAAGCAATTTCTGGCTCAGTTACCTCCTCCATTTCTGTTAATTCTGGCACTTCTATGCCATATCTGTTTAAATCTGAAGCGTCAAAATGATTTGCTAAATCATCCCAATCCCATTCGCCCATGCCAAGATTATCCTTTATTATGAATTCTCTTTGTTGTTTCTCTGTAAGTTTATCTGCTTGTATTATATGAACTTCTTTTAGTCCAGCCTCTTGACAAGCCCTTAATCTCATATTCCCACCTAATACAATATTGTCTTTGTCAACTACTATTGGTCTTATTTCTAACATCTCTGGGAACTCCTTAACTGACTTAACAAGCTTCTTAAACTTATCGTCTTTAATTAGTCTTGGGTTGTTAGGGTTATTCTTTATCTTCCCTATCTTTACTTTCTCTGTCTTCATTTGTTATTGTTATATGATTCGTGTTTTCATAGCATACCTCAACCTCTGCTCCAGAATCTAAAAACCTTGCTTGTATTTCTTTGATTCTTTTCTTATGTCTTATTGGATGCCCTACTATCTTAATCATTATATGCTTCGTGAACTTTACGCATCTTATTGACTATATCTCTAATGCAGCTCTTACAGGTTGTATCTCCTTGCTTTGCATTAAATACTCTGTTGTATATAGTGAATAGTTTTCTTTTGCCACTTGGTCTATATGTACCACCTTTAGAAAAGAAGTCTGATAGCCATTCGTATTCTGCTTCTGTTAGGCAGTTCGTTTTTCTGTATCTCCATATCTTGTTTAAGGACTCCTTACGTTTATCACACCCACAATCTTCTCCAGCTAACCATTCAACTGCTTTCTTTATGCCTGTAGCTTCTGTTATCTTTTCAATCGTATCTCCTAACCCCTCACTTGGTTGTTGCTTCTTCCAATCTTTGTACTCCTTAGACCTTTTGTCTAATGATAAATAGTATTCCGTGTTTTTCTCCATTATTTATATTTTTTCGTAATCCTCGTTTATGTAATCCTCATAATCTTCTGCACAATTATCTCTCAATCTTTGTTTGCAGTATTTAATTGTACTAAATATGCTTTTAGTTCCTATCTTGGTTTCTTTGGATGCCTCTCTAAAACTCCATTCCTTGTCCCTATATAACTTGAATAAGCCTTTATCATACCAATGCCAAGAATCCATCTCATCAGATAGCTTTGCTTCTAATAAATATTCTGCTTCCTTTTTAGAGATGTAATCGTATTCAACGGTAAGGTGTTTAATCTCGTCTAAATCTACCTTTTGATGTTTCTGTCTTTCCATACACAAGCTTTTAAAGATGTTTCTTAACGTCCAATAAATGTATGGCTTATTTACCTCTCCGTCTTTATGTAGTATCTTGCTTACATCTCCGTATTTATGTAGCCTCAAATACATCTCTTGCACTATGTCTTCTGCATAAACATCCTCGCCATAGCTTCGGACTATCCTTAAATAGTCTTTGTGATATTTAGCGACTTCTGTTAGCCATTTCATTGATTAGTATCTAAACAAATGTAGTGATTATTTTTTAACACTATAAAGACGAACTTGTGAACTGATGGTTGTTGATAACTAATGACTTTAGTCGTTGTCCACTTTGAACCATAACTTTTTTATGTCTATCCCTTTATATACAGGCATTACATAAATACATTAAAATTGTTTCCCCTATTTCTTCCCCTATTCTTTACCCAATTTATTGATAGATAATAATATCAAATGATGTTAAATGAAAAAAGCCACCTGTTAAGATGGCTTCCTTATACAAATTAATCGCTACTTAAAATGGTAGGTCATCCGATGTCGACCTCATAGCTTCTTTTGCCTTGTTATCGGCTTGTGTTCCCCCTTGCTCTACTTCTGCTTGATAAGGTGCGCTAAACTTTGCGCTAAAGTACTTTGTTCCGTTCTTTGATTCGTTTACCCAGAGAGCTACTTCTTTCTCCACACCATCAATCAAAGCTTTACCTTTGTAATCTGGTTGTGAATCCGTTTTTTTGTAATCGTTTTTAAAGATTGCTCCTGTGTTGTTTTTCTGTTCCATAACTTAATCTATTGTTTTACTTATTATATATGCGCTTAACGTCTTTCGTGTGCGCCTTGCTTTTAGTTTTAAAAGCTTCTTTTGTTCTTCTGTTACTCTTATTGTAACAATATCAGTCTTTCGTGTTTTCATCTTGTTTTATAAATTGGCAAATTATCAATACTTTTATTAAGCTTTGCAATGTTAAATTCTTTTAAAACTTTTTTACCAAACTTATTACTTATAAACTTTTTTAAATAATATAATTCGTCTTGTTTATTCATATTATGAGCAGACCTGTTTGCTGCTGCTTTTTTTTGTTTTGCTGCTGAAAGTTTATAGCCTAACTTAACATAAGATAAACTTCCTATTTTATTTTTGCTTTGTTCATCAAGAAGCTTTAAATATTCTTTTTCTTGTTGTGTTGCATATTCTAACATTATATCTTTTAGTAAAAATTTAACTTCTACTTTTATTAAAGTTGCAACTTCTTCAATGTCATAAACAGCATAATCAGATATTTTACTTGATAATTCTATTGACATTTTATTAATTATACTTTCTACCATATTAATTAATTAGTGTTTTGTAATATTCTCTACATTCTTTTATTCTGTCGTAGATAGCTTTAATTACATCCTTGTCATATCTTACTTCAAACGTCTTGATTCGTTTTTCTGTTGGTATATGGTCAAAGTTGTGTTTGGCTTCTACATCTGTTCGCAGTTCTTCAGATTCATCTATTAAATGATTCTTCCAATGTTCACGCCTTACCTCATCCTCAACGATTTCTTCTGGAGTATTGACTAAACAATACGCAAGAACTGATTTGCGTTTGTTACAGAGCGCCATATAGCCCTGTAATTGATAATAGTAGTCTTTGTTTGGTATATCTTCTGCAAAGAATGGAAACGTTGTTGCGTCGTAACTACTTTTTACATCTAAAAGTATACTATCCGTGTTTACATCTGGCGTACCTGTTAAAAAATCATTGTTAAAATGTTCTTCGTTCTTATACATAAATCCATAATCTAAAACATCTTGTGCTAAATCAATACTTTCACGTTCAACTAAATTGCCTTTGTCTGTGTAACGGCTTGAAAATTCTTTTTTGATTCCGTACATTTCTTCTATTGCCAATTCCTGTAGGTAGGTCTTGCAAGTCTTACTCAATACTTCGGACTTGCTTCTGCTATTGGTCATTATTTTACCCAACGCACTACATCTAATCTTCAGCATCTTATAGTTGTTTGAGTTGTGCTGGTGTTAATGCCCATTCGTTTTTTAGACGTTCCAGAGTATATCTCTTGTCATCAATAGCAACTAAAGCTTCTTTAAATCTGTCATTTGACATCTTTGGTTTAGACGTTTGTTTATCGTGCTTATTAGTAGCGTCACTATCTTTGGTGTCATCTATCAAAAATAAGCCATTCAAAGCATACTTCCGAGCATAACTACTGCTACTTCCAAATGCCTGTGCTATATCCATTCCCTTGCGATTTGGGTCTATACCAGCTTGTGCCTTTACTATCTGCACCTTATCGCCATCTGTTAGCATTGCAGTTGCTTCTACATACATATATCCAGCAGCTTCTTTAACCTCATCAGATAGACTTAATACCAATCCGTTGAGATGTGGCTTAACGGCTAACATAATGTCCTCACAGGAACGATATTTGTAATTGCCAAATTTGTTAAATTGATTCTTCGGAGCTTTTAACTCTTGCTGGATTACTGCCAGTCTTGTAAATAGTGTTTCTTTCATAACGTATTTATTTATTTGATTAATTTATGCATATATATTAAAACCTCTTAACTCTTCATTTTCTCTTACATCCCACTTGTTTATGTAGCATTGCATTATTTCTTCATCTTGTAAACCAAAACAAGAACCATTATCAATGCATACAACTACAAGCTCTCCCCAATTCTCTTTTTTAACTTCATAAATATCACTATTAACATTTACTACAATATCGTTATCTAATGCCCAATTGATTTTTTGCAAGTAATCTTCTTTATTTAACTGCTTTAATTCTACTTTTTGAAATTCTAAATTTGTCATTTTTAAGTGTTTTAATTAATTTGTATACACAAATATAATACTTTATTTTGTTTATACAACTATAAAATGAAATTATTTTAACATTTTTTTTATATCCCAATGTTTTCCTAATAAATCCATAGCCTTTCCAATAGATAATTGATAGTCTGGCTTTCTCCAGAATCCACAATAATACAATGCAGTAAGCTCACAATCTTGCAATATTATCGTTTCTGTATCATTACATTGATGTTCTCCTTTTAATATGATTGCTTTGCCTTTACGTTGCCAACAATCTACTATCCTTTTAAGTAGCAACCTTTGACCTTTGGGTATGCTATAACCTTTTCTCTTTATTTCAAATAGTATCAGATGCTCATTATCAAACTCCAGAACTGCGTCTATATCGCTTGGGTGTATATCTTTCCATTCTGCACCTACAAAGTCAATAGCCTGTTTAACTTGATTCGTGTTTCTAATCAATCCCTCTGACATCTTTCTTTTTTTGTTTATAGGTTTCTATTATATGTTTCAATTCTTCTCTTGTGTACTTTCTTATCTTGTGTGCTTCTTCGTGTAATTTTATTAGTTCTTCGCCTCCTATTCGTTTTTCTATACCTATTTGATAATTCAGTAAATCGCCACTTTTATCTTTGTTGCACGGTCTACTGCATTGTGCGTGAACGTTAAACTCCGAAAATCTGACACTACCGAATCCACCAGCAGAAAAATAATGTCCTGCATCTATGTTTCCTTTGCGTAATACTTTGCCACAAGATATACACGGATAACCTTTTTCTTCATCTCTTGCTCTTATGTACGCATTGAAGTATACCTGTGCTTTTTTAGTTAAGCTTTGCACCGTTTCAAGTTCTTCTTTCAATTTCTTCTTTTCTTTCTTCCAATTCTTGACCTTTGCAGTTTCTACCCATACCTTGACACAATCACTTTTAAAGCAGTACTTCTGATTGAAGTGTTTTACTTCAAATTTTTCTTTGCAGTTTTTACAACGTGGCATTATATACCCTCTTTTAAGTTTTCTACTAAAATATTTAGTTTATCTAATTCGTGTTTTTGTTCACTTATAACCATCTGTAAACGTAAATTACTTTTACATTCTAATAAATATTGGTCTTCAAACTGCACAAACACGGATTGAAAGTGACTGATGTCTTCAAGTGAGTCTAACATAGAATCAATTAAATCTTTACGTTCTGGATGCTTTGCTTGTAACTCCTCTATGCTACTTGTAAACTTTATAATAGTTGTTTGTAGGTTTATCTTTGCTTTAAGTATTTCTAAAGTATCCATTATCTTAATTTATTTAAAGGGTTTACACCATACAATTCAAAGCCTAAACCTCTATTGAAATCACAAAAAATATAATCTTCCAATAAGGTTTGTTCTCCACCTGTGTCTGTGTCTTTAATCTTATCTACTGACACTAAAGTAACATATTTCATTGATTCGTGTTTTACGAGTCTATGTATTGTTATGAAGTCATCGCACCGATTTAAAAAGCTCTTGCCACCCTCAACATAAGCAGCCATTGGTGGCTTAAGGTGGTTTTCCCACATGTGACCTTTAGGGAATAAATTGCCTTGTCTGCCGCTTTCAGATGTTGGATGAGTGTTTATGTATATTGTCTTTCCTGTTTCGTTTACAAACTGCCTTGCCATATTTAAGAACTCATAGTTGCCCTCATATCCATATTGTCTGCTCAATCCTGTAAAGGGGTCTATCAAACAACAGTCTGCATCCGTTTTTTTAAACTCCTCTAATAGTTCGGCTGGTGTATATAGTTTAGAATTATCTATAAAATCAAAATACTGCTCTAAATAAGTTGAGTAACTTCTTATCTGTGTATCTTCTAATTCTTTAAAAGGTACTCCAGAATACATCTGTATCATATCTCTCATTATTTGTCCGTACTGATTCTCTCCGGCCCATAAACAAAACTTTAAATCGTGCTTTAATGCAAGTGTAAGAAAGTACCAAAAAACGAAGTAAGATTTTCCGACATTATCGTGTCCTAAAATGATGTTGAGTTGTTTAGGTTTAAATCTTAAATGCTTATCCAGATGACAATCTATGCCCAGACCTTGTCGTATTCTTCCGTATTTATAATCTAATAAATATTTAGTGTGTATTCCTTTATTTAACATATCCTAACTTTTTTGCCTGTGCTAATAACT
>Ga0209715_1002947_pt1 | contig 12531 bp, 12 predicted proteins | sample COGITO_mtgs_1205_2_FD_184809 | JGI IMG/M metagenome (GOLD analysis project Ga0209715, IMG submission 184809) | Pelagic marine microbial communities from North Sea - COGITO_mtgs_120503 (SPAdes) (version 2) | ecosystem: Environmental > Aquatic > Marine > Epipelagic ...
CCCCGGGGGTATGACCACTAATTTCAAAGATATGGGCGACCACTATCTTTTAAATGGTGCGAAGATGTGGATCTCCAATTCTCCAATTGCTAACGTCGCAGTGGTATGGGCAAAAAATGAAGAAGGCCGTATTCACGGACTGATCGTAGAACGGGGCATGGAAGGATTTACAACGCCTGAAACACACAACAAATGGTCCTTACGTGCAAGCTCAACAGGCGAGCTCATTTTTGACAATGTTAAAATTCCAAAAGAAAACTTATTACCTAATAAATCTGGACTCGGTGCGCCACTTGGCTGCTTAGATTCAGCGCGTTACGGAATCGCTTGGGGTGCTATTGGTGCCGCAATGGATTGTTACGATACTGCTTTAAGATACAGTAAAGAACGCATTCAATTTGGCAAACCAATTGGTCAATTTCAGTTGCAACAAAAGAAACTTTCGGAAATGATTACCGAAATTACCAAAGCTCAATTGCTAACATGGCGTTTGGGTGTCTTGAGAAATGAAGACCGTGCAACAACTGCACAAATCTCAATGGCCAAACGAAACAATGTGGACATGGCTATAAAAATTGCACGCGAAGCTCGACAGATGTTAGGCGGCATGGGCATTAGTGGCGAATACAGCATTATGCGTCATTCTATGAACCTAGAAAGCGTGATCACTTATGAAGGAACGCATGATATTCATTTATTAATCACAGGATTTGACATCACAGGTTTAAATGCATTTAAATAAATTTATTTTTATAAATATGCGTCTAAAATTAGTTGTGCTCACGCTGACAGTGGGTGTTGCTTTTTTTGGATGTAATTCAAGTACAGCCACCCCGGCCCCTGCTGAGATTACTGATCCAGAAACTCAAACTCCAGCAGATTCAGAAAACTTCAAACTCATAGCGCTTGGCGACAGCTATACAATTGGGCAAAGTGTCTGTGAAAGCTGTCGATTTCCAGAACAATTAAAAGACAGTTTACAGCTGCGCTATACCGCACTTGATACTTTTAATCTTGAAATCATTGCACAAACAGGTTGGACTACCACCAATTTGAAAAATGCTATTTCGACAGCGGAGCCTCCAACAGATTTTGATTTGGTCACGCTTTTAATTGGGGTGAATAATCAATATCAAAACAAGCCTTTTGAACTTTACGAAACTGAATTTGTAGAGCTTGTGACTACCGCCATTTCACTCGTTGGTGGCGATGCTTCAAAGTTAATTGTAGTATCAATTCCTGATTATGCATATACCCCATTTGGTCAAGACAGCAACGCCTTAAACATTAGCACACAACTCGAATTGTACAATACATTTGCACAAACCTATTGCGCTGAAAACAATTTAGAATATGTGTATATCACAGATATTACGCAGGAAGGATTGAACAATCCAGCATTGGTCGCATCAGATAATTTACATCCCTCTGCACTAGCTTACACCAAATTCGTAGAGCGAATTCTGCCCTTAGCCTTGGGTATTTTAGAATGAATTTTTATTGAGAAAATAGATTAATCCTCGGGTGCTAATTCAATTTCAAGACCTTCCATTTCTGGGGTGATTTGAATCTGGCACCCCAAACGGCTATTGGGCTTGACATTAAAAGCTTCACTTAGCATGGCTTCTTCTTCATCTTGCATTTCACGAAGAGGATGTTCCGTTAAAACATAACATTGGCAAGAGGCACACATCGCCATTCCTCCACAAATTCCTATAGTTCCTTCAGGCGCTAGTTCGTACAATCGAACCACTTCCATAAGGTTGAGCGCCATATCTACTGGGGCCGCAATCTCATGTAATTTCCCATCACGATCCGTGATTTTTATCTGTACATCTTGTTCCATTAATTGATAGATTTTACGACGGCTTTGGGAGCTTCTTTACGAGTCCCATCAAAACCATCAATACCACTTACAGTGGTGTATTTTAAAACATAGCGCTTCCCTGGATTTATAATCTGATAAGCTGCCTGACACATGAGGGTAGCTTCATGGAATCCACAAAGAATAAGTTTTAGTTTTCCGGGGTAGGTATTGACATCTCCAATGGCAAAAACACCCGGAATATTCGTTTGATAATCAAGGGCATTATTAACCTTGATTGCATTTTTTTCAATTTCCAAACCCCAATCGCCAATGGGGCCTAATTTTGGAGACAATCCAAATAAGGGAATAAAACTATCGGTTTCTATTCGGACAGCTGCTTCTCTAGGCTTGGTCACTTCGATTGCTTCGAGATGAGTATCTCCAACAAGTGCAGTCACTTCTGCGGGTATGATCATGTTGATCTTGCCAGAATTTTTTAATTCTTGAACTTTATCAACGGAATCTAAAGCCCCTCGGAATTCGTTTCGTCTGTGAATTAAAGTGACTTCACTTGCAACATCACTTAAAAAAATACTCCAATCCAAAGCTGAGTCGCCTCCACCCGAAATGACTACTTTTTTATTGCGATAGACTTCAGGATCTTTGATCATATAAGCGACGCCTTTATCTTCATAAAATTCTATATTTTCAAGCTTTGGTTTGCGAGGTTCAAAACTTCCAAGTCCTCCTGCAATCGCAACGACGGGTGCTTTGTGTTGTGTGCCTTTGTTGGTGGTGACAACAAACGATCCATCCGCTTGTTTATCGATAGTTTCAGCGCGTTCGCCCAACGTAAAACCGGGCTCAAATTGTTTGCATTGCTCCAACAGTTTTTCAGTGAGATCGCCCGCCAAAATTTCTGGATGTGCTGGGATGTCGTATATCGGTTTTTTAGGATAAATTTCAGAACACTGTCCGCCAGCTTGTGGCAAGGCATCAATTAAATGACACTTCATTTTTAGAAGTCCCGCTTCAAATACTGTAAACAACCCTGTAGGTCCCGCACCTATAATTAAAATATCCGTTTCAATCATTTTTTAATCTTCAATATTTATGACCGACTGAATTTGTGGTGCATATTTTTTAATGGTCATTTCAACACCAGACTTGAGGGTCATTTGATTGACACTGCAAGAAGAACAAGCACCGACTAACTGCACTTTAACCACTTCGTCATTTTCGATGGCAATAAGGTTGATGTTACCGCCATCATTTTCAAGGTAAGGACGGATTTCATCTAAAGCTTTTACAACGTTTAGTCTAATTTCTTCTGAGCTCATAGCCTTTATTTTTTGACCGCAGAACAGCCTGCCATCGTGGTTATTTTAATTGCATCTGTAGGAGGCAATGCCGTATTTCGACGTACAACTTCTTGCGCTACATTTTGAGTGATTGTATTGAAGGCTGCTTCAATAGGAGTGTTTTCTTGCATGGCGGCTGGTCGTCCTAAATCTCCTGCTTCTCTCACACTCTGAACCAAAGGAATTTCTCCTAAAAATGGAATCTTTAAATCTTCGGCCAAATGCTTCGCGCCTTCTTTTCCGAATAAAAAATATTTATTATCTGGCAATTCTTCTGGAGTGAAATAGGCCATATTTTCAATGATTCCTAAAACAGGCACATTGATACTTTCTTGTTGAAACATGGCAACGCCTTTTTTGGCGTCGGCAAGTGCCACCGTTTGTGGAGTACTTACTACGACAGCTCCTGTGATTGGCAAAGACTGCATGATACTCAAATGGATGTCCCCAGTTCCCGGAGGTAAATCAATGAGAAGAAAATCTAATTCTCCCCAAGCCGCATCAAAAATCATTTGATTTAAAGCTTTGGAAGCCATTGGTCCTCTCCACACAACCGCTTGATCGGGCTTTGTGAAAAATCCAATAGATAAAATTTTAACACCGTAACTTTCAACAGGTTTCATTTTTGATTTCCCATCAACGTTAACCGCCAATGGTTTTTCGTTTTGAACATCAAACATAATAGGGATGGATGGCCCATAAATATCGGCGTCCAAAATCCCTACTTTGAATCCCATTTTGGATAGTGTCACCGCAAGGTTTGAAGTGACAGTCGATTTACCAACGCCTCCTTTTCCAGAAGCAACGGCGACTATATTTTGAATTCCAGGAATAGACTTCCCTTTGATTTCATTTTTTGGTTGTGCTGCAGCCTCTACTTTTATATTCACTTGAATTTTTGCTTTGGCATATACCAACTCATGAATGGTTTTAAGGATGTCAACTTCCGTTCGTTTTTTGGCTTGTAGGCTTGGATTGGAAATGGTGATGTCCACAATGACCTCATCTGCAAAAACCATTATATTTTTGACAGCTTTGCTTTCGATCATATTTTGACCTTCGCCTGGAACTGTGATTGTTTTGAGCGCTTGCTCAATATCTTGTTTGTTAAATTTCAAAGTTTCTAATTTAGATGGATTCTAAAGTACAAATATACTGTGAAATGTTTTAAAACAGAAGTGGATTTTAGGAAATGATAGACTATAAAACTAGAGTTCTTTTGCAGGGTCCCAAAACACAGCTTCAAATTCTTGAATTTGATTGTCTATAACCTGTAAGCCTTCACTTTCTAACAATTGCTGCATCAGATTTGTGCCTTCAAAATGGTGTTTTCCAGTCAATAGACCTTTTCGGTTCACCACTCGATGTGCGGGCACGTCTTTTCCGTGAGAAGCCGTCATGGCATAACCAACCATTCGAGCACTACGAGCAGCCCCCAGATAGGTCGCAATCGCGCCATAACTCGTCACGCGGCCGAAAGGAATTTGGCGCGCTACATCGTAGCATTTATCAAAAAAATGAGGTTCGGTGGCCATATAAACTAGGGGGTTTGTAGGATGTTTATCAAGGTCGTAATCGAGACGATTGCGGTAATAATTCCGATGCTGTAATTCATCCGCTTGGGCGATGTGATCTTTGAGCTTTTAATTTTATCAAAAAATAATATGTAAATATATAGGGCTATAAAGGTTCCCGATGTTGCGCCTGCAATGTAGCTTCCTATCGAGAGATTATCCAATGAAAGTAATTGGTATGACAACAGTGTTGTGACGATATACGCTTGGTAAGGAATTGGAAATACATTTAGGGCAGACATCAATATGCCTTGAAAAAAGCGACTTTTTTTGCTTTTAGAAGCATCTACTTCTTGGGGAGTAGCATCGCTTTTGGCTAAGAGAAAAAAGTAAATTGAAACTAAAATAAAAAGAACCAAAGCAACTCGCTTTAAAACATCAACCACATCGGGGTGTTGGTTCAGGTATTTGGCAAATATCAATGCTAAATAGGTTTGAACGCCTACGACTACACAAACACCAATCGAAAAGACAAAGCCTCTGACATGTCCTTCTTTTAGGCTGATTTTGGCCGCCGACATATTGAGCATTCCAGGAGGAATGACTCCAACAAAAGCGAACGAAAGACCCAAAAGAAATACAATAGATATATCCAAAATTTAATTGATTTTAAATCTAATATACGTAATTGCTTTTTGAGTGGCTAAATACTGGTTTTCATAAAAGGTTTGAATGGCAGTCACTTCTTCGGGGCTGCCTTCTTGGCGGTACACATCGTGGTTGGCGTATTGCACCTCGTGTCCTTGTCCGTGTAAAAGTCCTAACGTATAGCCGTGCATAAATTCGCTATCAGTTTTTAGATGCATGATGCCGTCAGCATTAAGGATGTTTTTATAACGTTTCAAAAACGCATCGTTTGTCATTCTGTGTTTGGTACGCTTGTATTTTATTTGTGGGTCTGGAAATGTAATCCAGATTTCATCGACCTCATTTGTCGCGAACAGTTGTTCTACCAATTCTATTTGCGCACGAATAAAAGCCACATTGGGAAGCTCGTTTTCAATGGCGGTTTTGGCGCCTCTCCAAAATCGGGCGCCTTTAATATCGATTCCAATAAAATTTTTATTTGGATAGCGTTCGGCAAGACCGACGGTATATTCGCCTTTTCCACATCCGAGTTCTAAGACCAACGGATTGTTATTTTTGAAAAACTGTTGATTCCATTGTCCCTTTAGCGGATACACGGCATCGACTAAATCTTCGCGTTTGGGTTGAAATACATTGTGAAATGTATCGTTTTCATTGAATCTTTTGAGTTTATTTTTACTGCCCACTTGTGTTGATTTTTGGCAAAAATACGGAAAGATATCTGGATTACTCGTTTTGTTTTTGAAGTGTAAAAGAGAATTCACTTCCTATGCCGAATTTACTCTCGACATAGATTTTTTCCTCGTGGGCTTCGATGATGTGTTTGACGATGGACAAGCCAAGACCAGAACCGCCTTCTTCTCGAGAGCCACTTTTATCGACTCTATAAAAACGTTCAAACAAACGCGTCAAATGACTGCTTTCGACGCCTTCGCCATTATCAGTCACTCGAACAATGAGTTTGTCCGAATTTAAATTTTCTACACTAATTTCGGTGGTACCATTTTGATGTCCGTATTTAATAGAGTTGACCACCAAATTGGTAAGCACCTGCTGGATGCGTTGACGATCGGCAGTCACCAAAATAGGGACTGGATAATTTGTATCTAATAATAAGGAGATGTTTTTCTTTTCTGCTTTAATTTCGAGCAAATCAAACACATTGGTGATGGATTCAATGATGTTGAATGTTTCAAGGGTGAGGTTCGCATCGCCCACTTCTAGTTTGGTAATCATGTCTAAATCCTTCACAATATAGATCAATCGGTCGACGCCTTTATCAGCCCGTTTGAGATATTTATCTCTAATTTTTGGGTCGTCTGCTGCGCCATCAATCAGTGTTGAAATATACCCTTGCACTGTAAAAAGCGGGGTTTTCAGTTCGTGAGACACATTGCCTATAAATTCTTTTCGGTATTCTTCTCGGATTTTTAAGGCCTCTAATTCTAATTTTTTGTTCTTGGCATAGGTGTCAATTTCTTTAGACAAGCTTTCCATATCGGTAGTGATTGGACTGGTATTAAAAGAAGATGCATCTAAAAGTGTCAAATCTCTGTAGATGTTTTTGATACTATTAAAGACATAAGTTTCAAGTCGTAAATGAAGGATTAGATAAGTCAACATAAACGAACAGAGGAACCAGAATAAAAGAAACGACGCTTCTACATGAGAAAAGCTAAACAAAAAAACACCCAATAAGAGCGTTTGTGTAAACGTTATAAACAACGCTGTCAGTATAGAAAATTTATGAGAGTTTTTAATTTTAGTGTCCATCAAGATTGAAACTTATACCCTACCCCTTTGATTGTTTTAAAAGAATCATCGCCAATTTTTTCGCGCAGTTTTCGGATGTGTACGTCAATGGTTCGACCGCCAACAACCACTTCATTCCCCCATACTTTATCGAGGATTTCATCTCTTTTAAATACTTTCCCGGGTTTGGATGCTAGCAAAGATAGCAATTCAAATTCTTTTCGTGGCAACACAATTTCAACCCCTTTAGAAATGATTTTATAGGCTTCTCTGTCGATGGTTAAATCGCCTATGCTCATCACTTCTGAATTTACTTCGGGCGCAGCATCGTTCAAACGTCTGAGTAACGATTTGATTTTACTGACCAACACTTTTGGTTTGATGGGTTTTGTAATGTAATCATCGGCTCCTGCTTCAAATCCAGCGACTTGGGAATAATCTTCGCCACGCGCGGTTAAAAAAGTGATAATGGTATTTTTTAGTTCGGGAAGGGTTCGGATTTTTTCACAGGCTTCGATGCCATCCATTTCGGGCATCATCACATCCATAATAATCAGATGCGGTTGGTGTTTTTTAGCTTTTTTCACGGCTTCGATACCATTAGAAGCGGTAGAAATGTGATAACCTTCCGCTGATAGATTATAACTTAAAATCTCTAAGATATCTGGCTCATCATCAACCAACAGGATTTTTATAGACGCGTTACTCATTTATTTAAAGTATCATATTTTTTATAAAGATAGGAAAATTACGTGCCGTAACGAAACATATAAATTTAATAACACTTTAGTAACAACATGATAATGTTAATATAACGAACCGAGAATCTCATAAATTGTTGATAATAAATTGTTAAGTAATTATAAAATGACTTATTATTTGTTTAATCTTTTTTATATTTGAATGAACAAAATTTAACCAAAAACTTTTTAATTATGAAAAAAATTTACATTTTACTATTATCGCTTACAATTTCGACCCTGTCTTTTGGGCAAGAAATAATGCTCAACGGCGATTTTGAATCTTGGGACGATGCAAACACTCCAACAAGTTTTACGAAAATAGAAAACACAGAACAAGAAACAGTAGAATTCCACGGAGGTGCTAACTCTGCAAAACATACTGGAGGAACAAAAGATCTTGGACAAACAATTACCGGTATAATTCCTGGTGCTTCTTACACGATCTCACTTTGGTACAAAGTTGCTTCTGGAGATGAGACTACCGCTAGAATTTGGAGTTACTGGAAAGCTGCTGGATCAAGTATAAATGACAATGCTAGTGAATTACGAGGCCCAAATAATGCTTATTTTAGTAATAATGCTGGTGCATGGACACAGTACACAACCACTGTAACTGCTCCTGCGGCAGCGGACGGTTTCTATTTTGAAGTCAGAACTTACTCTGGTGGTGTCGTTTATTGGGATGATTTCTCAGTATTTAAAGAATCTGTAGCCAATCCTGCTTTATCCATTGTATCTCCAGGATCTGGAGATTATGCTGAAGGTGAAGATGTGGACGTTACTTTAAGTATTCAAAATTTTAATGTCGCTAATGGCACTGGTGATGGACATATTAATTACTCCGTTGATGGCGGTGCTAGTGTGACTCAATATGACACAACTCCTATTGCTTTAACTGGATTGTCTTATGGATCTCACAGTATATCTGTAGAACTTGTGGATAATAGTGATGCTTCACTTTCAACGCCTGTAACTGCAACTTCAACGTTTACTACTTACCAAAGTCAACTACTTCCATTTGTAGAAAGTTTCACATATACAGCAGGAGAAAATTTAGGAGATCAACAAGTTTGGACCAACTACTTTTCTGGTGATGAGGTATTAACAGAAAATGGCAGCCTTTCTTACTTAGGAACTGCAGGGCTTGCAGGTTCAATTTCATTTGATGGTACAGGAAAAGATCCTGTTGTACATTACACTCCTACGAGTACAGGTTCAATATATGCTAGTTTTTTACTTAAAGTGACTGCTTTCGATGCCGCTGCAGTTGATGGGTATTTTGGTGTTTTAAGAACGGATAGCGGAAGTTATATTTCTAGACTTTGGATTTCTCCAACAAGCGCAACTAGCTATAGAATTGGAATCAGTACTGGTGGTTCTTTAACTCAAGTAGATGCACCTACAACTGATTATGCACTGAACGAAACAATCTTAGTCGTATTTAATTATGACCTTGATAACAACACCGCAAGTGCGTGGATAAACAAAGGGGACGAAGTAGAGCCAACTGCTGATATTACTGAAGTTTCAACTTCTACTAACAACACGCTAAGTCAGTTTATGGTTCGTCAGGATTCAGCAACTGAAACACCTTCAATCGTTATGGATGAGTTAAGATTAGGAACTTCATGGGATGATGTTTATAACGTATTATCAACAGAGACTCCTAAGGCTCTAAACGCATTCAACTTGTATCCTAACCCAGCCAAGAGTGGTTTTGTAAACATCTCTTCAACTGGATCGGAAACTGTACAAGCGAATGTATTTGACATTCTTGGAAAACAAGTTCTTAATGCTTCTGTAGCAAATGGACGCTTAAATGTATCAACTCTTAACACAGGAGTTTACATTGTGAAGCTGACACAAGGGGCTGCAACAACTACTAAAAAATTGATTATTCAGTAATCTAAATTTTTTAAATACTTTTAAAGAGCGTTGCCAGTTGGCAACGCTCTTTTTGTTTTAGGTATTTTTTGTTTTAATTATTTATAAATACTTTAAACACTATGTCGAGGTATCTAAACTCAATGGCGCTAAAACCCCATAAGTCACTGATAATAAATTGTTAACGAATTATTAAATATTTTGAAAATTAGTGGTCATTTTTTAATTTCGGGAAATCCTTTTTAAAATCTATCCGCATGAACCAGTTCTACACCCTGATCTTATCACTTATAATGACGACCCTGTCTTTTGGACAAGTGATCAACGAGGTAGATGCTGACACTCCTGGGACGGATACTGCTGAGTTTATTGAAATTAAACACACTCCTAACACAGCCCTTGACGGTCTTGTGGTGGTTTTATACAACGGAAGTAACGACTCCAGTTATGCCGCTTATGATTTGGATGGGAAATCTACGGGTGCTAACGGCTTATTTATTCTAGCAAACACTGCTCTTGCTACAGCTTCTGATATTGATTTAGGGACTTCAAATAAGATTCAAAACGGTGCCGATGCCGTCGCCATATATACAGGGAATGCCAGTGATTTCCCAAATGGAACCGCAGTAACTAATGCAAACTTATTGAGTGGTGTTGTATATGATACCGCTGACGCAGATGACACTGGTTTATTGGCTGTTATTGGAGGTGTTCAATACAACGAAAAAGAAAATGCTTCAAGCGTTACCCAATCTGTTCAAAGAAAACCGGATGGCACTTATGAAGTCAAGAATATCACATTCAGACAAGATAATAATGCTACTACTTGTGACTTAAATTTAACAAGCATCAATACCACTTGCGACGCTGTCACTTCAGGGACTGACTCCTATACCGCTAAGGTCGCTTTTATCGGAGGCGGAACGTCTTCCTATACGGTCATGTCGAGTGCTGGGTCTGTCGATTTGACAAGTGGGAACCCAACATCGGATGCAACTGGAACAATTACAATCACAGGCATCAGTGAAGGGGTGGACATTGTGTTAAGCGTTCAAGACGGAGCTATCTGTAATTTGAGTTCTAGTATCTCTTCACCCGTTTGTGTGCCCGCACTCCCCTTACCTATTTCAGAAAACTTTACGTATAATGATGGGAGCCTTGTTGGAAACAGTAGCTGGAAAACGAGCGGAGGTACCGCTAGAGACCTTTTGGTGAACTCTGGAAAAGCAGTCGTACAACACGGGACACCAAGTGAAGATGTTGTACTGCCAATTATAGCTGTTTCGGGTACAATTTATTTTGGATTTGATTTTTCTGTCATTTTTCAAATGGCACCAATATCGGGAGCAGACAATGAGTATTTTGCACTATTGAAAGGCTCTAGCTTCAGAGCTAAAGTGGATATTGTTCCTCCATCCAGCACAGGTGATTTCTCTGTTGGAATTGCAACAGTTGCCAATACAGCAAATTCCGTTTGGGCGACCGATCTTAGTTTTGATACAGACTATAGGATCATTGTAAAATATGACCAAGATCTTAATATTGCAACGCTATGGATTGATGCCGCTTCTGAAGGAGACACGTCTATACTGGGGGAAGATGCTGCAGATCCAGGTACATCAATAAGTTCCTTTGGACTTAGACAATCTGATTCCAGTACAAATGAGGGTGTTTTGATTGATAACTTAAAAATCTCTGAGACTTTTGCAGGAGTAACATTGGCATCAACTAAATTCGAGACAAATGAATTCAACCTATACCCAAACCCCACAAAAGGGAGTTCTGTAAACATAACTTCAAATAACCCTGGAGCCATTCAAGCAACAGTGTTTAATGTCCTTGGAAAGCGAGTCCTTAATGCTTTGGTCGTGAATGATCGCTTGAATGTATCAACGCTTAACAAAGGGATGTACGTTATAAAGCTAACTCAAAATGAAACAAGCAGTACCAAAAAATTGATTATTCAATAATTCATTTTTAAAATAATTTAAAAGAGCGTTGCCCGATGGTAACGCTCTTTAATTTTTAGCTATTTTTGTTTTGGAATATTAATGTACATGAACATCAACAATTCAATTTTCAACATCCAATCCGAAGCCGATTTTAAAGCCATCGCTTTAGACGTGTTCAAATTTCAATTTGAACATAATTCGGTCTATCGCTCGTTTTGTGATTTACTTTATATACACCCAAGTGAAGTCAACTCTGTAGAACAGATTCCCTTTTTACCGATTGAATTTTTCAAAACCCATACCATTGTATCCACTAACAAAGCAGCGGAAGCCACGTTTACAAGCAGTGGCACCACAGGGAGTGTGTTGAGCAAACACCATGTGAGTGATTTGGAGGTTTACAAACAAAGTTTTAGAAGTGGGTTCAAATCGTTTTATGGAAACATTGAAAACTACACTGTATTAGCACTGTTACCTTCTTATTTGGAGCGCGAAGGCTCGTCTTTGGTCTATATGGCTAATGACATGATTGAACAGTCCAAACAGCCTGAAAGTGGATTTTATCTGCACGATTTAGAAGCCCTGAAAAATACCTTAATTGCCCTAGAAGCTAAAGGTCAAAAAACCTTGCTCATGGGGGTTTCTTATGCGTTATTAGATTTGATTGAAGCGCATTCATTCAAATTAAAACACACCATCATCATGGAAACGGGTGGTATGAAAGGCCAACGAAAAGAACTTGTGAAATCGGAATTACATGAAATTTTGAAACAAGGATTTGGCGTGGACAGCATTCATAGCGAATACGGAATGACGGAGTTGTTGTCGCAAGCCTACTCTAAAGGAAATGGCGTTTTTGACACTCCGCCT
>Ga0209715_1002952_pt1 | contig 12516 bp, 11 predicted proteins | sample COGITO_mtgs_1205_2_FD_184809 | JGI IMG/M metagenome (GOLD analysis project Ga0209715, IMG submission 184809) | Pelagic marine microbial communities from North Sea - COGITO_mtgs_120503 (SPAdes) (version 2) | ecosystem: Environmental > Aquatic > Marine > Epipelagic ...
GAACTTAATCAAAGGAAAGCAATTAACCAACATGCGAAAATCTGGTACAGATGATGCAATGAAGATCGCTCCTAAAACAGATTTCTCTCTAGAAGAATGTATGGAATACATAAAAGTAGATGAATATCTAGAAGTAACTCCAGAAAGCTTACGTATGCGTAAGATTTCATTTAGACCATAAGTTTTATTCATAAATACTATAGAAACAAAAAGCTCAAGTTTTAACTTGAGCTTTTTGTTTATTAATGATACTTAGGAACAGAGTTTGAAATTTAAAACCTTAATAAAAAAATGATTTAAGAAGGTTCTAGAATTAATTTTAAAACGAGTTATGATGTGCTAAATTTTCTTTTGCAATAACATCATAAATTGCATCCCAAAGAGCGATTCTTTTCTCAAGACATTGTTTTGCAACAGCGAGGGTTTCTCTCCATTTTTGGTCATCATTTCCACACAATTCAGAGATCATTTGAAGCGATAAAGGGCCGTGTTCATCTCCATCAAGCTCAATGTGACGCTCTAAGTAGTAGGTAAGTTTGTTATAAATTACATTTTCAGAATCAGCACTTTTTAGAATTTCAATGAACATGTCTGGAATCACATCTTCTCTACCAAATGTAAATGCAGAAGCTACAAGATGAGGCTTATTAGTTTCTATTATTGAAAATGAAAACTTCACAAAATCTGCTACCTTTTGATCAATATTTATTTGACTTAAAGAATATTCAACGCTGTTACCAGATTCTATTAGTTGAATAAAAGAATCAATTTCATTGGTTGTCGCATTGACTTGAATCATCGCATCCAAATACATTTCAAAATGACTCTTAGGGACTCCCAATTCATTGATATCGCTTTCTTCTCCATGAACGATTTCATTTATAAACCTTGCTAAATTTGAATTTTTTGGAGGGGTCCAAGGTGTCTGAACTGTGGTAAGATTTAATTGAAGGTTTTTTAAAAGAGACATAAAATCCCATACGGCAAACACATGATTTTCCATGAAGGTTTTGATGTCATCAATCGTATTTAAACTTTTATAAAGCTTGTGGTGTTGTAGTTGATTTCTTAATTGAGAAATCTCTTTTTCTATGTATTGTAGCCTATCAGTCATTACGTTTGTCACTTTTTTTAATGATTCATAACAGATTCAATCTAATAAGATATTAGAAGTAACAAATTTAAGGCATTTTATCTAAAAAATCAATGTAGATAAACACTTAATTAACATGAATTTAATACGATATAAGATTAATCTATTGTAAATAATTTATCCATCAATAATAGTTGTCATGGAATCAAGAATTACTCTTTTGCAGGAAGAATTTTACCTGTACATTCACCAAAACCGATGCGAACTTCGTCATTTTTACAATGAGCGCGCATAATTACAGTATCATGATCATTTATAAATTTACGTGAAGTACCATCTTTTAATATGATTGGATTTTGCCCTCTCCAAGTTAATTCTAACATAGAGCCATAACTGTCTTTTGTGGGTCCTGAGATTGTTCCAGATCCCATCATGTCTCCAGCTTCAACAGGGCATCCATTTACAGTATGGTGCGCTAATTGCTGAGACATCGTCCAATACATGTATTTGAAATTTGAGTTAGCAACAACAGTTTCCTCTCCGTTTTCTGGTTGAATACCTACTTGTAAATGAATATCATAACTTCCTTTTTTCTTTTGTTTCAAGTAGGGAAGTGGTTCGTGAACTTGTTCAGGGTTATTAACTCTAAAAGGTTCTAAAGCATCCAATGTTACAATCCAAGGAGAAATGGTTGATGCAAAATTTTTGCCTAGAAACGGACCTAAAGGAACATATTCCCAAGCCTGAATATCTCTTGCAGACCAATCATTAAATTGAACCAATCCAAAAATATGTTCTTCAGTTTCTTCAATAGGAATTCTTTCTCCTAAAGTATTCGCATCTGTGGTAATAAATGCCATTTCAAGTTCAAAATCTAATAATTTTGTGGGTCCAAAACCAGGGGCATTACTTCCTTCGATCGGCTTTGTTTGTCCGTAGGGTCTTCGGATACTTGTTCCAGAAGGAATGATAGAAGAACTTCGACCATGATAACCTATTGGAACATGCAGCCAATTTGGTAACAATGCATTTTTTGGGTCTCTAAATAAAGATCCCACATTTGTTGCATGTTCTTTGCTCGCATAAAAATCTGTATAATCTCCAACAGCTACAGGAAGTAACATTTCTATCGCTTCTATTCTGAAAATCACTTTTTCTTTGTGATGAACATTGTCTCGTAAATTTCCATTACTTACATCAAAAATAGCTGCAATTCTATTACGCACTAAACGCCATGTCTTTCTTCCATCTGCAATAAAATCATTCAAGTTGTCTTGTAAAAAAATATCTTCTGTCAGCGGGATTCCTTCAAAATAACCCAATTGATGTAGTGCTCCTAAATCTATTGCATAATCTCCAATTCTACTTCCAATAGTAATGATATCATCTTTTGTGATGAAAACTCCAAAAGGAATGTTTTGTATTGGAAAATCTGATTCTTTAGCGACCTCCAGCCAAGATTTTCTTTTTGGGTTATTTGCAGTTATGATCATGTTTTATTTTTAATCAAATCTATGCAATTTTTTCTTTGTTTTATATTCAATAATCATCAATAACGTATTTTTAACACTCTTTTTATCACTATTTTACAATTGTTGATAGAAATAAAAAATAATATGTAAAAGGTATGAAATTCAATATTCATTTTTATTATTTTTGTAATTCTTTAAATCATATATCAATGCAACAAGATAATTTAATTTTTGACCTCATAGAGGAGGAAAAAGAAAGACAATTAAACGGAATTGAATTAATTGCCTCAGAAAACTTTGTAAGCGACCAAGTAATGAGAGCTCAGGGTTCTGTGTTAACAAATAAATATGCAGAAGGATATCCCGGAAAGCGTTATTATGGGGGTTGCGAAATTGTCGATATTGTTGAGAAAATCGCCATCGATAGAGCGAAAGAATTGTTTGGAGCTGAATATGTTAACGTTCAACCTCACTCGGGATCTCAAGCAAATACTGCAGTTTTTTCGGTATGTTTAAAACCTGGAGATAAAATTTTAGGATTTGATTTATCACACGGAGGACATTTAACTCATGGTTCTCCAGTAAATTTTTCTGGTAAATTATACAAAACATCTTTTTACGGAGTAGAAAAAGAAACAGGAGTGTTGGATTATGATAAAATTCAAGCAACTGCAACAAAAGAACAGCCAAATTTAATTATTGCAGGAGCTTCTGCATATTCTAGAGATATTGATTTTAAGCGCTTTAGAAAAATTGCAGACAGCGTTGGTGCTATTCTGTTGGCTGATATTTCTCACCCATCTGGAATGATTGCGAAAGGTATTTTAAATGACCCTTTACCACATTGTCACGTTGTAACAACAACTACACATAAAACATTACGAGGACCTAGAGGAGGAATGATCATGATGGGGAAAGACTTTGAGAATCCGTTTGGTGAAACCTTAAAAAACGGGAACTTGAAAAAAATGTCTTCATTACTTCAGTCGGCTGTTTTTCCTGGGAATCAAGGAGGTCCTTTAGAGCATGTAATTGCTGCAAAAGCAATTGCTTTTGGGGAGGCATTGACAGATGAGTTTTTAGAATATCAAATTCAGGTCAAAGAAAATGCTGCTGCCATGGCGAAAGTATTTGTAGATAAAGGATATGATTTAATTTCTGGCGGTACCGACAATCACATGATGTTGATTGATTTACGAAATAAAAATATTTCAGGAAAAGATGCTGAAATTGCATTAGGAAAAGCAGACATAACTGTGAATAAAAACATGGTTCCTTTCGATGATAAGAGTCCGTTTGTAACTTCTGGAATTCGCGTTGGAACTCCAGCAATTACTACACGAGGATTAAAACAATCAGATATGGAAGCTGTTGTCAATTTTATTGATGAAGCAATACAGAATGCTGATAATGACGAAGCATTACATCAAATTGGGGAGCGAGTGTCAGGTATGATGTCGCACAGAAGGTTGTTTGTAATGTAATAAATTTACATTTTATCTGTGATGAAACTTTTTTCAAAACAAAAAAACATCAAGAAATGTCTTGATGTTTTTTTATCTTATTTTTTTCAATCGTTATTCTTAACAGGTAACTTAGGTACCTCTAGAATTAGGATTTGTTTACTCCTCTTCAGTTGCTCTGTCTAGAAGGTTTTGGTTGAGATTTTTAGAAGTAGTAGCTCCTAGTTTTTTTATTCTATCTACTTTCGTAATTAAGTTTCCTCTCCCTGTGAGTTTTTTCATAGAACTATCATAGCTCCCTTGTACGGTTTTTAATTGGTTCCCAACTTTTATCAAATCATCCGTTAAATTGACAAATTGGTCATACAAAGCTCCTGCTTGCTTTGCAATTTCTATGACATTTTTTTTCTGATTTTCCTGTCTCCAGATAGAAGAAACGGTACTCAATGTTGCTAATAAAGTTGAGGTAGAAACCAATACAACATTTTTGTCTAAGGCTTCAAGATATAGAGTATTTACTTTATTTAAAGCAATTAACAATGCAGGTTCTATTGGAATGAACATTAATACATAGTCTGGTGAATTTATTTCATAGAGCGTATCATATTTTTTATCACCTAACTCTTTAAAGTGTTTGCGAATACTGTCTAGATGTTTTTTTAAATAAACTTCTTTTTCATCCTCATTCGTAGCACTAAAATAATTTTCATACCCCGTTAGTGATACCTTTGAATCTATAATTAAATGTCTATTGTCTGGAAGATTGATTACGAAATCTGGTTTTTTTAAGCGCCCCTCATCATCTCTATATCCACCTTGAGTCGAAAAATGGATTCCTTTAATTAGATTTGCCTTTTCCAATAAAATTTCTAGTTGTGCTTCTCCCCAATCACCTTGAGTTTTATTGTCGCCCTTTAAAGCATTTGTCAAGTTTATCGCTTCTTTACTCATTTGTTTATTCAAATCTTTTAAATGAGTTAATTGTTCCTTTAAAGCGGAATGCATCCCTGTACTTTTTTCTTGATTTTCAGAAACTTTCTTTTCAAAACTTGCGATTTTTTCTTTTAAAGGGTTAAGAATCGTTTGAATGTTTTCTTTATTTTGTTTCGTAAATTTAGATGATTTTTCATCTAAAATTTTATTCGCTAAATTTTCAAATTCTTTTGTAAACTTATCTTGTAATTTTTCTGTTTCTTTTTTCTGTTCAGTTAATTTTTGGTGTAAATTTATTAATTCAGAGTCCTGTCTAATATTTAAAGTACTTAGCTCTTCTTTCTGATCTCTAAGTAGTCTTAATTCTTTTTGTAGTTCAATATTATTTGAATCTACAATTTCTTTTGATTGGCTTATCAAAGAAGCACGTTCTTCAAGACTAGCTTTCTCCTTTTCTGATGATAATTTGGTCAATATTTTTCCAATATAAAAACCAATTGGAGCAAAAATAAAAGCAATCAAGAAGTAAATAATTAATTCGTTCATCATGTCAATTTAAGTTCCTAAATTTATCACTTTAAATGATAACATAAAACCTTTAAACAAGGATTTTATAAACAACTAACTTTTATATTTTTATGAAAAGCATTGCAAGGTTTATTTTATGTAAGATTTTGGGCTGGAAATTGGAAAATGATTTTCCAAAAGAGTTGAAAAAATATGTTGTAATCGCTGCACCACATACAAGTTGGGTAGATTTTCCTATTGCAATACTATCTAGAGTTGCTTCTGGAACGATGATTCATTTCATAGGAAAAAGTTCTTTATTTAGTTTTCCTTTTGGAGTTATTTTTAGAGCCCTTGGTGGGATTCCAGTAAATAGGGGAAAAAGTAATCATTTAGTTGATTCAGTTGTAGCGGTTTTTAATTCTAGAGATCAATTTGTGCTTGCGCTATCTCCCGAAGGAACTCGAAAAAAAGTTAAAAAATGGAAAACTGGCTTTTATTACATTGCCAAAGGAGCAAATGTTCCTATTGTAATGGCTACACTTGATTTCGGTCAAAAGAAAATAAAAATTTCTAAACCCCATTATATAACTTCCAATATAGACAAAGATTTTGATAGCTTCCATGCTTTTTTTGAGGGTGTCCTCGGAAAAAAACCAGAATTATCTTAAATTTTACTTTAAAGTTTGATAAAAAATGTTTAAATTTGTAATGTAAACTACATCTTTTTTAATAGAGATTAGGGGCTCTATTATAAAAATGTTTACCCAATAGCCTTAGGCTATTAATAATAAGTCTTCAGTTTACTGAAGACTTTTATTTTTTGAAACCTTTTCTGCAATAGAAACAATTACTTCAGTAGCTTTTATCATAGACTCTACAGGTACATATTCAAAACGACCATGGAAATTGTGGCCTCCTGCAAAAATATTAGGACAAGGCAACCCTTTGTACGATAATTGAGATCCATCTGTACCTCCTCTTATTGGCTTTATCAGAGGGGTAATCCCTAATTCTCTGATAGCCTCTTCTGCAATATTTACGATATGCATCACAGGGGTTATTTTTGTTTTCATATTAAAGTATTGGTTTTTAATCGATACTTTCACTAAATCTTGACCATATTTTTCATTTAAATCAGAAGATATTTTTTGAATTAAGATTTTTCTTTTTTCAAATAAATCCAAATCGTGGTCTCTAACAATATATTTTAAGACAGTTGTTTCCACCTCTCCCTTGATGTCGTGTAAATGAAAAAAACCTTCATAACCAGAGGTGCTTTCTGGAACTTCTTGAGCAGGAAGAGCGGCAATAAATTCATTCGCAATTAGCATAGAATTAATCATTTTACCCTTTGCGTATCCTGGATGTACCATTTTTCCTGCAATTGTAATTTTGGCTCCAGCAGCGTTAAAATTTTCATATTCTAATTCACCAATTTGACTTCCATCCATTGTATAGGCCCATGCTGCTCCAAATTTGGCTACATTAAATAAATGAGCTCCTTTGCCAACTTCTTCATCTGGAGTAAAGCAAATTCTTATCTTACCATGTTTAATTTCTGGATGTTGAATTAGGTACTCCATAGCTGAGACTATTTCTGTAACACCTGCCTTGTCATCGGCTCCAAGAAGGGTTGTTCCATCGGTAGTTATAATTGTTTGCCCTTTGTAGAGTAGTAAATCATTAAAATAATCGGGAGATAAAATAATATTTTTCTCCTTGTTTAAAACAATATCATTTCCTTGATAATTCTCAATAATTTGGGGCTTTACGTTTGCTCCTGTAAAATCGGGACTTGTATCTATATGAGCGATAAAACCTATTGTAGGCACTACGTAATCTATATTACTAGGTAAGGTTGCCATAATGTAACAATTTTGATCCAATTCGATTTCTTCCATTCCAATTTGTTTCAGCTCTTCAATTAGAATATTTGCAAGATCCCATTGTTTATCTGTACTTGGAAAAGCAGTATTATTTGGATCTGATTCAGTGTCTATCGTTACGTATTTGATAAACCTATTTATGATGTGTTGTTTTTCAATCATTTTATTAATTTTATTGTTTCTAAAAGGGTAAAAGCATTACACAATCTATCATTTATCAAAGAATCACCATAAACTTCTGCTTTTACATGTATAAAGTTTTGGGCTTTTGTGTTTATAAAAAAATGACAAACCTGGTAGGGGTAACTTTTTTTATTTCCTTTAGAAAAAGTATAATATGCGGGTTTGTTAATGAGTATTGTTTCTCCTGATGCAATGTTGGTTAGGTTTTTAGAGACATTTTCTTGTTCTTGTTTTAATTTAAAAACACGATCAAATTTAATACTTTGGTTGATGATAGTAATATCTAAAAGTAATGTTTCTGTCAATTGTTTTGTGGTATCTGCTGAATAAATTGAAGATTGCAGGGTGTCAAAAAAAAAATTTGTTTTCCATGATTTAGGTAATTCAACAGAAAATTTATTCTTAGGATCATGTAATTTTTCTAAATTTTTATAATTGGTAATTTTACAATTAAAATCTTTGTAAATTTTATCTTGATGAGAACAGGAGAGGATTAAGAGTGAAATTAAAATGGATACATACTTGTTCATGTTACTTTAAAATTAATTTTCCAATTCTATTATTACCTGACAACCATGCGGTATTTTTATCTAAAAACTGAATAGCATAATAAGGTTCATTAGAGATTTTTTTCCAAGATAATCCACCATCGTTCGAAAAAGAAATTCCTGTTTTTCCTACTGCAAAAATTTCCTTTCCATCGGTATTTGGAACATATTGAACACAACTTTTATAATTAGGTTTTTTTCCATTAGCAGTCAATGTCCAAGTTTTTCCACCATCTTTCGTAATCGCTTTATTTGCTCTATTTTCCATAGGTTTCGAATAATCTCCACCAATTATAATTCCATTATTTTTATCGGCAAAATCTATTGAATAAATTCCTTGTGGTCCATTTCCCTGAATAATAGGGGTATTAAAAATTTGCCATGTAGCGCCATAGTCTTGAGATTTTAAGATACGTGCCTTTTTCCCTCCAGATGCAATCCAAACGGTACTTCCAATTGTTTTAATATTTGTATTGCTAGCTGCAAAAAACGCTTCATTTTTTTCAAATATTGGCAGTTTTGTACATGGAGTTTTAGTCCAAGTTTCGCCACCATCAGCGGTGATTACTATAGATGCGCAATTTTCTGTCGGATCTCCAACAGCGATTCCATGTAATTCATCCTCAAAAAAATGCATAGAATCATAAAATACTTTTTGATGATGTTCAGAATATACCAGTGTTGTTTTATCGTTTGAAATTTTATACAATAAGGCAGGATTTCCAATTGAAAGGGCAAAGTAATCGTTTCCATTATATGCGATACTTCTAAAATTTGGAATTATAGAATCTTGATATTTTATTTTAAGTTTTGAAGAAATGTCTTTTTCTTTATCAGAAAACATACCTACATGACCATTAGAGCCCGCATAGACTATTTTATTTTTTGTTATAATTTGGATTGCACGAATGCTAATACTATCCATTTTAAATTCCTGTATTGAAACAGAATCAATCTTTCTTGACGGCGATTTTTCTTGACAAGCGAGAACGAGTAGAAAGGTAGATATAAATAGGATTATCCTTTTCATTTTGATATATTTATGACACTAAACTAAACAAATCATTTTTATATAATGAAAAAAGCATTGGTAATTTCTGGAGGTGGTAGTAAAGGAGCGTTTGCTGGAGGAGTTTCTCAATATTTAATGAATAAAGAGCACAAAGATTACGATTTATTCATAGGTACTTCAACAGGAAGTTTAATGATATCTCACTTAGCTTTGGGTAAATTGGATGAATTAAAAAAGCTATATACAAATGTAAATCAAAAAACTATTTTTAGTAATAACCCTTTTAAAATAAAAAAAGTTTCTGGAGAGAAGGTCATTAGCATTCGTCACTTAAATACGCTATGGAATTTTTTAAATGGTAGAAAAACTTTTGGAGAAAGTAAAAATCTAAGACGTTTGATAAAACAGAATATTACAAGGGATATGTACCATCAAATTAGAACGAATCAAAAAGAAGTTGTTGTTACGGTATCTAATCTAACAACAAATCAAATAGAATATAAATCTATCACCGAGTGTACTTACGATGATTTTTGTGATTGGATATGGGGTTCCTGTAACTATGTTCCCTTTATGAGTTTGCTAGAAAAAAACAATTGTCAATATGCCGATGGTGGTTTTGGATCTTTGGTTCCAATTCGAGAGGCTATCTTAAGAGGAGCTACAGAGATCGATGCTATTATTTTAGAAACAGAAGTGACCCAATTCAATAGATTGGCTGCTAGTAACCCTTTTTCATTATTATTTGATGTATTTGATTTTATGTTAACAAATGTAGAAAGGCATAATATTACCATTGGTAAATTGGCTGCTAATAATAAAGGTGTTAAGTTAAACCTATATTATACACCTACTGTTCTTACAACAAATTCTTTAGTATTTGATAAAGCCCTAATGGCTAAATGGTGGGAGTCAGGTTACAGATATGCAAAATCTAAAAAAGAAGAATTAATGAGTGAGTTTCGTCCGGATGTATTGACTGATAAAGAAATAAAAGAAGGGTTCTTAAAAAACGAATAATTTTGAATACTCTTATTTTAATATTAAGCGATTTACTTAATCTAGAACGCTATTTTAGTAGTTGATCGTTACCTTAGGTTAGAATACATATTATTACTACTAGGATTGGCTAATTTAGAATTGTAAAAATCAGAGAACTTTAGCTTATCAATTTTTGAAATTCCTTTTGAACCTGTTGTTATGTAGTTGATCGTTCTATCTAACAATGGGTCTGAACGTTCCCCTAAAACACCTAAATCAGCTTCATTTTCTGCAATTTGTATTCCTGGTAGGGTGACGGCTGGAGTAAATCCATCAGGTTCATTTTGATTGTCTTTATTCGAAATTTCTAAAACAATAGGTTGTATTGCATAGCTGTGTGTCGTGTTTAAATTTTCGCCATTTTTTCTCAAATTATCAGAATCATATAAGGTAACAGAACCGACTTGTTTACCAACAGTTGTTGTTCCAACTAATTTTACATCGATATAAGATCTTAGAGAATTAATGACCAGTTCTGATGCAGACGCTGTGCTTCCGGAAACGATAAAATAGATGCATGAAAGGTTTAGACTATTGATGGGTTCTTGAGTAACAATGTTACCGTTTTGATCTATTTTCTTAATTTCATCAGTAAAGTAATTAAAAAATCTATCTGCACTGTATGCCCCTTGTATTTTGCTATTCCAAACTTCTTTTGAGTAGATTTCTCCTGTAAATTGGCCAGTAATCATACTACCTAAATAAGTAGCTGTATTTACGGAACCACCCCCATTATATCGTAAGTCAATAATTAAATCATCAATATTTACACTTTTAAACGAATTAAAAACTGTATTTAGTTGTTCGTCATAAGAACTCGAAAATTGATTGTATAATAAATACCCTATTTTTTTATTCCCTTCCTCTATGATTTTTGATATGGCAACAGGATTTTCGGTTATTTCTTCTTTTGATAAGATTACGGAAATATCATTTGATATTGGATTTCCATCATTAAAACCTGCAAATCCAACTTCTAAACTTGTAGAGGCATCAAACAATAAATTTTGATAATTACGATCTGTAAGTTGAATGCCATTAATGGTATTGAAAATCATACCCCGTTCAACAGCCTCAGAGGCTGCACTTGAATTTGGGATAACATATCGAACATACCCATACACATTGGTTGGATTATTGTTGTAACGTTTTAAGCCAAAATCCATTCCAGTGGAGATATTAATTCCTTGAAAAGAATTTTCTAATGCGATATAATCATCTACGATCCAAGAAAATCGGTCTACTAAACCAGGTTGAAATCGCAAGGCTTCAAATATTTCTTCTGGAGAGTCATACCCTTGTAAAAAACCATTCAATTCAGATTGCGAAGCAAAACGTGTATCTGATAAATCCGGAATATTACTTTGCCAAAAATAATACGCATTCATTCCTTTCCATATAAAATCTTGAACATCTACATTTTTTGAAAACGATTCCTTATTTTTAGAACAAAAGGAGAAAAGAAAAGAAAATGTAATTAAAACAAATAGTTTTGTGCCTGCTTTCATATTCTCAGAAATATATGAATTATAAATAGAATTAATATTAAATTTAAAATATTTTGTAACAAGATCTATTTATTTTCGTTGATATGTATATAATACTCGATAAAAAAATATAAGAACAAGTTGTTGCCTATAAATTAAAAGTATCAATGAAAGAATCAGACTTTTTGAAAGTAATTAAACCCTTTAAAGACAAGGTTTTTAGATTAGCAAAAAGACTATTGGTATCAAGAGAAGAAGCTGAAGACGCTACTCAGGAAGTGATCTTTAAATTATGGAAAAATAAAGAAAAAATTTCTGATTATAAAAATATTGAAGCATTTGCCATGACCATGACAAAAAATTACTGTTATGACCGTTTAAAATCCAAACAAGCGAGCAATTTAACATTAGTTCATACGAATTATAAAGGAAAGGAAACCCCTTTAGAGAAAAGGATTGAATATAAAGATGCTGTAAATATAGTTCACTCATTAATTGAACAATTACCAGAAATGCAAAAAATTATTCTTCAATTAAGAGATGTTGAGCAATATGAATTTGAAGAAATATGTGATATGGTTTCAATGAAACCAATAGCGGTAAGAGTAGCCTTATCTAGAGCCAGAAAAACAGTAAGAAACGCATTAACAAAACAACAGAACTATGGAGTTAGCTAACATAGAAAAATTAGTAATTAAATATAAAAATGGAACTACCTCTATAGAGGAAGAAAGCATTCTAAGAAATTATTTTACAGGTGAATCTGTCGCAGATCACCTTCAGGAATATGTTCCTATGTTTACTTATTTTACGTTCATTAAAAAGGAGTCATTTAATAAAAACGTTCAATTAAAGATCGAGAAACCTAGAAATAAAAACAGAAAATTT
>Ga0209715_1002955_pt1 | contig 12508 bp, 10 predicted proteins | sample COGITO_mtgs_1205_2_FD_184809 | JGI IMG/M metagenome (GOLD analysis project Ga0209715, IMG submission 184809) | Pelagic marine microbial communities from North Sea - COGITO_mtgs_120503 (SPAdes) (version 2) | ecosystem: Environmental > Aquatic > Marine > Epipelagic ...
TACCACTTTCATTGCGAATTATGCAAAAAGAAGATACATTTCAACCCTTGGGGTTAGACTATAAGGTGAACGTGAGAAAATTTCTTAAAGATAAAGGCTTTGGACCTGCCCAAATGAAAGAAATGTACGTCTTAGAAACTTCTGATAAACGCATTTGTTGGATACCTGAGGTGCAAATAGCAGACTGGTGTAAAATTGATGCAGACACTTCGCAAATTCTTTCCTTATCTTTCGGACGCTATGGCAACTAAACACGATTACAGCGAAAAACAATACCTCGGATACAACCGATTTGGAATCATACGCAGAACAGTAATAGCGCTGTTTTGTCTTGCCGTTTATTTCATGTCTGAGGTAGATGATCAAATGAAAGAAACCTTTCTTTTATTGGCAGCAGTCATCCTCGTGCTGTCCGCAGTTTCATTGCTTATCCAACACTTGGAAACTCGTTTAAACGGATCAAAGCTAACATTGATGGGCCCTATGACATTCAAGAAAGTTGAAATGGAACTAGAGGGCATTAAATATGTTGAAGTAAAGCCTTATTCAAAGTTTCTTCTTAATCGGCCAGTATTCAACTTACACAAGAAAAATAGCCAACGCTTTTTTACCTATGGTCATTGGTGCGTAGAGTTTGAAACCAAAGACGGCCAAGTGGTTACATTGGGAACACAGCGACCCAACGGATTGAAAGAGATACTCTCGAAGTTTGTCCAAGCTGGCAACTAATCCACTCTTCTTGAAATGGCGAGGGCTAAAATCACATATAAATCATACCCTTTTGGTGTGTTGGATAATTTCTTCTAGAGAAATCAACCTAATGCTCTTCTGAGTCATTCTCTTTGCTGTATTGCTTTTTTACGTCCGAGTACCAATATCCATCATCAAACTTTTCCTTTGGTGCAATACCAAACTTCAACACACAGTACACAAGATAAAGCAATAAGAAATTGCCAACAATAAACAGAGAAAACATCAAATTATATCCAGCTCCTGCATGAGGTAGTGCAGCGTAAAAAAACAAGAATACGGTCACCGCAATGACCAACGGCTTAGTTGGTTTCATATTCACTACAACACTTCACCTGTAAAATCGTTTAGTTCTGAAATAAAGAACCCCGCTCACCAAAGGCAAGCGGGGTGCAATCAACTATGAAGGTTAGGTTAGTTTTTAATGAACGATTGAGTCTCTCCGTCTTGATTGCTGATGAAGTAAACTCCAGCGTTAAATGAAGACACATCAATTGTATTGGAATTTGAAACAACACTCATCATACGACCTGAAACATCTGTGATGCGGTATTTTCCTTTTACTGAAAGTCTGATTACATCGTTGGTAGGGTTAGGGTAAAGTGCCCATTTTTCTGCCTTATCAATACTCTTCGTTCCAACCACGCCATTGATTTGGAAAACCGAAACTGTTCCACTCACTTCATTTGAAGTTACGATGTAGAAATTACCATCAGCGCTTGATGCACTGTCAATAAACAATACATCTTCACAGCCCAAATCACCAATTGCATTGGTCTCAGGATCCATTACTGAAAAATCACGGTTGTTTACATAGGTAACAAATGTTGCATTTGCAGGATCGGTGATGTCATACATCATCACTCCTCCAATACGCTCAAGACCAATAAAGGCGTACACTTTATCTCCAATAGTAGCTACTTCTACTGCCTCAGGCTCTGGTCCCTTATTGTCAGATCTACCTTCAAAATCATCGTTCTCATCATTGCCACTATTAAAATCTGAAGGATATTCTGTAGCCGTAATCTGCTCGAAGTCATCGCCTGAATCAAACACTACATTTCCACTGGCATCCCAAATGGTGAATGAGCGTGAACCGTAGGTATAGATCTCATCAAAGTCGCCATCGCCATCAGTGTCACCCATAGAAGTGGTGATGTTGATTCGTCCGCCATTTTCATCTTCTTGCAAGGTAGCCGCATCTGGAAAAGCGGTTGGGTCTAAATCAACATCTTTCAATCGCTCTTCTTCTGAGTAAGCATCATAGTCGCGTGCATCACCTTCATTGGCCGAAAGGATATAATCTGCACCCCCAATACTTACCGTAGCAATAGCATCTGGAAGGTATAATCCTCGGAAAGGATAAGTAGTGATGTTTACCACATCGTCTTTATCACTTGCATCTAAGCCATTGCCATCTACAGAATGGTCTTTCCAACCCAATGGAAGGATATTGGTGATGTTTCCGTTGCTCAAGTTAACAACTGCAACGGCATTGTTTTCTTGAAGTGCCACGAAAGCTGTGCTGTAATCTTCTGAAATCGCTACATATTCTGGTTCAAAGTTGCTGGCATCGATGTGTGATCCTGTGACAACGATGTCATCAATTTGCCAAAGTGCTCCAGTTCCACCACCGTTTCCAGTAGACTTATACAAGAATGCCAATGCAATTTCAGATCCGATGTAAGAAGATAAGTTGATATCTCCTGAATTGGTATCCAAGTAGCCACCTGGCGACCAAGCTGCCATTGCGGTCAATGTATCCCATGTTGCTGTGGTTGGGTCGCCCATTCCATCATAATCATCAGAGATGAGCAAGTCCATAGAGCCACCAGAAAAGTTCTTTGCTGAATAGAAAGAAACAGAGGCATCGTTGAAGTTGTGATGTCTATCAACTCAGAAATCAACCAATCAATACTTGCTGTGTCATCGCCAAAGCCATTGGCTTCGGCAAAATAATCATCCATAAAACTGTCGTAATACCAGGGGCCAGCGCTCAATTCATTGAATGTTACGAATTGATTCAATTCCATTGCCGTGTCTTGAAATGTTTCTTCAAAAGCGTAGATGGCATCAGGGCCAAAAATACGCACACCGCTCAATGAACCTCCATAAGATCCAATTTCAGTGATGGTAACATCGCCTTGAGTAACAGAGGCGATTCCGCCAGAAACATCAATGATTGCCACTGACCCTAAAGGATCAAATGTCCAATCTGATGACGGCTCTCCTTCACAAGCCACAACCACATTGTTACCGTCATGAGAGAATGTAAGCATGTCTGGCAAATAACCAACAGTCACTTGAGATTGGAAGTTACCATCATGATCAAAAAACACTACTACCCCTGGAGCATCATCGATTTCAACAGCCACAGCAAGCATTCCGTCAAATGCACTGACGCTGTTTACACCATCACCATAAGAATCAATATCAATGGTAGAAAGCAATGAAAGATTAGTTGGATCTGAAAAATCTAATATTCCAACACTGTTTTCAAAAGCGTTGCTAAAAAATAATTTTTGAGAACCTGCATCGTAGGTTACGATTTCAGCAGCGCTCTCGTCATACAAATTGGTAAAATGCGTTGACACGTGATCAATAGAAACTTGAGCAAGGCCTATGGCACTTAACATTATGCATGAAATGGATAGGTAAATTCTTTTCATAATATACTTTGATTTTGTTTGAAGCAAAAGTCAAAGCATATCATCAAGTTATGCTTAGCAGAGCATTATGAAAAGACGAAAAAAGGCTTAAGTGAAAATGAACCCAGCGTTAAAACGGCACTATGGTCACACCCAGTGTAAACGTGTTATACTGGCCTGCACTGTGGTCTTCATCAAAAAATGGTGTCAACGAATAAAATGCTGAAAGCATAATACTGCCATAACCTACCCTTCCACTTACACCATATCGCAAGCGCGTTACGTGAGGGTAGTCGTAGGTTTTAATTTTTATGTCTTGGTTATTGATGATCTTTTCATGCACCTGAATCTTGTAGCCTACTTTTCCGCCAATAGCTAATTTCCATCTATTTCCATGTCTATCAGGGTTAAGTCTGAATCGCAACTCAACTGGAATATCAACATAGTTTGCTGATATTTTACCTCTCGAATAGATGGAGTCTCCAACGACACTAAAATCAGTGTATCCGTTATTGGGCCCGGGAAAACGCGTGGCGGGCCCGTTCATGTAATAATTATGAGAAGTGAAGCCGACACCTGCCGCGGCACTCACGTTACCGCCTTTATTAAACGGCTGATCGTAAAGTATTCCAAGACTGATTCCGCGGCCAAACCATTTTTGCTCAATAGGAGCATTAATGCCTAGCAATCGATCCCAGTTTAAGTCGATGTAAAACAAGTCTTGATGCTTCACCTTATCCTCCTCTACTTTAGCAGCTGCTGCTGAATCAGAAGTTAGGTCTTCTTGAGAATAACTCACAATAGAAAGACAAACTAAAACAAGGACTAAACCGTAAACTCGAAGCATAATTTTTATCTTGGGGGGCAAATGTACGTGATGCATTTTGTTGTGCGTAAAGGAATACAACGGTGCATATTAAATTTACGTCTTTAAAGAATGAAAAAGCTTATCTGTTTGTTGTCAATTATGCTGCTTGTAATAGGCGCACAAGCTCAATTTAACCTCGGGTTCAAGCATATCAATCACATTCCTGTAATCCACGGAAATGATACACTTGATTTTCCTTGGGCTGGTGGACTGAACAACCCTCAATTTTCATCGCTAGACATCAATCTTGATGGGCTGAATGATTTTTATGCATTTGACCGTGATGGTGAAATAACCCGGCTTTTTGTGCGTGAAGCCAATGGAAAGTTCTCATCAGACATGACAAGTCACAAATTATTGCCCAAACTTGACGGCAGCTTTGTGCTTTTCAGAGACTACGATGGAGATGGAAAAAAAGACATCTTCTCTTCTGGTTACAACAACTTTGGATTTGACGTTCATCGAAATATTAGCGATACATTATTAAAATTTGATCTGGTAAAAAGCAATCTTACTTACTCACGTTTAGGTGCAAGCTCTCTGTACTTTACTGTGCCAGGCAATGACTTACCGGCAATTGATGATTTTGATGGTGATGGTGATTTAGATGTTTTAGTTCAAGGTCAAGTAGACCTTACTCCTTTTGTGCTGCTTTATGTAGAAAATCTATCTATGGATTTGTATGGCACAAGCGATAGCTTAGATTATCGACTGGCCAACTCTTGTTGGGGCCAAGTGAGAGAGTACATCAGTCAAACTGGTTGGACAGAATACTTATGTGACACGGGAAGATCAGTGAGTGAGAGACAGCGCCATGGTGGTTCAAGTCTGACTTCGCTTGACCTAAATAATGATAGAATATTGGATATACTCACAGGCGACTCCTACAGCCCTTTTTTAAGAAGTTTAAGAAACACAACAGACAATGTTGATGCGGTTATTGATCTGTCTCTTTCAGACACAGTATTCCCAAACTACAATCAAGCAGCTATTGTACCAAATATTCCAGCTGCGTACATAGAGGATGTGGATGGAGATGGAGTAAATGATATGCTTGTGGCTCCCAACCAACTCACAGATGGTGCCACTTCGTTTTTTGACACGTCCATCACCAAAGAAGTAGATTGGTACTATAGAAATACAGGAACCAATTTGAACCCAACCTTCGAGCTAGAAACAGAAGGCTTTTTCTCTGGAGAAATGATTGATGTTGGGGCACGATCATTTCCTGCTACGGTCGATTTGAATGGCGATGGATTATTGGATCTTGTGGTAGGAAATGAAGGCTACACTATTTATGGCGGCACTGCACCAGCTTGCTTAACCTACTATGAAAATGTTGGCGACACGAATACTGCAGCTTACTTGCTGCAAGATGAAAATCTTGGCAACCTCAAGACGTATGGTTATGGATACATTCATCCCACTTTCGGAGATTTAGACTATGATGGTGATTTCGATATGGTGATTGGCACAGACCAAGGCATTTTGCACCTATTTCGAAATGACGGAACGCCACAATCACCATCATTTGTATTGGATGAGGCAAATTATGCGGGTATCAACTATGATTTAAGCACGCATCCATTTCTATTTGATTTAAATCTAGATGGAATATTAGATATAATTGTGGGTGACTTTTATGGCCGTTTTCACTATCATGAAAATGCGGGAACGCCAGAAGAGCATGACTTCAGCATGAATGCCACCCTTTTTAAAATGGGGAATGTGCAAACCTTTGCCACTTTTGGCGGGGAATCATCCGTTTACTTCACCAGGCATTTAGACAGCATTGGAACTAACCTTTATATTTTGCAGTCCAATGCCGATGGGACAATATTAGTCTACGGCCCAATTTCAGACTATGCAGCACCACTTACTCCTCAAGATTCATTGGTTTTTGATGCTACATTAACTTCAATTACTGGAGCTGACTTGTATGGTGATTTCAGAGATGAACTGATCATCGGACAGCGTACGGGAGGGTTATTCATGACGACAAGAGCAAAAGAAATCGCGGTAGGCATTGCAGAACGCCATGCACAAAGTCCACCAGCCATCCAAGTCTTCCCTAATCCTTCGAGTGGACAGTTCAACATTTCATTCAACACACGATTCAATCAACCGGCCACATTGACCGTAATGGACATTTCAGGAAGTCTAGTTTCTTCCAAGCAGATTAGACCTAATGAGCTAAAAAACTACCAACTCGATTTGCGTGAATCTACTAATGGGATGTATATCATTTCCATTAGACAAAACGGCAGCCAACACTGGGCACGATTGATCAAGCAATGATGAAAAAAGGTCTAGTCTTTCTGCCTTTGTTTTTGACCTTGCAGCTCGTTGCACAATTCAACCTTGGCTTTCGCGAAACAGAGCAAACGCTTAACTTTACGGTAGACGGAAACCCTCTTGACGCATCCTGCATTGGAGGATTGAACAATCCACAGTTTTCATTCATTGATCTTAATATAGACGGAACAGAAGACCTCTTCATATTTGACCGAGGTAATGATGTCATCCGTACATTTCTTTTTGATGCTAGTACATCAAAATACACGTATACTCCTGAATATGAGCGACTTTTTCCAAAAGGATTGGATCAATTTGTACTTCTCAAAGACTACAACTGTGATGGTAAAGCAGATATTTTCACATATTTCCAAGCAGCATTTACAGTTTATCAAAATACCTCAACTACCGAGTTAAGCTTCGAAAAGGTTACAGATAAAATCAGGTCAAACTATGGCGCTTTTACAAGTAACGCCTATGTTTTAGCAGGAGACATTCCCGCCTTGGTTGATGTAGACAATGATGGGGATTTGGACATCCTTACCTTCGGAACGGTCAATTCAGAGAACAGTATTGAATTCCATCGAAACTTATCACAAGACCTTTATAGTTCTTGCGATAGTCTAGTGTTTGAGGTTCCTACGCAATGCTGGGGAAAGGTGCAGGAACCATCGAACTCATCGTTACTTGAAGCCGTTTCTTGTAAAGGCGTTGTTCCTCCGGGTGGCCGTGGTGCGCGACATGCGGGCTCCACTGTTTTGCTTATCGACCCGGACAATGATGGAGACAAAGACTTGGTAATAGGTGATGTTCAGACAAATAGCCTCGTATTTGGATTAAATATTGGCGATGAAAATGATGCTACAATCGATGTGAACCAGCAAACGACAGATTTTCCAAACGCCAATGATCCTGCCGCCATTGACTTTCTAGTTGCTGGGTATGAACTGGATATTGATCGTGATGGCCAACTTGACCTGGTTTTAAGTTCGAACAACTCGGTTGACAGTGCGTACAATAGCGGTCATGTTTGGTATTACAGAAACATCTCTGCGCCTCTAGCTGATTATCAGTTGGAAAGCAAAGATTTCATCATAGGAGACATGCTTGACATGGGCTCGAATGCCGATCCAGAAACAATGGACGTTAATGGCGATGGACGAATGGACCTGCTCATCGCAATGGATTATTTAAAAAGCCCAATGCAAAACATTAAAAGCCGCATTTACTACTTTGAACAAGAGAGTAATGGAAGCTTCACGCTGGTTGATAATGACTTTGCCGGACTTTCCGCACTGCAGTTGGTAGCCGCAAACATTACCTTGGGAGACATGGACGGAGATGGTGATAAAGACCTTATTATCGGAAACGGTTCTGGTGCATTGCACTACTTTGAAAATACTGTTATTGGTGGAATTTCCAACTTCTATTTCGTTCAGTCCAATTACATGGGTATCGATATTCCCTCTAATGCCTCCCCAGAAATAGCTGACCTGAACAATGATGGATTACCGGATTTATTGATTGGTGCGTTATTGGGCACAGTAAGCTATTTTGAAAATACAGGTTCAGCGTCAAGTGCATTTTTCTCTTCGATACCAACGATTCAAAACCTCGGAAACATTGATGTTAGTGATGCTTGCTGTGTTGGTCACGCTCATCCAAAATTTATAGATAACACAGCATTCGGAAGCGGCAAATACCTATTTATAGGGAGTGATGAAAAGCGTATTGATGTATTTCAAATCAATGATAATCTCAACAGCACCTTTAATCGTGTAGATTCTATGTTTTTCAATGCTGGCAGATTGACCGCTTGTCCTGTAGATTTAGATGATAACGGTATTTACGAAATGCTTTGCGGAACAGGAGAAGGCGGGCTGAAATATTACACCCGAACGAATAATACTCCAGTGGGCTTAACAAACGCGTCTAATTTCGAACCAACATCATTCAAGGCCTTTCCAAATCCTGCTAACTCCCGATTGAATATTGAATTCAATCAAGCCGTTTCTGGGTATCTTGAAATGATTGATTTAAGTGGTCGTTCGATATTCCATTCTTCGATAGCCTCAAAGAATGAAGAGCAGTTGAATACCGAATCGTTAGAACAGGGAATTTACATCCTGAAGTTCACCTCAAATGAAGGGGTTATCAGTAAATCAATTTCTATCTTGCACTAATATGAAGCGCATCTATTCGATACTAGTCCTTTTGATTGCAATGCTATTTGTTGTATTCATTATTCAAAATGCAGAAATGGTTGATTTGACTTTTCTGATTTGGGGATTAGAAATTTCTAAAGCATTGCTCATGATGATTTGCGCTGCAGTAGGATTCTTAATAGGAATGCTAGCCTTCTCTTTCAATACAACCAAAAAGACACCAAAACAAGAGCCGGTCAAAAAACCTGAAGAACCTACTTCACATACACCGTCTTAGCATTCACAAATTCGTGAATCCCATCGGCCGATAATTCTCGACCATAGCCCGATTTCTTAATGCCACCGAATGGCAAGCGAGGATCGCTTTTTACCAATTCATTGATAAACACCGCTCCTTCTTCAAACTCAGAAATCCTATTCATGATGCGATCTGCATTTCCTGTGCAAATAGTAACGCCCAAACCGAATGAAGAAATATTGCTCAAATGAATGGCTTCATCTAAATCTTTGATGCGAATGAATGGTGCGACAGGGCCAAAGGTTTCTTCATCAAAAGCAGCCATTCCTGGCTTAACATTCTTGAGCACAGTTGCTTCATATTTAGCGCCATCTCTTTTACCACCGCAAACTAATTCAGCTCCATTTTTAATGGATTGATTTACTTGGCGTTCGATTCCTTCAGCCAAATCAACACGTGCCAAAGGACCAATGCTTGCTTCTCCAGATAGCGGATCAGCAAATTTCAACTGCTCCACTTTGGCTTTAAACTTCTCGATGTAAGCATCATAGATGCTGTCCATAACTAAAAATCGTTTTCCAGCAATACAGCTTTGCCCCGAGTTTAAAAATCGAGCTTTAAACCCTGTATCAACTGCAGCATCCAAATCAGCATCGTCTAAAACGATGACAGCATTGCTACCACCCAACTCAAGTAAGCTTGACTTCAATACAGAACCCGCAGTTGAAGCAACCGCAACTCCCGCACGCTCGCTTCCTGTTAATGAAACAGCGCGAACCAAAGGATGCTCTATCACTTTACTCGCATGATCATTGTCTAATATTAATGTTCTGAATGCATTGACTGGGGCACCGGCCTCTGCAAAAATTTCTTCGATATCTAAAGCACAGCGCGTAACATTCGGTGCATGCTTCAATAGTGCAGTATTTCCTGCCATTAATGTCGGCGCAGCAAATCTGAACACTTGCCAAAATGGAAAATTCCAAGGCATGATAGCGTAAATCACACCAAGAGGCTCATAAGAAACGTAGCTTTTGGAAGCATCAGTTTCAATTACCTTGGAACGTAAAAACTCTTCTGAGTGATCTGCATAGTAGCGGCAAACCCAAGCACATTTCTCTACTTCAGCTTTTGCTTCAGCAATAGGCTTTCCCATTTCTAACGAGATATGCTCGGCATATTTCTGGGTATTTGAAACCAAAACTTCAGCCACACGATGCATCAAAGCCCAGCGCTCTATGAAGGATGATCGTTTCCAGGTGCTAAAACGCTCGTCTACCGATTCAATTATTGCGTTTGTTTCTGATTCTGTATGAGTCGTGAAACGCTCAATTTCTTTAAGGTTCCAAGGATTTATTGACGCTACTTCCATTACCAATTTTCTTTGGCGCAAGATTACAAAGCTTCCATGATATTCATATCGAATCCTGATAAATAATAACACTAATTATCAGCAATTCACTCCTGCCGATCCACTCTAAAATTTTTATTTACTCAAACCCATCACCAACCTACATTTGCACCCTTGATTTTCTACTTTTTCAAATATTGGCTTACACTTGGAATGCGGGTTTGGTATAAGCGCGTCCATGTGCATTATCATGCTCCATTACCAACAGATGGACCAATCATTTTTGCCAGCACACATCCAAATTCTGCCATAGACTATCTTTTTAGTCCGCTGATTCACCATCAACCAACATACGTTTTGGTGAGAGGCGATGTTTTTGAAAAAAAATTGCTTAACAAGCTATTTCGAGCAATTTTCATGTTGCCTGTTTATAGATTTCGTGACGGATTTGCTTCACTCAATAAAAACGAACAGAGTTTTAAGGAATGCTATAACACCTTCGATAAGAATGGAAAAGTGTTAATCTTTTCAGAAGGCGTATGCGTTCAAGAAAAAGTTCTCCAACCACTAAGGAAAGGTACCGCACGATTAGCTCTTGACTATCTCCATAAGCATGGAGGAGAAAAAGTTTATGTGGTTACTCAAGCAGCAAGCTCTACCCAATTTAGACAGTTTAGGGCTACCGCTATGGTCAACTTCGGTGAGGCTATTGATGCCCGCAATTATAGCGAGCTCTACAGAGAAAATCCGAATAAGGCCTATGAAGCATTGACGAAAGAAATTACAGAACGACTTGAAGAAGACTTCATCATTGAGAAAGAATACAGCGATGACTCATGGACGGAGAAAGCCCTAATGGCATTAAGGCTAAGCTTCAGCACAATTGGCTCTGAATGGTCTTCAATTGATAGGAGCAGATTCGATGTTGAAAACAACCTAGTTCAAAAGCTTAACGATTTGGGTGAAAACGCACTTAGCGATGAATGGAAAACAAAAGCACAATCTCTGAACCTAGGACCTGAAAACGAAGGTCTTCTGAGCGAAGGCAACAGTCGTTTTAAGTTTCTCATCAGAATTCTTTTTCTTGCTCCTTTTGTCGGTTTAGCTTGGCTTATGATTTTGATACCCAACAGTCTCACCAATTGGCTGATAAAAAATAAAATCAAAGACAAAATTTTCACTACTACCGTTACAGTAATTGGTGGAGTGTTGCTCTATCTCATTCAGGTAATTATTCTCTTAATCATAGGCCTATCAGCACTCGGATTTTACGGAATTGCGCTGCCGTTGATGATGGTAATCTTCACCCATATCGGTATAGAAGTCGTGGACGAGTTCAGACTTGCTTATTGCAATTGGAATAATCTTTCTAAGAAAGAAGAGTTTCAATCGCTGTACGATGAGGTAAATGCCTTGACTGAGAGCACTTAGTCCTTCACCCTAGTCATCCCTATTACTGTGAATAAGAAATCAGGAAGCGGCTTTCTCTTTCTACTTGGACTCAAGTTAATCCTCCAACCCAACTTCTTAGAAATCGTAATCTTTTCTGTTTCAACTAGTTCAATTAACGTTCCATCTGGATCTTCCACGTAGGCAAAGCGACCTGCGGCTTCACCCATAGAAAACGAATCACCGGTGTCAATAGTAAAGGCATTATTCAAGTCTTCGGCTCGCTTTTTAATGGCATCCATCTGATTTACATCAAAGCACAGGTGAATGAAGCCTTGATCGCCCCAAAAGCGGCCTTTCATGTTATGGTCCATCGGCTCACCAGACTTTAATTCCAGTAATTCAATGAAGAAGTCACCGAACACTTTAGAAAAAGCTCCCTTGTTTCTATTTTTTGGTGTTAAGCGAACCCTTCGGTAAGTTTCATTTCCGCCTTCTAAGCCTTTTAAATCTTCGAATACGCGCTCTTCATCCGACAACACTTTGTCGATGCCCATAACATCCTGATAAAACGTCAGTGCTTTGTCCATGTTGGTTACTCCAATCATGATGCCTTCAATTCCACCAAACTGCCCCGGCTTCTTCTTATACCAACTGTTGGATTCTGCTACGATAAAAGGGTTGCCATAAGGGTCCACAACAGAAAAAGACCACTTGTTCATTGGATCATTCGAAACCTTACTCGGCTTACTCTTAGCCAAATTTGAATAGGCAATACTTGCGTTTTCACATTTGATTCTAGTA
>Ga0209715_1002973_pt1 | contig 12466 bp, 8 predicted proteins | sample COGITO_mtgs_1205_2_FD_184809 | JGI IMG/M metagenome (GOLD analysis project Ga0209715, IMG submission 184809) | Pelagic marine microbial communities from North Sea - COGITO_mtgs_120503 (SPAdes) (version 2) | ecosystem: Environmental > Aquatic > Marine > Epipelagic ...
TAATTGCGATTCCAGAGCCAGGCACTTATGCTTTGATTGCAGGCGCACTCGCACTGACTGCGGTCATGGTTCGCCGTCGCAAATAATTTATATTTCAGGATTATATAGGGTAAGGTCGTCTGCACATGTGGCAGGCGGCCTTTTTTTGTCTCAGTGGTGTGAGTCCTTATCTGTGTATCGTATACTTGGATTGCATCAGGATTAGGGGAGTTTCTTGTAGAGTGTAAGAGATGATATCTGTGTTATTGGGCATGGCTAAAGTGTTTGTAGAATCGTAGGTATATGGGATAACCTTGTCATGGGTGTTATCGATCAGGTTAAGTATCATTTAGCAGCAGGTATTGATGCGCTGCCATTCTATGAAAAATAAACCTGGACCTTTCTCTAGCCATGCGTTCGGCTCTCTTCTTTATCTCTTCATTCTTGCTGCTTTCAATCGCACATGCCGGAACGCTCGTTGTGGGGTGCAGTTTCCAGACTTTAGATGAAGCGCCTGATTATGCTGCCTTTGGACTCGATGGTGTCCACAGTTGATTACTTCAGTGACTGTCCTATTTTCCTTTTATAATAAATATCATGATCACACCCAAGGTAGGCATTCCCAAGCAAACGAAACTCTTTTATGGGGCAGATTATAATCCGGACCAATGGCAGCATTCACCGGAGGTCCTAGAGCGTGATATCAAGCTGATGAAACAGGCGGGCGTGACCTCTGCCTCTGTGGGTATCTTTGGATGGACAGCACTGGAACCGGAAGAGGGGCGCACTACCTTTGAGTGGTTGGATCGGGTTATGGATCGTTTTGCCGAGGAAGGTATGTTCGTGTTCTTGGCCACGCCGAGTGGTAGTAAGCCGATGTGGCTGTCGGAGAAATATCCGGAGGTGCGTCGTGTGAATCAGGATGGCATGCGTGATCGATCCGGTGGCCGCCATAATCACTGCATGAGTTCGCCGGTGTATCGTGCGAAGGCCGCGCAAATGAACCGCGCACTCGCGGAACGTTATCAGAACCATCCTGCACTGGCGCTGTGGCATGTGGGGAACGAATTCAGTGGCGAGTGTCATTGTGCGACTTGCCGAGCGGGCTTTCAGGCGTGGTTGAAAGAAAAATACCAAACACTTACAGCACTGAACGAGGCTTGGTGGGCGAACTTCTGGAATCATACCTTTACCGACTGGAGCCAAGTGCCAACTTTTGATGAGAGTATCGATGGACTGGGGTTGGACTGGTTGCGATTTACCAATGAGCAGCATGTCTCTTTCATTCTAAACGAGATGAAGCCGCTGCGTGAGTTAACGCCGAATGTGCCATGCACCACTAACTATATGGGCACGCACGAGGGCACGAATTATTGGCAATGGTCGGAGCATCTGGATGTGATCTCGAATGATTTATATCCGATGCCAGATGATCGGGAGCACACGTGGAAGCAATCTATTGCTTCTGATTTCATTCATAGTATGATGCGCGGCATGAGCGGTGGTAAGCCGTGGATGTTATTGGAGTGCTCGCCGAGTTCGGTGAACTGGGGAGAAATCAATAAATTGAAGCGTCCGGGCGTGCATCGGCAAGAGGTGCTACAGGCGGTCGCCAATGGTGCCGATACCATTCATTATTTCCAGTGGCGCAAGGGGCGCGGTGGTTTTGAAAAATATCATGGTGCAGTGGTCGACCATGAAGGTAGTGATCGGGGGCGCGTGTATCAAGAGTGCGCTGCGGTCGGTTATGAGCTAGCGTCGCTCGAATCACTGTGTCAGCAGGATATACCACAAGCAGGCATTGCAATCGTGTATGATTGGGAGAGTCGTTGGGCGCTCAATGCATCCTGTGGGCCGAAGAAAGCAAAAGAGGTGCATCCGTATCCGTCAGATATTTATACCGAGGCCTGCCAAGCGCATTACCGTGCGTTGACGGTGGCTGGGCAATCGGTGGATGTGCTATCGGCTCAGTCTGAGTTTGCCGACTATAAGGTGCTTGTGATACCCGCGCTGTATCTGGTGTCCGATGCACTCGGTACGCGCCTGCAGGCTTTTGTTGATCAGGGTGGAATCCTGGTTGGTAGTTATTTGACCGGCTATGTGGACGAGATGAATCGCTGCCACCTTGGCGGCTTCCCCGGCGCGGGCTTGCGGGAGACCTTTGGCATCTGGAACGAGGAAGTGGACTATTTACACGACGAGACTGAGGTTCTGCTCGTGCATAATTCGGGCAAACCGTATCCAGGCGTGGCATCAGATGTGGTAGAAGTCTTACATGTGGAGTCGGCTGATGTGCTTGCACGGACGGGGTCTGAGTTTTATAAAGGATCACCTGTCATTACATCGAATCGCAGCGGTGAAGGCAGCGCATATTATTTGGGTGCGAAATTGGCCGATGCTAGTTTAAGTGAATTTTACGCATCCTTGTTAGAGTCGCATGCATTGTCTACGCAGGTAGGATTGCCGGAAGGTGTTGTGCTACGTCAGCGTCAATCAAGTCAGGGCACACTGACCTTTTTCTTTAATTATAAGTGCACTGCGCAAACTATTGATTTGAAACAACTCCGCTTGCGTGAATGGGCAAGTGGAGAGGTGCTCGAAGGCCGTATGGAACTAGAGCCGTATGCGAGTTATGTATGTGTCGACGCGGTTTGATTTAAAAAATACGGGTGGAGTAACATTTTTACCGCTACGTATAATGCAAGGCGGAGGCTAGAGTGCTATACTACGAACAGATCCCTCAACTATTCAAAAGTATGCGTTTAACGTGTGCTGATAGGTCGCGCTTCTCGTATTAGAATGCCTCAGCCATAGTAGCATAGAACATTGGCGGATTGCCCACGTGCGAACCCTCGACTTCAAGACCTTTGAGCCAAACCCTGCCAACCCGATTCTGGATCTTCCAGGTGATTCAGCAGCATGGGATGCTGAAGGACTGCTGACCCCGCAGGTGTTCGAGGTTGGCGACTTCTACTATATGCTCTATGCTGGTAAAAGCGGCAAACGTTGGCAGTCGGGCTTAGCGCGTGCGCCTAAAGAGTAGTGGGGATTATTCAGCCTGAATCGTCTCGTGATAGACGACACGACCATCCACGGCGAGGTGGTTAGATTGCAGTGTCCGCTTGGTGCAATCGAGATCGACCCTGAGGAAGCCACCTTTGATACGTAGAAAACGGTGCATGTCTTTGTGCTGGTTTTTACTACATACTAAAGCCTTCGTTCGCATTCGTCGTGCGTTCAGAAACATTACTCAATTCGTATCGGCTTTCTTTTTAATAGCTTTTGAATCCGCCTTTGTTACTCGTTCCGTTTGTGAGCAGTTATTTATACCTATCAGTCTATGATGAGATCTATACCTACACTTCTTAGTTTATTGGTGACTGTGTGTGTCGTTACCGCCAGCACGCCGCCGCTCGGGATGTGGGCGTGGAAGCAGGCACACTTCGATACCGCCGAGGCGCGTGGTGAGATGCTTGATTTCTGCGAGCAGGAGGGCATCTCGCACATCGATCAACATGTAAGTATTCGTAACGATGCCATTGCGAATGCAGAGGCCCTCAAAAGTTTGATCGTGGAAGCTGCGGAGCGTGGGATGACCGTCAACGCTCTGCGGGGGGACAAGGCGATGTTCTTTGCTGAGAACCATGATCGCACCTTGCTTGAGATCGAGATCCTTGTAGCTTTTAATCGAAGGCTTCCGGACGGAGCCAAATTACAGGGACTTAAATTTGATGTAGAACCGTATCTGACGCCGGAGTGGAAGGCGGGTGGTGAGCAACGCGATCGTGTAATTCTGGATTACCTGAATTGCCTAGCACGGGCACGGGCGTATCTGGAGACCCACGCGCCTGAGCTTAAGCTCGCAGTGGATGTGCCCTTTTGGTGGGATAACGATGAGTATGTTGTCCGCTTTGAAGGCCGCACGAAACGTTTCGTGCATCACATACAAGATCGGGTGGATTGGATCGGGATCATGTCCTATCGACGTGAGCCAGATGCGACGGTTCGTCTGGTTGCGGATGAACTTGCTTATGCCTCGAAACAGGGGCTAAGGCGCGCCGTTGCCCCCGCTATGGAGACTAGTAATATTACAGGCAATGAGGCACACATCAGTTTTGGTGGTGTGCCGTCGGAGCAATTTCGAGCGACATTGGCGAGCCTCCGTGCGACTTATACGGACAACCCGCAGATCCGTTGCATCATGCTGCACCATTACGGGAGTCTGAGAACGTATTTGATTGGTGATTCAGCCGTGTAAACTTATTCATTTTGTAACTACCTCAAGCTTTGAAAGTAGTTTTCGATGTAGCGCTGCTCGTTTGCGCTGAAGTTGTCGAGTGAGATGTCAAACTGTTGGCCGTCGCTTCGGCGTAGTCACCACCACCCGCAGCGCCGACCTCGCCAGTGAGTATCGGTTGTGCGCCTTCGCCGTAGGCAGTGATCCGGATCGGTGCTTTCTCACTGCCAGAGCCGTCGACTACGAAATGCCCGTCAAATCGATCACCGCGTTTAAAGTAGACCGTGTCACTCGGTTGCAGCTCGATCGCACTGATCTGCACTAGGCTCTTCCAAGGTAAGTTTTCCGAACCGCGATCGGAATCGTCGCCAGTCGAACTACTGAGGTAGTAATGCTCGGCTGCGTGTGTCATCGTCATTGAGGCGCGATGATTTGGTTTTGATGGTTTTGAAAGAATTCAGGTGTGAGGGGGAAGTTGCACTTAAGGTTCGTATGTCCGACGAGTGGACGCGCCATGCAGAGGGCTCCGATTGTTCGCTTCTTGATTAATTATGTTCGTGGGAAGCCAATCTCGGAGGGTGGGCTTGATTTGTGTGCGAGAGCTGAACTAATGAATTAGTCAAGTAGTGACGATGTTCGTTTGTTTGCTTCGTATCCCTCCAGCCTATTATGAGTTGTTTGATCCAGACCCCCCTTCGATGTCTCTCAATGGCAGCTGTATTCAGTATAGCTGTGTTGAGCACGAATGCCGAATTAGTGGCGCACTACGAATTTGATGAAATCGCGGGCGGTGCCAGTGCTGCCGTCAACTCGGGCACTAGCACGCTTGTCGCGCTGAATGACAATTGGGGGGGGATGAATGGCTCTGGACAATTGATTGTCTCTGCGGATGCAGACCGACAGAATTCATTTCTGGGAGGCGACGCTTTTGGTGGGAATATCTACTATCGGATCGATTTTAATTCGTGGGACACCCTCGATGCCGATTTGACGACAAAATTCGGTTTTCGACTGAAGAGTGTGGGCGCCGTTAATAAACTCTTGGATGTGAATTTGAGGAATGGGGACGAGGGTAATTCTGCAAATATTAACACCTCTGCGAGCGGGGCATACGACTATGTGCAAGGGGGCATGGCGAATCCACAGACGAACGGGGTCAGTTTCATTCTCGGAGCAGATACGGTCTCCGATACTTTCTCTATTTGGTGGGATAATGGATTGAACGGAACCTATACAGAGTTGCGCAGTGGCGTCGCACTAAATCTTGGCGGCGAGGTCGATTTTACCCAGGTCAATGCGCTGACCTTTGATCCGGGCGGCGGTGAGTTTGAGATTGAGCGCATCGCTTTGGGCACGGACTTTTATGAGATTCGGGCACTGGGCAATAGTGGGCCGCCACAGTTGCCAGAGCACTTGAACGTCTTACTGATTGTATGCGACGATTTGAATGATTTCGAAGGTGTATTCGGAGGTCATCCACAGGCCCAGACGCCAAACATTGATGCGTTGGCGGCATCGGGTGTGCGTTTTGTCAATGCACATACAAATGCACCTATTTGCGGTCCGAGTCGTTCTTCGTTTATCACCGGGATCTATCCACACAGGTCTGGGATCTATGGATTTGGTAACTGGTATAATCCGGGAAAGTCTAGTTTTAGCGTAAACACAGTTCTACAAAATTCGAAGACGCTCATGCACTATATGCGTGATAATGGGTATCAGTCTTACGGCACCGGAAAGTTGATGCACTACGACCTTGGCGATGATTATGTCTATCCCGCAGGGCATCCGGAAGCGGGTAATTTGCAGGAGTTTTGGGATGAATATGGCGCCAAGGCGAATTATGGACCAGTTGCCTTCGATCCCAATGCAAACGGGGGCGCAGGAGTGGCGATGAATCACCCGAGCATTCCAACTACTTTTTATGAAGGGGCAGGTGGGCTGAATAGTTTATTTGGTTCTCTGGCTAATGTACCCACGGTGAACGGCTATACGGGCTGGTGGAAGTCTGGTTGGTTGGCAGCTGGCGCTTATAATTATGTTGACGATGATAACCGCGATGCGATGCAGGACGAGGAAGTGCGTCAATGGGCGGTGGATAAGATCAACGGGCTTGCTGCGTCCGATCCGACTGGAACTGATGAGAGGTTTATCATGTCCGTTGGTTTTCATAATCCGCACACGCCGTTGGTTGCGCCTCAGGCATACTTTGATCTGTATCCGATTGAGACCTTGGAGTTGCCGCCACGTATCGAGAATGATGTGGACGATACGTATTTTAATCGGACTCAGGGGCCGAACACTTCGACACTTAAAGTCTATAGTTCGCTGGTGGATTCAGTCGGAGAGGCATCGGCAGATGGCACGCTGTATGCCACCGAAGAAGACTTTCTGAAGGCCTATTTACAGGCCTATTTGGCCTGTGTTAGTTTTGTGGATGCGCAAATTGGTGCCTTGGTGGCGGCCTTGGATACGAGCCCTTATGCTGAGAATACAGTCGTGATTCTAACCAGTGACCACGGTTACGAATGGGGGGAGAAAGAGGCGCTGTCTAAGAATACTTTGTGGGAAAATAGCACACGTGTGCCCTTGGTGATTCGTGTGCCTGGTTTTGATACGAACGATGGCAAGCAGGTCTCAGTTCCGGTTGCGTTGGTGGATTTGTATCCGACGGTGCGCGACTTGTGTGGGCTCGATACGGATACCAAGAAGACGGCACTGGGCGCGGATCTCGACGGGCATAGCCTGTTGCCATTGTTGATCGACCCTGACGCGGGTGAGTGGGACGGCCCGCCAGTGGCGATTTCGATGGTCAGTGGTAATAGCACCTCGGAGGCTGGTAGTAAGAACTATGCGGTGCGCTCTCAGGATTGGCGCTACATACGCTATGAAAATGGCATGGAGGAACTGTATTGCCTACAGTCTGATCCTTATGAGTTTACCAACTTGATCGGCTCGCCGAATCCGTTTGCTCAGGCGAAACATGCCGAGCTTGCCGCGGAGCTGCTGACGATGGTTCCTGAACTGGGGGGCGATACGCGCAACTTACTCGCCGATCCAGGTTTTGAATGGTTGACTGATGGCTCTTCGCCTGACGCTGGCGATACGCCTTGGGAGACTGAGGAAGGCTCGGGGAATGTGTGGCAAATTACACGTGAAGGATCGTTATCGGGTCTTTCAGGTAAATATGCATTGAAATTTCAGCAGCGTTGGACGGCGAGTCCGGTCAAGCAATTGCTCGCCTATCCTTTAGACTCGAGTGTAACCTATGACGTCTCGTTTTGGATGCTGCGGGATTCGGTTGAAGATCTCGGTGGCACGAACGACGCGATCATTGATATTGAGCTATGGAGCTATTCCGACGGTGATGGCGACTACGTGCATCGTGGAGATATTATTACGTCTGCGCGGAACGGTGAGGCTGATGTATGGCAGCAGTTTCATGGCACCTTTGATGCTTCGATACTCGCGGCCTACGATGGCGAGCTTTTACAGCTGCGTATCGTGCGTAATGATAATGTGAAGCAGCGCATCTATCTGGATGACTGTGTGCTGGATGCGTATACGTTGAACACCTTCGAGCACTGGGCCTTTGAGAATGGGTTGAATCCAAGAGTATCGGCGCTGGATCTGGATGGTGACGGGCAGACTAATCTCGAAGAGTATGCCTTCGGTGGCGATCCCGATGACAGTGGATCGATGGGATATGCCGCTCAGGTTTCAATAGCAGGTGACAGTGTGGAGGTCACTTATCCGGAGTTACGGACCAGTGAATTGATCTACGAACTGGAGTATTCGACGGATCTTGAATTTTGGGCAGAGGGTGGGTTTATTCAGCAAACTCCAGTCGAGCAGTATGGTTTGGATTACTGGAAGGCGATGAGCGTGATGGATACGAGTGCAGAAAAACTCTTTGTCCGCGTCAAAGCCGAAACACCAGTGGTAGAGGCCGATCCGAGTCTCTCGTCAGCGATTTATGTGCCAACGGGGTATGCCTATGTTTGGGGTGATCGGTTCGGGGGTGATGCTCTCGATGCCGATAAATGGTTTGTCGGTATGCGCGATCCGGATTCGGGAGATTTGGTGCCAGGTGCGAATGGGGACTATTTCCTGAACAATAAGTATGCCGGCTATGTGACCGAGGAGGATTCCTTCGTTGAAGACGGCTCGCTGATCCTGCAGAATCAGAAGCGCAGTTACACTGGCACGAGTCCGAGCGGAAATTATCAATACACCTCAGGCTGGGTGTCGTCGATGCATCGTGGCCATCTGAATAAGGGCTATATTGAAGTGCGGGCGAAATTTCCTGCGGGGGATAAGGTATGGCCCGCCATTTGGCTGGTGTCGGAAGACCTCGTCTGGGGCCCGGAGTGGGATTTATGGGAATATTTCGGCTACCGCGAGGATGTTGGCTATGACAACATGGGCATGCATCTGATGACTGGCTATGAGCAGGAGGGGAACTTGTGGCCGAACCAAGACGCTGCGCGTTGGGATGATACCTGGCTCGAAACATTCGATGCTGACTATGATGCGGAGGCATGGCATATTTTTGGTTGGGAATGGACTGATACTTATGCCCGGTGGTGGGTCGATGGTAAGGTCGTGCACACGCTCTACAAAAGTGATACGAAAAAGCCATCTGCATGGCCGGATGAGGAGATGTATATAATTCTCAATAACGGAGTGCGTAGCGCCTCGCCAGATTCCACGACGACTTGGCCGAATCAGCTGGTCATCGATTATATCGAAGTGTACCAAAAGCCATAAACACATTGTTCTATGAAGCTACTGTCGTTTTCGATCTTTCTACTCTTATTTAGCCTATCCGCATATGGCGCGACGAAGCCCAATATACTGTGGATCTATGCCGAAGATACGTCGCCATGGATGGGCTGTTACGGTGATGTGATGAATGCCGATGCGACGCCGCATATTGATTCGATCGCGGAGGCGGGGGTGCGGTTTGCTCGTGCCTATGTGCCCGCGCCTGTGTGTTCGGCGACGCGCTCTGCCATGATTGTCGGGCAAAATGCGATTCGCTTTGGTGGGCATGAACATCGCTCCTCTCGTGAAGGACCTAAGATTCATTTGCCAGATGGGTATCAGTTGCTCCCGAAGCTCATGCAGAGTCAGGGCTATACGACGTTTAATAATGGAAAGACTGACTACAACTTCGTCTGGGATGCTGGCGTCTATAACTTTAATTTGAAGAGTAAAACGGACTTTACTGCACTGATCGACAAGCAACCTTTTTTTGGGCAAATCCAAACAAAAGGAGGGAAAAACAATACCTGGAGATTCCCTGCAGAGCGAAAGGTGGATCCTCAGGAGGTTGCCGTGCCTGCGGATTACCCAGACAATCAAATTTATCGTGAAGTCGTCGCTCAGCACTACGATGCGATTCGGATGGATGATGATTTGATCGGTGACATCCTGCAGGGGCTTCAAGTGGCTGGCTTATCTGAAAATACCATCGTGGTCTATTTTTCCGATCATGGTGCCAATAATCTGCTGCGTCATAAACAAATGACGACCGAAGGTGGGCTGCATGTGCCATTTATAGTGATGGGGCCTGAGCAGTATGTGCCGCAACAGCAAGTAAGGGACGATCTCGTCAATATGCTCGACCTCTCTGCGACGACTTTGGCATGGGCAGGAATCGAACAGCCCTCTTGGTATAGCGGACAGGATCTCTTTGCGGCCGATTTCAAGCCGCGCAATTTTGTTGCCGCACAGAAGGATCGCCTGGATCACACGATTGACCGCGTGCGCACGATCCGCACGGATCGATTCCGCTACGTGCGTAACTATAAGTTGGACCGTATCTTCCTGCAACCGCAGTATCGGGACAAACAGAACTATACGCAGAACCTACATCAACTTTATCGCGAAGGGAAACTCTCGGCGCGCCATCGTGAGATTTACTTCGGCGAGCGCCCGGCAGAGGAACTTTACGACGTATCAATCGATCCACATATGATGATTGATCTCGCAGGAAACTTGGATTTTGCAGATGAACTGGATCGACATCGAGCGATTATGGACGAGTGGTTGGCCGTGGGGGACCTGGGAGAGGGGGATGAGCCTATTGCGGCGCTCAAAGCCAATGGCGAAGGCACAAAATGGGGCGAGGGCGTGAGTGTGGAGTATGAGGCTTATCGTGACGACAGTGATGGCGACGGTCTCTCGGATAAATGGGAGACTTTGAACGGCCGTGATCCTCAGGATGGGCGATTGTATTTTGATTTCGACTGCGGTGGCTGGCAGACCGAGGGCTGGTTCTCTGAAGATATCAGTGCGAATTTAGCAGGTTCGCTCGGCACACTTGATTTTGAATTAGATGGAGTGTCCGGAAGCATTCGGCGTGAAGAACTGAATCTCGTCGTTTCAGAAGCGGACAAAGCATTGACCCTGGATGTGCGATCCAGTGGAGACCTGAAATGTATTATCTCTGTGAATGGACAAGCAGTGGGGCATGTTCGTATTGATGGCACGGATACATTTCAGACGACTTCTCTGGATGTGACTTCGTCTGGATGGGGTGATGTTATTCAATCACTTGAGCTTGCGTTTGAAGGCGATGCTGGAACAGTTATCGAAATCGATGCGATCCAGATTTATCGATAATGAGATATATCTTAATACTCTTTGCTGTCTTCATGAGTGTCGTGATGGCTAAACCGAATATCATCTATATTAATGCAGATGATTTTGGTGTAATGGATGTTGGTTTTAATAATTCCAAATACCACACATCTAATATCGATCGTCTTCGTGCTGAAGGGATGTTGTTTACTAATGCGTATGCGCCGGCGGCAAATTGTGCGCCTAGTCGTGCCTGTGTGTTTAGCGGTCAGTATGGTCCGCGTCATGGGGTGTATACGGTGGGCACTTCAGCGCGCGGTCATGTGAAGGATCGTAAGTTGATTCCGATCGAGAATACACTTTATTTGGCGCCAGAAATCCAGACCTTGTCAGAAGTGTTGCAAGCAGGTGGCTATAGAACGATTCATCTAGGCAAGTGGCACTTGGGCATGGATCCAACGGAGCAGGGCTTTGATCTGAACGTCGGTGGCTACAATATGGGTGGGCCGAAGGGTGGTTATTTTCTGCCGATTCAGAGCCAAGCAAAGGTGGCTGAGTATAACGACGATTATCCAGCAGGCACACATATCGCAGATGTCTTTGCCGATCAGGCAGTCAAGTTTATCCGCAGTCATCGTGAGGACCCGTTTTTTATGCACATGGCTTACTATCTGATTCATACGCCATTGCAGCCTGTACCCGAGATGGTGGATAAATACGGTGGGCGTAAAGACCGCTGGGCGATCTATGCATCGATGGTTGAAAAAATGGACGAGAGTATCGGAAGGATTCTTGCCGAGCTCGATGCTCAAGGGCTACGCGATGATACCTTGGTCTTGTTCTGTTCCGATAATGGCGCGCACTCTGATATCTCCAGTCAAGCGCCACACCGCTCAGGAAAAGGTTCGTATTTTGAAGGCGGTATTCGTGAGCCTTTGGTCGTGCGTTGGCCGGGGAAGGTTGAGCCGGACTCATTCTGCGATGTTCCTGTCATGGGGATTGATTTCTTTCCCACCTTTTTGGAGGCCGCACAGGTGCCAGTTCCCGAGAATAAAGTGCTGGATGGCCTAAGCCTCGTGCCTTTGTTGACTCAGTCCGGTCCGATTGCAGAGCGCACCTTGTTTTGGCACTTTCCGGTGTATTTGCAGTCGTATGCAGGGAAGGCAGATGACTCGCACGACCCATTGTTTCGTACGCGTCCTGGCTCTGCGCTACGTCAGGGAAAATGGAAGTTTCATCAATACTTCGAAGGCGGTCGTCTGGAGCTTTATGATTTAGATGCGGATCCGGGCGAACGAAAGAATGTCGCGAGTCTATTTCCTGAGAAAACCACTGAACTACATCAAGTGATGCAAGCGTGGCGTGGCGAACTGCAAGCTCCGGTACCGACCGAATTGAATCCGAAATTTATAAGTGCAGAGAACTAGGGAAATTTTTGAAATCACTATTTATGAATAGAAAAGTAATTTTAATCGCGTGTTTAATAGCGTTGCCTTCAATCTCAGCACACGCTGAAGACGCACCGCGTAAACCGAACGTCATCTACATATTAGCAGACGACCTTGGCTATGGTGAAGTTGGCTACAACGGGCAGGAGATGATTGAGACGCCAGAGTTAGACACGCTGGCAGAGGGGGGAATGACCTTTTCCGCGCACATACG
>Ga0209715_1002974_pt1 | contig 12464 bp, 10 predicted proteins | sample COGITO_mtgs_1205_2_FD_184809 | JGI IMG/M metagenome (GOLD analysis project Ga0209715, IMG submission 184809) | Pelagic marine microbial communities from North Sea - COGITO_mtgs_120503 (SPAdes) (version 2) | ecosystem: Environmental > Aquatic > Marine > Epipelagic ...
TAGGGTGTCGTCATGAGTTGCCGCTGACCAATTACCATTTTGAACGTCCTGAAACAGTGAAGAAAATCTTTTATGGTCGGGTACACTTAGAAGCCGCAACAGCACTTTTCTATTTTCATAAAAGCGGAAAAGCACAACAGTTATTGCATAAGTTGAAATACAAAGGCAAAGAAGACATTGGGCGTATTTTTGGCAACTGGCTGGGTGCTGAGCTGCAGGAATCTCCTTATTTTAAATCCATTGATATCGTAATTCCCGTTCCAATACATTCTAAAAAATTAAAACAAAGAGGGTATAATCAGGCAGCTCTTTTTGCACAACAAATTGCCAAAGTGTTGAATGTTTCTTACGTTGATGATGTGCTTCTGAAATCGGTCAACACTAAAACTCAGGTTTTTCAGTCTCGGGAAGCGCGTTTCCAATCAGTTGCTCATAGTTTTTATGCTCAAAATCTAAACACGATTGAACATAAACATATTCTATTAGTAGATGATATCATCACAACAGGGGCAACGATTGAAGCTTGTGCACTGGTTTTAAATCCAGAGAATAAGAGTCGATTAAGTGTGGCAACAATTGCAATTACACATTCCATTTTTCGTTAGTACTAAAATATGTTGTTACTTTGCATAAAATGCAGTATTAATGGGTAAGAAGTTAGCCAATTTAGGGTTTTTAGTAGTTGTAAGTTTTATTTTCACTCAGTGTGCCAATAAAGGTACCGCATCTGGTGGACCTAAAGATGAGCTGCCTCCAGTGATTATAAAATCGATCCCAGAGAATTTTTCTCTAAATTTTGACTCAAAAGAAATCATTATCTATTTTGATGAATATATCAAAATGAAAGATTTGCAAAAGCAACTCATCATTTCTCCATTGATGGATTCTGAACCAGAAATTACCCCTATTGGAACGGCCAGTAAATATATTAAGATTAAAATACTGGATACGCTTCAGGCAAACACCACTTATGCGTTTAACTTTGGTGAAAGTATCGCGGATAATAATGAAGGGAATTTATTTCCATATTATAAATATGTGTTTTCTACAGGAAATTACATTGATTCGCTTTCGGTTTCTGGAATCGTTACAGACGCCTTGAACAAAGAAGTGGACGATCGTATTGCGGTTTTGTTATTTGAAGTAGACTCCACTTTTACGGATTCAATCCTCTATAAACAGAAACCAAAATATATAGCAAATACGGACAGTGTTTCTGGGTTTAGTTTAGAAAATATTAAAGAAGGGACGTATCTTTTAGCAGCGCTCAAAGAAGAAAATCCTAATTATACCTACCAACCGAAATCAGATAAAATTGGGTATAGAAAACAGTTTATAACGGTGCCGTCAGATACGGCTTATGTGTTAAAAATGTTTAAACAATCCATCGATTATAAATTCAAAAGAGCCCGACAAGTGTCGTCCACTAAGCTTGCTTTTGGGTATGAAGGCGATGGCGAAACAATGGATATTAAGTTGCTTTCTGACGTTCCTGAGGGCTATGCTTCAGTCGTCACTAAAGAGGCGGACAAAGACACGCTTAACTATTGGTTCCGTCCAAAATTGGAAGTGGATTCGTTGATTTTTGAAATGACACATAAACAAACGATCGATACAGCGGTTGTGAAGATGAAGGATTTTAAATCGGATTCTTTGGTCTTTAAATCTCTTAGTTCTACGCTTAAATCAAAGGAGTCTTATAAGCTAAGCGCCACGATTCCTTTAGATTCTATGGATGCTACCAAAGTGCGTGTTAAGGATAAGGATTCTCTATTTCAGAGTCCAACAATGGTCTTGGATGCCTTCACTAATACGGTTGATTTCAATTTTGATAAAACAGAAAAAAACAACTATAGTATTGAAATGCTTCCAGGAGCTTTTACCGATTTTTATGGAGCCCAAAACGACACTCTAAATTTTAAAGTAACGACCAAATTAAAGTCAACTTATGGAGATGTTCGTATTGAAATTCGTAACGGAGTCTATCCTTTGATTGTACAGCTTACAGATGATAAAGGCACGGTGGTCGAAACATCTCTGGCGGAAGAAGCCTTTCCTGTAGATTTCAATGAAGTGACGCCAGGCATCTATTTTCTTAGAGTAATTTTTGACACAAATAAAAACGGAGTCTATGACTCCGGTGATTATTTAAAGAAAGTCCAACCTGAGCGAGTGAGCTATGCTCTAGAACCTGTTGAGGTTCGCGCAGGCTGGGATACGATTGAAGAATTTATCTTAAAAGATTAAGACTTCAAACTTGCTTTGATCAATTCACGATTCATACGTGCAATGTTTTCTAATGAAATTCCTTTAGGACATTCTACTTCACAAGCCCCTGTGTTGGTACAGTTTCCAAACCCTTCTAAATCCATCTGAGCTACCATGTTTTGAACACGGTCTGTAGCTTCAATTTGACCTTGTGGTAACAGTGCATATTGTGATACTTTAGCGCCCACAAAAAGCATTGCGGATGAGTTTTTACAAGTAGCGACACAAGCGCCACAGCCAATACAAGTCGCAGCATCCATCGCCTCGTCTGCATCGTGTTTTGAAATTGGAATTGAATTTCCATCTTGTGTATTTCCAGAAGTGTTGACTGAAATAAAACCTCCAGAATGTTGAATTCTATCAAATGCCGAACGGTCCACAATTAAATCTTTTATGACTGGAAAGGCATCTGCTCTAAACGGCTCAATAAAAATGGTATCTCCATCTTTAAATTTACGCATGTGCAATTGACAGGTCGTCACAAGGCGGTCTGGGCCATGCGCTTCTCCATTAATATATAAGGAACAAGAGCCGCAAATACCTTCTCTACAATCGTGGTCAAATGCTACAGGCGAATCGCCATTGGTGATAAGTTGTACGTTTAAAATATCCAGCATTTCAAGAAATGACATGTCTGGAGAAATGTCTTCAATTGGATATTCTACAATTTTTCCTTCAGTAGTGGCGTTTTTTTGTCGCCATATTTGTAATGTTAAATTCATAGCAGTTCTTATTTGTATGAGCGTTCTTTAACTTCAATATTATCGTAAACTAATGCTTCTTTGTGCAATTCAGCATCCTTAGGCGCTCCTTTGTATTCCCATGCAGATACAAACTGAAACTCTTTTTTTCGTTGTGCTTCTCCTTCTGGAGTTTGGTGTTCTTCTCTAAAGTGTCCTCCAGCAGATTCTTCACGTACCAAGGCGTCTTTTGCAAACAATTCTCCTAATTCAAGGAAATCTGCCACACGTCCTGCTTTTGCTAATTCTTCATTAAATTCATCAGCAGAACCGGGTACTAATACATCTTTATAAAACTCCTCACGAAGTGCGGCAATTTCTTCAATCGCTTCTTTTAACTCTTTTTCATTTCGAGCCATTCCACATTTGTTCCACATAATTTTTCCAAGACGTTTGTGGAAATAATCCACTGGCTTGGTTCCTTTATTATTGATAAAGTGCTTAATTTCTGAAGTCACTTTAGCTTCCGCTTCCTCAAATTCTACAGTGTCAGTTGGAATCGGACCTGTTCTAATGTCATCAGATAAATAGTTCCCAATGGTGTATGGCAATACAAAATAGCCATCTGCCAATCCTTGCATCAATGCAGAAGCTCCTAAACGGTTGGCACCATGATCAGAGAAATTAGCTTCTCCAATGGCATAAAGCCCTGGAATGGTTGTTTGTAAATTATAATCAACCCAAACACCACCCATTGTGTAGTGAACCGCTGGATAAATCATCATCGGCGTTTCGTATGGATTTTCATCCACAATTTTTTCATACATCTGGAATAAGTTGCCGTATTTACTTTTAACGACTTCTTTTCCTAATGTTTGGATGAGTGCAGCATCGTCTTCATTTAACCCTTTGACGTGTGCTTTTTCTTTTCCGTATCTGATAATAGCGTCAGCAAAGTCTAAAAAGACTGCTTCGCCTGTTTTATTCACACCAAAACCTTCATCACAACGTTCTTTAGCGGCTCTAGAAGCTACATCTCTTGGAACTAAGTTTCCAAATGCTGGATAGCGTCTTTCTAAGAAATAATCGCGTTGATCTTCGGCAAGGTCTGTAGGCTTTAATTCACGATTTTGAATCGCTTTTGCATCCTCTAATTTTTTCGGTACCCATATACGTCCGTCATTCCTTAAGGATTCAGACATCAGAGTTAATTTTGATTGGTGATCTCCAGAAACAGGAATACAGGTTGGGTGAATTTGTGTATAGCAAGGATTTGCAAAATAAGCACCACGTTTGTGGGCTTTCCAAGCAGCCGTTACATTACTCCCCATGGCATTTGTAGAAAGGTAAAATACGTTTCCGTAGCCTCCAGTTCCTATCACCACTGCATGAGCTGAGTGGCGTTCAATTTCGCCAGTCACTAAGTTTCGAGTGATAATCCCACGGGCTTTTCCACCCACGATAACCACGTCTAACATTTCGTGACGGTTGTACATTTTTATTTTTCCACGCCCAATTTGACGGTTCATCGCAGAGTAGGCTCCTAATAATAATTGTTGACCTGTTTGCCCTTTGGCATAAAAGGTTCTAGAAACTAAAACGCCTCCAAAAGAACGGTTGTCTAAAAGTCCTCCATAATCTCTTGCAAAAGGCACGCCTTGTGCAACACATTGGTCAATGATGTTGGTAGACACTTCTGCTAAACGGTGTACGTTTGCTTCACGTGAGCGGTAATCGCCCCCTTTAACAGTATCGTAAAATAATCGGTATGTAGAATCGCCATCGCCTTGATAATTCTTAGCGGCGTTGATTCCCCCTTGTGCAGCAATAGAGTGTGCGCGACGTGGAGAATCTTGAAAACAAAACGCTTTCACGTTGTAGCCAAGTTCAGCAAGCGTTGCTGCAGCGGATCCACCGGCAAGTCCAGTTCCAACGATGATGACGTCGATGTGACGTTTGTTGGCAGGATTTACAAGATCAATATTGTTTTTATGATTGGTCCATTTGTCTGCTAAAGGACCGTCTGGTATTTTTGAATCTAAAGCCATAATCCTATGTTTTAGTGTGTATTATTAAAAAAGTGGAAAAGGGCGATGACAATAAATCCTAATGGGATCAGTATCGAATATGCTTTTCCAAAACCTTTTAGTGATTTGGTGTATTTATTGTTTGCTCCAACCGATTGAAATGCAGAGTTGAAACCGTGTAGTAAATGCAATGCGAGAAAGATAAATCCAACACAATAAAGAGCGACGCGCCAAAGGGGTACAAATTTATGTTGCAGTTCTTCAAAATAGCGATAGTCTGATCCGTCAGCTAAAAGTCCGGAACTATCTCCGACTACATATTTGATGTTTAGTTCTGGAATCCAGAAATCAATAAAATGTATTACAAGAAATACCAAAATAAATCCACCGCTATAAATCATGTTTCTACTCATCCAAGTAGAATTTGCGTTGCCATTGTTTTTGGCATAGCTCACAGATCGGGAGGTGTAGTTTTTATATTCTAACACAAATCCCATTGCAAAATGAAATACCACCCCAAAAATAAGAACTGGCTGTAAGGCAAATTGAACCAATGGATTTGTTCCCATAAAATGAGACACTTCATTAAACGTATCTGGGTTGATGACAGATAAAATGTTAATGGCGAAATGTTGTAAAATGAAAAACATGAGGAAAAATGCAGAAAGCGCCATGGCTATCTTTTTTCCAATTGAAGACTTTAAAAATCCACTCATAATATGATGCTATTTTTTAACCTTGCAAAGGTAATCTACGACAACGTTTTAGACAATAACATTCGTGTTAATTTTATTATTTATAATTATTTTAAATTAACAGATTCACTCTTAGTGGTTTTAATATTTTAAATTTGGCCTATTATTATTTTTTTCTCTAAATTTGGACTAAATACATAAGAATACGATACATCCATATCTAAAGTTTGATATTCAGTAAAAATGATATCATAGATGTCGCAGTAGACCATTAAAAATAAACAAATATGAAATACCTACCGATTAATTCCCAGTTATTTACAAAAAACAGGTTGAAATTTTCACAACAGATGCAACCTAAATCGATTGCGGTGTTTAATTCCAACGATGTTTTTTCTACGGGGGCAGACAGCACACTCCCATTTGAACAACACCGAAATATTTTTTACCTCAGTGGGGTGGATCAAGAAGAAAGTATTTTAATTTTATTCCCTAGTGCAAGTAAAGAAGCACATAGAGAAATCTTATTTGTAAAAGAAACAAACGATCACATCGCGATGTGGGAAGGTGCCAAGCTTAGTAAGTCTCAGGCAACCGCTTCTTCTGGTGTTCAAACGGTGTATTGGTTAAAAGAATTTGATTCGATTTTTCCAACATTGATGGCAGAAGCAAGTCGTTTTTATTTTAACAATAATAACCATTACCGTCAAGCAGTTGAAATGGAAACTCGTGACGATCGCTTTTTAAAAATGATCAAATCTACCTACCCAAATCACGAGTTTGTGCCTAATTTTCCAATCATGGAATCGATTCGTGGCGTGAAAGAACCGGAAGAAATTGCATTGATGCAAACAGCTTGTGACATTACAGAAAAAGGATTTAGAAGAGCGTTGGGCTTTATAAAGCCAGGCGTTATGGAGTACGAAATTGAGGCAGAATTCATGCATGAATTTCTTAAAAACCGTTCCAAAGGATTTGCTTACACGCCTATCATCGGATCTGGATACAACGCTTGTGTGTTGCATTATATAGAAAATAACCAAGCGTGTAAGGATGGTGACATGTTGCTTATGGATGTTGGTGCAGAATATGCGAATTACGCTAGTGATATGACACGGACAATTCCAGTGAATGGTCGTTTTACAGCACGCCAAAAGGCGGTTTATCAAGCAGTTTTAGATGTCAAAAATAACGTGACTGCACTGCTTGTTCCTGGCACTATATGGAAAGACTATCATGTTGAGGTTGGAAAAATGATGACTTCTGAGCTTTTAGGTTTAGGATTGATAGACAAAGCAGATGTTCAAAATGAGGACCCAAAATGGCCCGCTTATAAGAAATATTTCATGCACGGAACGTCACACCACATGGGATTAGATACCCACGATTTTGGCGCCTTGGAAACACCTATGACGGCAAATATGGTGTTCACGGTAGAGCCAGGAATTTACATCCCTAACGAAAAAATGGGCGTCCGACTCGAAGACGATGTTGTCATTCAAGCTGAAGGCCCACCTTTAAATTTAATGCAAGATATTCCTATTGAAATCGAAGAAATAGAAACCTTGATGAATTCAAATTAAGCTTTTTTAGCGCAGCATTCTTTTTTACAATCACTAGCACAGGCTTTTTTCTCTGCTTTCATTTTGTCTTTGCAGCATGCTTTTGTGCAGTCTTTGTCACATGATTTTTTCTCTGCTTTCATTTCGTCTTTGCAGCACGCTTTTTTGCAGTCTTTCTTACAGGCCATTTTAGCCCCGGTAAAGTCCGCTACGGTTTTCATGTTTTTTACTGAATAGGTATCCGAAACAGAAGTCACTGTTTTAGTGATGCTCATTGGGTTTGCCATAGCAACGTCGTACTCAACCATGGCCATTTCGTTTTTAAAATCTACTTTTGCAGATTTTACGCCTTCCATGTTCGCTAGTTTTTTCTGAATGGTTTTTGCACAACCTATTTCGCAAGTCATTCCTTTAATGCTAAATTCTGCTTTAGAATAGGTCGCATTAGGATCGAGGTTTTTTGTTGTTTCTGCACTCATTTCTACTGTTATTGTTTCTGACTTTGGCTTGTTTTTACAAGCTAAAAAGAAAACGCAGAGAAATGCGGAGGCTAAGATAATTTTGAAATGTTTCATAGTATTTTATTTAGGTGTTTAAACAAATGTAAAAATAATTCGGTGTTATTCTAATTTTATTGCTCAATTTTGCAAAAAATTAACCCGTCATCAAAATGAATCAAGAGCAAAAAAAGTGGACGTACCTGTTTGTATTAGCGATTGTGTGGGGAAGTTCTTTCATCCTTATTAAGAAGGGTTTAATCGCTTTGACTCCCTTGCAATTGGGGAGTTTACGAACGGTGATTTCATCTCTTTTTATTTTTATGATTGGTTATAAATCTCTTAAATCGATTCTCAATCATCAATGGAAGTGGATTATTCTATCTGGATTTATAGGCACTTTTCTTCCAGCCTTTTTATTTGCATTTGCTGAAACGGAAGTGGATAGTGGAATTGTCTCTATTTTAAATGCTTTGGTACCATTGAATGCGACCTTAATAGGCTTGGCTGTTTTTAAGATTGCGTCCACAAAAACTCAAATCTTTGGCGTGATTCTGGGGTTTATAGGAGCTTCAATGCTCATTTTTAATAGCATGGAACTCAATCCCGATCAAAATTATTTGTACGCTGGTTTTGTTGTTTTGGCAACAGTTATGTATGGATTTAATGTCAATATAATTAAACACTACCTTCAGAACGTGAAGCCACTTGCCATTGCTACGGGGAATTTTGTAGCGATATTCATTCCTGCTTTTTTGGTGTTGGTTTTCTCAGATTTTTTCTCGCATCAAACTTATGAGCATGAGGCAGTTTTTGCTTCGATAGGGTATGTAGCGATTTTAGCGGTATTTGGAACAGTGATGGCGAAAATTATTTTCAATAATCTCATACAGATTTCAAGTCCTGTGTTTGCATCTTCTGTGACTTATTTAATGCCACTAGTGGCACTCCTTTGGGGATTGTTCGATGGCGAGCTTTTTGGATTGGATCAAGGATTGGCTTCTTTACTTATTTTATGTGGCATCTATTTAGCCAATAAAAAAGCAAAAAAAAACCGAAGCTAATGCCTCGGTTCTTTTAGAATTTGTAAAGTTAGATTATTTAAAATCTTCAGCAGAGACGCCTTCATTAACCACAATCTCGCTTGCGTTCATCTCAATCACTTGAGGGCCTGCAGTTATTTTTTGTAAGTATGGAAATAAGACTCCGTTCACTTCTCTATAGTCAGATTTGTCTTGAACAGATGTTATTTTTTGACCTTGCGCTTCTTCGGATTTTTCAGTTCTCACTAAAAGCCCTGTAGTAGCGTCATAATAACGATAGGAATCTTCTTTCACTTTTATTTTATAGACATCAACGCCATCAATAGCTGATAAACTCACTAATGTCAGTGTGTTTGCATCTAAATAAGTTTCTGGAAATAAGCCTTTTTCATCTGCTTTTTCAGCAAGTTCATCATCAGACATTGGTTGCTGCATTCCTTGCTGTTCTGCATAGCCTTCAGCACCATCAAATTTTTGTTTCATAACGGTTCCCATGCCTTCAATAGACATTTCCATTGATGACATATTTGGTGCCATCGTTTTCATGACAGCGGTTGGTTCAAACGGCATGCCTTCGATCGTGACATTAGCTGAGATCATTACAGAACTTACAGCATTGACAGCTTCTAGACCTCCAATGGCGGTAATGTAATTATCAAGCACCGTTGCAGCAGTCACGCCTGCAGGGATTGGTTTTGTGAATTCAGGTTTCTCAACAGGGTTTGCAAAAGTGTCAAAATAATTGATTGGAATGCCTGTTTTTTCAAGGTTTTCGATCACTTCACTTCCTTTACCAACGATGATGATACGTGCATTGTCTGCCGTAAAATAAAGGTTTGCAACACGGTTTACGTCTTCAATTGACACAGCGTTTATTTTTTCTAAATAAGTCGCGTAGAAATCTTCTGGTAATTCGTTGATTTTTGTGTTGATTGCATATTGAGCGATGGTACTTGGTCTTTCAAGTGCTAAAACAAAATCACCTACATACTTAGCTTTGGCATTTGACAAAGCATCTGCTTCTACAGGCTCTGCTTGAAAGCGTTTGATTTCTTTGATGGTTTGAACCACAGCACTGTCAGTGACTGCATTTCTTACGGCAGCTCCAGCTCTGAAACGAGAGATGTATTTGTCTGTTCCAACAGAAGAACGTGCGCCATAGGTATAACCATGTTCTTCACGAAGATTCATGTTTAAATAACTATTAAATCCGCCACCTAGTATTTTATTTGCAATAAGAACCGCATGGTAATCCGGGTCACTCATTTTTAGCTTTACAGTGCTTGTCAAAGAAATGTTTGATTGTACCGCATTTGGCATGTCCACAAAGTTGATTTCTAAAGCTTCAGGGTTTGCATTTGGCTCTACAATTTCATTGGGTGTAGTTACTGCTTTCTCCCAATTTTTGAAATATTTTTTTGCAAGTTTAACTACTGATTTCGTATTGACATCCCCTATAATTACTAAATAGGTGTTGTTGGGTGTAAAGTAATTTTTTAAATATGCTTTTACGTCTGCAAGCGTTACTGCTTCCACAGATTCTTCAGTCACAAATTCTCCATAAGGGTGGTGTTTCCCGTAAGCCAATGCACCACCAGCACGTCCTGCAATTGCATCGACACTTTTGGCATCTGACTTGATTCCTTCAATAAGTTTTTCTTTTTCTTTTTGAAATTCTTCTTCAGTAAGAAGAGGGTTCATTGCTGCATCTGCTAACAATTCCAGCATGCGATTGCTGTATTTTGTTAAAGAATTTGCAGAACCTCCGTTAAAACCAAAACTCAACCGTGCACCTAAAAAGTCAATTTCTTCATTAAAATCGTCTTTAGAGATCGTGGTAGTGCCGTTTGCTAACATGGCTCCTAAAAGCGCTGTAACACCAGCTTTTTCACCTTCTAATACAGGGTCTCTGTCAAAAGCTAAGTTAAAGGACACTCTTGGCAGTTTATGATTTTCAACAACCAATACTTTGAGGCCGTTTTTTAGTTCAAATTCTTGTGGCTTCTCTAGTGAAATTACTGGAGCGGGCCCTGGTTTTGGTTGCTGTGAGCGGTCAATTTGAGCATTCACTCCTAGAGACATAAAAAACACGGCAATTAGTATGTATAATTTAGTTTTCATTTTTAGATCTTTTAGTTATTATTCCTTATCGGATTCTGGTAAGTATTCTAATATCAATCGTTGGTCTGCATTCAGATATTTGTTAGCAACCGCTTTGATTTCTTCACGTGTTATAGAACGGTAGATCTCAATTTCATTGTTGATTAAATTAACATCGCCATATAACATATAGTAACGTGCCAATGAATTTGCAATTCCTTCAAAACTTGAGTTTGAACTTACAAAGTTGTTTTCAAATTTATTTTGAATTTTTTGGTAGTCTCTCTCAGAAATGAGCTCGCTTTGAAGTTTTGCAATTTCTTCATCCATTTCAACAACAAGATCGTCCAATGAAACATCTCCTAAAGGCAATCCATATAATATATAGGTTCCATAGTCTTCTTGACTAAAATCAAGAGCACCAACTTGAAGTGCCATTTTTTTATCGTCCACCATCTTTTTATATAGCTTAGAAGTTTTTCCATCACTCAAATAGGTTGAGACCATACTTAACACATAAGCGTCTCTCTCCTTAAATGAAGGCGTTCTGTATGCTGCCATCACTGCTGGAATTTGAATATTTGAGTCGTAAGCTTTCGCTCGCATTGGTTCTGTAATTGGATCTTCTTTTGGGAAGTTTCTTACAATGTCTTCACCTCTTGGAATCGGTCCAAAATAATTTTCTATCATTACCTTAACCTCTGCAACATCAATATCACCAGCTACTACTAAAACAGCATTGTTAGGTACGTAGAATTTTTTATTAAATGCTTGAAACTCTTCAAGAGTTGCTGCATCTAAATGCGCCATTTTCCCAATCGTAGTTCCTTTATAAGGATGCTTTTTAAACATATTAACTTTGATCATCTCAAGGAATTTTCCATAAGGGCTGTTGTCAACTCTTAATCTTTTTTCCTCTTTTACAACCTCATTTTGAGTGTCAACACCATCTTGGTTAATAACGGGGTGTAATAAACGTTCAGATTCCATCCACAGTCCAAGCTCTACATTATTTGAAGGAAATACTTCATAATAGTAAGTTCGGTCATCGGTAGTATTGGCGTTGTTGCTTCCTCCGTTAGAAGATACAATCGTAAACCAATCTCCTTTAGGAATGTTTTTAGTTCCTTCAAACAACAGGTGTTCAAAAAAGTGAGCAAATCCAGTACGTTCTGGATTTTCATCTTTTGCACCAACATGGTACATAACAGAAGTTGTCACAACAGGTGCTGTGTTGTCTTGATGTAAAATAACGTGCATACCGTTACTTAAATCGTACTCTTCAAATTTAACTTCTTGTGCTGAGACCGTTAAGGTCACTCCAAGCAAAGTAGCTAATAAACATAAGCATTTTTTCATGAGTCAGTTTTTAATTTATAATTACACAAATAAGACGTTTAATGTCTTACTATGTTACATTTGGTTGTCAAAAATAACAATTTTTTTTAAAAGTTAAATTTTAAAATCAAGTAAATTAGAGGATAAATTGAAAATTATTTGCAGATTCATATAATAGAATTATATTTGCAGCCGCTATACTAATAGGTATGGTTAAACTAATTTAATAAAAACGTTACGCTATGTACGCAATT
>Ga0209715_1003011_pt1 | contig 12362 bp, 9 predicted proteins | sample COGITO_mtgs_1205_2_FD_184809 | JGI IMG/M metagenome (GOLD analysis project Ga0209715, IMG submission 184809) | Pelagic marine microbial communities from North Sea - COGITO_mtgs_120503 (SPAdes) (version 2) | ecosystem: Environmental > Aquatic > Marine > Epipelagic ...
TTTGGCCTTGCCGTTGTCCCTGAGGTCGCGCAGCTGGTCCAGTTCGTCCACCACACCTGAAGCGATAGAAGCGCCCTTTCCGAGAACGCCTGGCGGGTCTTCCGTTAATTCCGTTCGCAGTTTCTCGAGGGCGGCATCTGCGGGATCCAAACGGCCAGCCCAGCGTCCGATGACAGCGTCATCCGAACTGTCGACCATCAGGCGCAATGCTTCCACTGCTGTGAGCGCTTGGCGCAGTTTTTTGAGCTCAGCAGGTGAGATGCGGACCGCAGCTGTTTTGGCGAGCAGCCGCTCCAAATCACCGATTTGTCCGAGTTCGGCGATGAGATCAGCACGCATTTCAGGCTGGTCCAAAAATGCCGATACCGCCTCGTGGCGTCGGGAAATGGCACCGGCATCACACAGAGGTTGGGCAATCCAGCGTCGCAGCATGCGGGCCCCCATGGGGGTAGCAGATCGGTCGACGACATCGACCAAGGCCGTGCCCTCGGGATGGGTAGGCACCAGCAACTCAAGGTTGCGAATGGTAAAACCATCCATGGCCACATTCTGCCCCCATTCCACACGACCCAAAGAGGCGATGTGGGCCATGCGGTCGTGTTTGGTCGTGCCCACGTAATGCATGGCTGCGCCGGCGGCGATGACCGCGAGCGGCTGACCATCTAAGCCAAATCCTTTCAGGCCTTTGGTTCCGAAATGTCCTTCTAACGTTTCGCGTGCAAAGTCCAGCTGCCAAACCCAATCATCGAGGGGGAAGCGGTAACCACTGAGCTGAAGCGAGGTGGGTTCGCCGTGCCTAAGGTGCAGGGTTTCTTTGGGGCGAAACGTCCGCAGCAAAGGCGCAATGTCTTCCGGTGTGCCTTCCCCGGCTAGAAATTCTCCGGTCGAAACATCTAAAAATGCCACTCCCGCCCGCTCGCGCTTGTTGGCGCCACGGCCTTCCATGACAACGTGCACGGCGGCAAGCCAGTTGTTTTCGCGCGCTTCGAGGACCTGGTCGTTCAGTGCGACTCCTGGCGTGACCATCTCGGTCACACCGCGCTTGACAATGGTCTTGGTGGTCTTGGGGTCTTCGAGCTGATCGCAGACGGCCACACGGTGCCCGGCGCGCACCAGTTTAGGTAGGTAGTTTTCCAGCGCATGGTGCGGAAATCCAGCGAGTTCAATCTCAGCAGCGGCTCCGTTCTTGCGGGCAGTCAGCACGATGTTGAGCACCTTCGCTGCGGTCACTGCGTCGGAGCCGAACGTTTCATAAAAGTCCCCGACACGGAAGAGCAACAGGGCGTCAGGGTGCTGGGCTTTGACGCGGTTGTACTGCGCCATCAGCGGCGTCTCCTTTACGGGCTTGACCGCTTTTGCTTTCCCCTTGGCCTGCGCCATGTGGAATCAGGATGCGACTTTGAGGCGGCCGGTAGCGCTGTCGCCAAATTGCTGTTTGGCGTATTCCTCAGTGATGCGGAGGCTGTCCACACCTTCCTTTCCGGGGAGTTCAAACATGGCGTTGCTGAGGACAGCTTCACAAATGCTGCGCAAACCGCGGGCACCGAGCTTGAATTCAACCGCTCTCTCAACAATGAAGTCCAATGCGCCAGCATCGAATTGAAGGTCGATGCCATCGATTTCGAAGAGGCGCTGATACTGCTTAATCAAAGCGTTCTTCGGCTCGGTCAAAATGCGACGAAGGGCTTCGGGGTCCAAAGGATCCAAGTGGGTCAACACGGGGAACCTTCCAATGAGCTCTGGAATCAGTCCAAAACTCTTCAGGTCTGAAGGAGCGATCGAAGACAACAAACTCTCTGGGCGGTCACCGGTGTCAGTAGTGAAACCGATGCTGGAGGTGGCGATTCTTCGCTCAATGTGCTGTTCGATGCCGTTAAAAGCCCCTCCGCACACGAAGAGGATGTTGCGGGTATCGATGGAAATGAGCTTTTGCTCAGGGTGCTTCCTGCCACCTTGAGGTGGGACATTGACTTCGGCACCTTCGAGCAGTTTCAGCAGCGCCTGCTGCACCCCCTCTCCACTCACATCGCGTGTAATAGAGGGGTTGTCACTCTTGCGGGCCACCTTGTCAATCTCATCGATGAACACAATGCCCCGTTCTGCTTTGGACACATCGTAATCGGCCGACTGCAGCAAGCGTGAAAGGACGCTCTCCACGTCTTCGCCCACATAGCCGGCCTCAGTGAGAATCGTGGCGTCTGCAATGCAGAAGGGGACTTTTAAAAGTCGGGCAATGCTGCGGGCGAGCAATGTTTTTCCCGTCCCCGTCTCCCCGACCAAAACGATATTGGATTTGTCGATTTCAATCTCTCCTTCCGCGGCAGGGTGGGCGAGACGCTTGTAATGGTTGTAGACCGCCACGCTCAAGGTGCGCTTGGCGTTCTCTTGACCAATGACATAGTCGTCCAAGAAGCGCTTGATGTCCGCAGGGCGGTCCATCTGCACTCCTGGATCGAAACCTGCATCGCCCTCGTCGGTCCGCTCTTCCTTAACAATGGCGTCCGCCTGCTCAATGCAATGGTCGCAGATGTGGCCCGTCACCCCCGCAATGAGGATGTCGACTTCCGACTTCTTGCGCCCACAGAACGAGCAGTTGATTTCGCGATCCGCCATGGCGTTGTCAATTTTACTTGCGTTCGAGGACCTCGTCGATCATGCCGTAGTTCTTGGCTTCTTCGGCAATCATCCAGTAGTCGCGGTCGCTGTCCTCCCAGACCTTTTTGTAGTCCTGTCCGCTGTGGTGGGCGATGATCTTGTACAGCTCCTCTTTGAGCTTCATGATCTCGCGCGCTGTGATTTCGATGTCACTGGCTTGTCCACGTGCACCGCCGAGGGGCTGGTGAATCATGGTGCGGCTGTGCTTGAGGCCGGTCCGCTTTCCAGCGGCACCAGCACACAACAAAACAGCCCCCATGGACGCAGCCATACCGGTGCAAATGGTCGCAACATCCGGACGGATGTACTGCATGGTATCGTAGATGCCCAAGCCAGCATAAACGCTTCCTCCGGGTGAGTTGATGTAAATCTGGATGTCCTTGGTAGGGTCCGTGGACTCCAAGAACAGCATCTGTGCCTGAATGATATTGGCGATGTAATCGTCCACCCCTGTTCCGAGGAAGATGATGCGATCGGCCATCAATCGGGAGAAGACATCCACCTCTCTAAACGGCATCTGCCGCTCTTCGATGACGGTACGTGTCATGTTCTCCGGTCCGTGAACGGCAGAGATGTAATCCTCTACGTGGTGGCTGGTGAAGCCGCGGTCATGGACGGCGTACTTCAAAAATTCCTTGCGCGTGTTCATCATTGTATGGTCCGAAAGTTAGTTCTGGACAGCCATAGGTCCACAGGCAGAATTAAAGGGAACGAACGATTTCCATCCACTCTTCGTGGGAAACCTCTTTCTCCTTGATTTTGGCCAGTTCGCGAAGCTTGTCGATGGCCTTCCTCTCGTAAATCGATTCAGCCACCCGGCGCACTTCCTTTTGGTCGCTCATCATCTGCGCCACCATGGGGTCGAGCTGCTCTGCTTCCAGTGGAATGCCATATTGGGCGTACTGTGCCTTGATGGCGTTGCCGGCCTCGGCCTGGATTTCTTCACCAGAAACCTCGATGCCGTGTTCATCGATGATGTGGTTTTGGATGACCTGCCACTTGATGCCCTTGGCGTACTCCGAAAATTCCGCTTCGATCTCTTCTGCAGTAATGGGTTTCTCGTTGGCCACTCGAATCCACCGCTTCAAGAAGTCCTCTGGAAGGGGCGGGTTCAACTTGTCGACCACTTCTTCCACAAACTTCCGACGGAACACGCGGTCTCCATCGCGCTCGAAAATGCGGCGCAAATCTTCCTCGACTTTAACGCGGAAGGCTGCTTCGTCCTTGACAATGTCCTCTCCGAAGAGTTTGTCGTAGAGCTCCTCGCCCAGTTCGGCAGGTTCGATGTGGCGAATCTCCTTCACTGTAAAGCGCAGTGGGTGGGTGAATTTCGCAGCGGCGTCTCGGTCGATGCCCAAAAGGCGGGCCAAGTCGTCAGCATCCTTGGATACTTTTCCCGGGCTCACGGTGACCTCGGCATCTTTGGCCAGCCCCAAGAGTTTCTTGAGTGTGGCCTTGTCTTTCACCTCAGACAAGGTGATGGTGCCTTCGTGCATGATACCACCAGGCTTGATTTCCTTGCCGTCGGCCTCAAGCTCAACGAAATCTCCAATCAGCAAATCCTCTTCACCCGATTCGTCCCGCTCAGACATCTTTCCGTAGCGCCGGCGCAAATCGCCGATTTGCTCGTCAATCAAGGAGTCGTCGATGCGAACCTTGTGGTTGACGAACTTGGTGAACCACCCAAACTTGATGTCCACTGTGGGGCTCAAACCAATGTCGTAGCGGAAAGTGAAGGCTTCAGGCTTGTCCCAGTTTCCATCGCTCTCGTTGTCGACAGTGGGGATGGGTTGACCCAAAAGCCTCAGCTTCTCTTCGCGGATGTATCCGTCAAGGCGCTCTCCAAGAATTTTGTTGAGCTCATCAGCAAGAACAGCTTTTCCATATTGCTTGCGGACCAGCTGAATGGGCACTTTTCCAGGGCGAAAACCAGGCATTTTCACCTGCTTGCGGTACTCCTCCAGAATGCCCTCGACTTTTTCCCGGTAATCTTCCGGGTGAACTGTAACCGTGAGGACGCCATTCAGCGCATCAATGTTCTCTTTGGTGATTTCCATGGCTTGGATATGCCTTCGGTTTTAAGAAGTGCGGGCGGAGGGACTCGAACCCACACACCTTACGGCACCAGATCCTAAATCTGGCGTGTCTACCAATTTCACCACGCCCGCAAGGGCGCGAAGATAGGCTTTCCATCGACGATGACGAAGCGGCTTGTCACACCTGCGAACTGAATGTTGATTGGCCGCATTGGCGGCGCAGTTTGGCGCTGTGCTCTCCCTGTTTTCAGCACATACGGTGTCGTTTTTGGCGCCCCAGAAGGCCGGCCCATTCGGTGTCCAACACCGATTGTGGTCGGCCTTTGCTGGGAAGGCGGTCTTGTTCTGCTTGCTGCTTTTGGTTGGGCATGGCCTGCGTGCGCAGGCAGAACGGCGGGGGCCTGGTTTCCAAAAGTGGGGGGTGCATCTCCGAGCCGGAGACCCAGGGATCTGGACCGTTGCCTTGCATGCCCAAGGTGGCAGACGGCCTCATCAAGGGGGGAGCTGGCAAGCCTATGCGCAATGTGACCAGGGCCGAACGGCCCAATGCCGATTTCTGAATTGGGTTGTTGTGGACCAAGAGACCAGGCTGGGCAGTGGTCTGGTCTGGAATACCTCGGGGATGGGGAGTGTGTTGCTTTCGGTGGGGATCCAGAATTGGGCCGCCCACGTCACGGTCCCGTGGCGACAGCCCTCCTCGCGTCCCTTCGATGCTCATTGGCAGTGGTCAGTGAGGTTTTCTGTGGTGGATCGCGTCCAAGCGATAGCCGATGTACAATGGCAGCCAGGTTCCATGCCGTTGCTCTCCTTCACCGCCCGCTCCAGCCGTTGGATGGGCAGAGTAGGATCTGCGGGGGCTTGGCTTTCGCTTGGATGGTCTATGAACGGCAAGAAGCCCAAGGTCGAATGGCGCCTCGCATTGGGTGTCCTTCGAGGGGACATTCCATGGGTGGGCATAGACGGGGGGTCTGCAGGCACCTTTGGATCCAGTCCCGCCGATCAATGGCACCTGCAATGGCTGTGGCAATGAGGTTGGTGGCAGAACGGGGTGTTGTATTTCCGTGGTTGTGGTTCGCAGCATTGGCTTCTGTACACGGTCAGTCCATAGAGGCGGCGGCGTTGGACATCCCTTTGGTATCCGCAGCTTGGGATGCCGGCTGCGTGACCCGCGATGAATGCGCGACACTTGCCGCCGCTTTTCGCGATCAACCCCTGGCCGTTTGGACCCAGCAAGCGGTAGCCTATGAGCTTGCATCCTCACGTCATGCAGTTGTCTTGGAATGTTTGCGCAGTCTTCCTGAATGGCAAGAAGTGTTTCGCTTGGCGGCGCTTTCAGCGGGACGACAGCCAGGTTCTAGCATTCGGTTGCGGGGCGAGGTGTCTTCGGAAACGTCGGGCATGTTGTTGGCCTACAGAAGCAAGGGCAGATCAGGCGGTGATGTGGGTTTGAGGGCGTCGTTGGTTGAGGGGCGCAGCGTCGTGGAGTCCGCCCACCTCAAGGCGGCAGGTATGAGGGGCAATTGGTGGTTAGGGACGTTGGCTGCGGGGTTCGGTCAGGGACTGGTGGTATGGACTCCAAGTCCATTTGATGACATCGGAGGGATGGAGGGAAGCCACAGAATTGGCCGGGGAATCCGGTGTACCTCGATGCTCCAACGGGGGGTTTGGAATGGCATGGGTTGGCAGCAAAACGCCAAGTTTTTAAGTCGGAGGCGGCCCAGCTGGTGTGTTTTGGGCAAGACATGGCCGGACCAAAAATGGACTGCGGCGTGGGGAGGAACCTCGGTCCGCTGGGGTTGGGCCGTTCGAATGCAAGAACGAATGGACAGCAGATGGTCTGGGGTGGCCGGCATTGATGGTCAAGAGACCAGAAACGGATGGAGTCTGCGCTGGGCATTGGCCGCATTTAGTGGGGGTTGGGAAGGCCGCGCCAGCGCTTTAAAGACCTGGACGCGGGTGTGGGAGGCCCACATGCAGGTGGAGCGCAATCATCCCCGGCATCCGCGGTGGTACAGTGGAGAGGTGCGGGCAACCCCGATGGATCCTGAAGCGCTGCCGGGCTTCTTGTGGAAATGCGGTGTGGCGTTCAATGGAACGTGGCGTGGCTGGGTGCGCATGGAGGTAAAAACGTGGGGTCCTCCGCCCCAATTGTTGCAACGTCGCACTGCTTTGCGCATCGAGAGGCACGGCCACCGATTGGATGTGAAGACGCAAGCAGAGCCTGGTTCTCCTTTGGAAGCAGGAGCCGTCAAGGGTCCTTTGGGTGATGGCCATTGGTCAGTGTTGTGGCGCAAACTCCACAACCCCTCTGCGTTGGGCGGCCCAGCTTGGCGGTGGTGTGTGAGCGCAGCAGGGCGCGACCAATCGGTGGGACTCGCCTTGGCGTTTATGGCGTCTTGGAGGGCGCCCAGCAATGGACGCTGGCGCATCGGAGTGGCGCAATCATGGGGGGCAATCGGCGCTCCGGTTCGGTACATTCAAGGATGGGATGGTCGGCCTGCAGAACCGTTTTCAAAAAGAGGGGTCAAGGCCTTTCTGCGCTGGAGGTCGAACAGTGGAGCTTGGCGCTTGGGGGTCCGTCTAGGGTGGTCATCAGGCACTGAACCAGAAAGCGAGAGAAGCATGTCATGGGGAATCCATGCATTGCGCGTGGAATTCAAACCCGCTTGGACTTCGGCGCGCCAAGGGTAGCCGCTATATTGCAGGACGCTCTCGAACCGGTCACCAATCCTGGTAAGGTTCAAAAAGCCACATACCTCTATCATATGGCAACCACTTCCGATATCAAGAACGGTTTGTGCCTGCGCCACCAAGGCGGGCTCTACCAGGTCCTCGAATTCCTTCACAAGAAAACGGCGAGGGGGTCAGGCAATGTCTGGACGAAAATGAAAAACCTCGAAAACGGCAAAATCATTGAGCACTCGTACAACACGGGCGCGAAGGTTGATGTCATTCGGGTTGAGACAAGAGAGCACACTTTCCTCTACGAGGATGACATGGGGTACAACTTCATGAATACAGAGTCGTTCGAGCAAATCCTGCTTGAAAAGCACCTCATCGAGAATCCGCATTTCCTGCAAGACGAAATGAAGTGCTTGATTGTGTTCCACGCTGATGAGGAGCGCCCTCTGAGTGCCACATTGCCCAGCCACATTGAAGCCGAGGTGACCTATACTGAGCCCGGTGTAAGAGGCGATACAGCAACCAACACCTTTAAGCCTGCGACCATTGATACGGGAGCAGAAGTAAGGGTGCCGTTGTTCATCAATACTGGAGACCGTATCAAGGTCGACACCCGCACGGGCGACTACTCCGAACGGGTCAAGAAGTGACCCTGCATGGCCTCTGATCTCCGGACCAAAAAGCGCTTGGACCGCCTGAGACAGCAGGCAGATGCGCTGTTGGAACTGACACAGGCGATCAACCGCAATGTGCCAGACAGCGCGCTTTTTGCGCTGTTTCAGCGGTGCCTTGAAAGCATGGGGGTGGGCAAACTCGCCTTGTTTTCACGCCGCAAGGAAGAGACCGTTTGGGGGTGTTTGATTGAATGGGGCTATCCCACAAGCCTTCCCAAACTGGCCAATGCGTCAGAGGTCCTTTCGGGCAAGGCCCACGCCATTGTCGATGGGGATACAGAGGTAGAGTTCGACTTGGCCATCCCCGTGGAACACGATGGCGACGTCATCGCCTACGTGGTGATGGGGGACCGAGAGGAGGGGCGGGGCATGAGCCCATCCATCCGGTACGTGCGGTTTATCACAACGCTGACCAATGTTTTGGTGGTCGCCTTGCGCAACCGCGAGTTAACGGCTGAACGCATTCGAACGGCAGGTCTGGAGCGAGAACTTGCGTTGGCCGGTGAGATGCAGTCCATGCTCCTCCCAAGCAACTTGCCCAACGACGGGCACCGTGCATTTTCGGCGCGTTACCGGCCACATGATCATGTGGGTGGTGATTACTATGACGCTGTGTTGCTTCCCGATGGCCGCATGGCCATTGCGATGGCAGATGTGAGCGGTAAGGGCATGCCTGCAGCCTTTCTCATGTCCAATTTCCAAGCGCATTTGCACGCCCAATTGGACCGCAGCAACACAGCAATCGACGACCTCGTAAAGTCACTGAACGAACGTGTTTTTGGCAGCGCAGGAGGCGAGCGGTTCATTACGCTGTTTCTCGCCATTCACGACCCAGTCAAAAGGATCATTGACTATGTCAACTGCGGTCACAACCCCCCACTGTTTGTTCCGGCCAAAGGTCCAGGAACATTTTTGGGGGAGGGATGCCCCGGATTGGGTATGCTGGATTCTTTGCCAGAAGTGGGGGTGGGGCAACTCTCAGTGGAAGCAGGGTCAAAGCTGGTGTGCTTTACCGATGGCCTGGTAGAACAAGAGAACACAGACGGTGAGGCCTATGGCGAACACCGGTTGCAACAGCTCGTTGAGAGCGAAAGGGGTTCAGGATGTGAGGTTCTGAATACCAGCATCATCGTGGATTGGGAGCAACACCGCGGCGTGGCAGCCCCAGCAGACGACACGGCGCTCCTTACCGTGCACTTTTCTTGACCTCCAAATCGATCACCACAAGAATGGCCAGGAAGCCCCAAAACGGAGCGCTGGCCTTGTCCGTGTCGAGGTAGTTGTTGAGCACCCCGTGAATGAAGTAGGTCATCAGTCCCAAATAGATGGACATCGCCCAGTATGACCGCCAGCGGTCTCGGTCGCGCAAGGCCCTGTAAGTTCGGAATCCCATGTTGCAACATGCAAGCAGTATGCCCAATATGATCAGCGTACCCGGTATGCCTTGCTCCGCCAGTGGCCCCAAGTACTCGCTGTGGGCGTTGCCGCGGTCAGCGTTGTTGGTCGAAATGATCGTCCGGTGCTCGGACCGTTGGTGAGGAGCGTAAACGAATTGGTAGGTACCCGGTCCCCAGCCTGTCAGGGGGCGTTCCGACCAAAGGCTCATGGCACAACTCCATCGGTTAATGCGTTCGAGGTTGGACGCATCACTGGATACATTGCTGATGGACTCCACGTGTTCGGTCAGGTCATCAGAAGAATCTTGATCATTGCGCTCCAGTGAGATGAGCAGCTGGTCCCAAGACAACAAAAGCAGTCCAGCAGCCATAACCGCAGCGACGATCAAGGTGCGCAATTTGACTCCGAGGCGCATGAGGACCCCCAAGGCGGCGGCGGCGGCCACGGATACCCAAGCCGCTCGGGTAAAGGAAAGAATGAGGCCTAGGGTGAGGACGATAAAGGCCAAAGCGATTCCAAGCTTTCCGATGGCCTGACGGTTGGGCTTGAGCAACAAGGCCAACAATGGAAACCAAAACATCGCCAGCACAGCGCCGTAACTGGTGTGGTCCTTAAAAAAGGGGTCCATGACCCAATGTCCAGCCTGTTTTTCAAAGCCGTAGCCGGCATGTCGCACCACCGTATAGATGATCACGGCAAGGAGAGGCAGCACATAGAGCAAGACAAAATGTTCTTGCCTCGCCCGTTCCCGCAAAATAGGGGCGAGCAGAAAGAAGAACCCCACCACAAACCACGCCCTGGCGATGGTGAACTTGAGCGAAACCAATGGGTCCCAAGACAACAGCGTGGTAACAAGGAGCCACACAAACATGACCTGTAGCCAGCGCGAAATGGGGTGGTGTTCCAATTCGGTGTCCAGGCCAATGCCACGCAGGCGGTCTATCAGGAACAGCACCAAGAGCCCAAATAAGATGGGCTCTGTGGGGAGGTAAAGTCCAACCCCGCCGATCTCGAGCTGCTCCAAGTTCAAGCTGAGTGGAACGGTGGCCACAAGGCCCAAAAGCAAGAGGTCACGCCGTGAGAGCGCTAAACCCACGATTCCCAGTACCACTGGGAGGGCTGCTACCCAATAAAGTTCTTGGGAGATCGCCCAAAAAAGGAGTGCGCCAAAACCCACGATGACCCAAGCCGTACCGCCGAGATTTGGCGATTGGCGACCGGACAAAAAAGGACGTTTGGCCTCTGGCGCGGGGTTCATCGTATCGCGTCGCGCATCAACAAAAACACGAGTGCAGCCAAGGCCAAGGAGACGGCACCCATCACGGTGATCAACCAGCGTACAGGGCGGGCCTTCTTATCGGAGGCGGCGGCGCGGTCCACCACAAATGCAGCGGGGATTTGAGATTCCGCATCGAGCTTGTTGAGGTCATATCGCTTCTTGAGAACGGCCTCTTGCTCATAAGCATCTTCGAGCTTGGTGGTCAGCTGGTTGTATTCATTGGCATACGGTGCCAACCGCTCCATTTTAGATTGAATGTTCTCGGCCCGGGTGGTTTGACCCTCGGCCAAGGCTGTTGCATACTGCTCGTTGAGTCCTTCGATTTGGATGGGGAAGTCGTAGATGCCTATGCTGCGCAAATCGCCGAGGCGCCCTTCCATTTCTTTGATCTCGTTTTGATTTTGACGAAGTGACCGTTCCGCATAGTGCAGGGCCTCACGTGCGCGGTCGTTGCGCAACTGGTTCGAGACAGAGTCCGTCAATTGGGCAATGTCGTTGGCGAGGTTTCGCGCCATTTCGGGGGCGGCATCGTAAACCTCAATCCGGATGGAGCCATAGCGGGTGAGGTTGGCCCCCACCTTTCCGGCATAAACCTTAGCCATCGCGGCTTGCGCCCCAGCCTCGTCTCGGTCAATGTTGTAGTGTGACCAGAGGTCATACTTCTCGATGACCCTTCTGCGAATGCGGTCGGAGTTTAGAATTTGCAACAAGCGCTCGGCATCCTCGGTCTCTCCGTAAGCCAGAATGTCTTCCCGCTTGACTTCCTCGTAAAACTGGGCGCCCATGGACTGTTGGGGCAATGCAAACAGCACCACAGAGGATTGAAATTCGGGTTCAATGAGAAAAGAAGCAGCGGCACTAATCAGTCCGCCAAGTAAGCCGGCAATGAGCAGAGGTTGCCGCCAGTCCCATACCCTGCGGAGCAAAGTGGCGTCTTGGACATTCTGGTTGGATGAGGTCGTATCCATGGTATGCAAAATCGTAAAGCGGTTCCGTTCCAAGGCGCAAGATGCACCGGACTGTTGGCCCAACGTCAAGTACGGGCAAACCGTATCCGGATTGTTTCAACTTTTGCACTTGAGCAGGTCGTAATTTGGCCCCATGGCAGTGGTGGCGATCAATACCCGCTTGGTGATTCCAGGCAAGTTAGACGGCATCGGTTGGTTCACGATGGAAACGGTACAGCGCATGACGGCGGCCCATCCCGAGCACCAATTCCATTTGCTCTTCGACCGACAGCCACCCGAAGACTTGTTCCCCGGAGACAACGTGCAGTGTCATCGGGTGTGGCCACCGGCCCGCCGTCCATTTTTGGTGGACATCTGGTTTGATTGGGCAGTGCCCCGGCTTTTAAAAAAATTGAAGGCAGACCTCTTTGTCTCCCCGGATGGTTTTTTGAGCAGTAAAACTTCAGTGCCCCAGGTCGCTGTGCAGCACGACTTGAATTTTGAGCACCATCCGGAGTGGTTGCCCAAACGCGTAGCACAGCATTATAAAAGGCGCTTTCCCGATGCTGCAAAACGGGCAGCTCGGATCGCCACGGTGAGCCAGTTCAGCGCCCAAGACATCCACCAGCGGTATGGAGTCGCACGGGATCGTATAGACGTGGTCTACAATGGTGCTGGCAGCGCTTATCAC
>Ga0209715_1003061_pt1 | contig 12234 bp, 10 predicted proteins | sample COGITO_mtgs_1205_2_FD_184809 | JGI IMG/M metagenome (GOLD analysis project Ga0209715, IMG submission 184809) | Pelagic marine microbial communities from North Sea - COGITO_mtgs_120503 (SPAdes) (version 2) | ecosystem: Environmental > Aquatic > Marine > Epipelagic ...
CACAAATGTACCCATTAGACGAAAAAGAAAATTGGTTTAGCGGAAAAGGCCATTGGTCTAAAACCCTTGATGAAGACTGGTTTAATTGGAAATGGCAAATGAGAAATCGTTTAACCAAAAAAGAACATTTTGAGCGGTTTATTCAGTTAACAGAACATGAAATTCAAGGTTTTGATATTGCTCAAAGTAAACTTTCTGTCGCTGTTACACCTTATTTTTTTAATCTAATCGACCCTAATAACCCTAATTGTCCAATTAGAAAACAACTTCTTCCTTCCGGTCTTGAGTCTGTTATTTCCAGGGTTGAAAAGAAGGATCCGGTGGGGGAAGAAAACACGATGCCAGTGCCTGGTATCGTACACAGGTACCCAGACAGGGTTTTGTTTCTAGTAACGGATCGGTGTGCTTCATATTGCAGATACTGTACAAGAAGTAGGCTAGTATCGAATGCACAAAAGTATGGGTTTCATCCTTCTATAGAAGCTGGTTTTAAATACATCGAAGAGAATAAGTCTATTCGTGATGTACTCATTAGCGGTGGAGATCCATTAATTTTATCGGATGATAAAATCGAGTATATACTTAACCGTTTGTCGAGTATTCCCCATGTCGAGTTTGTTAGAATAGGCTCTCGTGTTCCTGTTTTCCTTCCCCAAAGATTAACTGATCAACTCTTAAAAATATTTTCGAAACAAGAAAACTTATGGATGAGTATTCATATAAATCACCCGCTTGAGTGTACTAAGGAATTATATGATGCCTGTAGGAAAATTGTTGCACATGGCATTCCTCTTGGCAATCAAGCAGTATTACTCAGGGGAATTAATGACAATACACAGACAATAAAAAGCTTAATTCACCGTTTGATGATGATGAAGGTTAAGCCCTATTATTTATACCAGTGCGATTTAATAGAGGGTAGCGGTCATCTACGCACTGATCCGTCGGTAGGACTAAAAATTATAGAGGAGTTAAGAGGATTTACCTCCGGATATGCCATACCTCAGTTCGTGATTGATGCACCAGGTGGAGGTGGAAAAATACCAATCAATCCGAATTATATAATTAAATCAGATGAAAATGGTTTGGTTCTTAAAAATTACGAAGGTAAAATATTTAATTATCCAACTAATTCAGATTTAATTACTACTAAACCCCTATTTTTACCGTAGTGGGTTAATCGGTTCTAATTGGCATTACAACACAAAGAAAAGATAGTTTATTTCCTTCAGTTTCATTTACTTTAAAAACACCCGGACTCATATCGTCTCTAAACTCTAATGATATTTTATCTTTAGTTATCGATTTTAGGGGGTCTAACAAAAATCTTGGGTTAAACGACACTGCTGCATCTTCTCCGCTGTAGGTTATAGGCATTGATTCACAGGCATCTCCTACCACACTTTGGCCTGTTATTTCCATCTCCTCTGACTTGATCCGTAGTGTTACTTTTTCATCGGAGACTAAAGCTGCACGGTGGACACACTCTTGCATTAATTCTCGTTCAATTTCTGCATGGTTAAAATCATCTTTAGGGATGACCTGCTTATAGTTTGGGTATTTTCCTTCTACTACTTTTGAAACAAGATAGACGGACTCTCTAAATCCACCTGTTGAATTGTCATCTGCTTTTACCTTTAATTCGAAAGCTACCTGTCTATCGGTAAATGAAATACTGATCTCATTACCTATATCAGGAAGTTTTTCTATTTCTGAAACGGTTAAAGAGGGTAATATAAATTCCCCTTCATCCCCTTCATCTACTTTCATTTCTCGGTTTGTTACCGCTAATCTTCTGCCATCTGTAGCAACTAGCGATATTTTTTCCTTACTAAATTGAAAAAAGACTCCTTTTAACATGTACCTTTCTTCATTTACTGATTGGGCATAGGATACACTTTTGAGCATAGAAATGATTTCGTTTCTCTCCAGGGTGAACTCCTTCTGTTCTTCCAGTTCGGGAAGGGGAGGGAATTCTTTGCTATCCATTCCCACCACATTAAATATTGATCCCCTTGTGCTAATTGTTGCTTTCGCATGATCTGAAGTTTCTACACTTACTTCAATGTCTGCAAGTTCTCTAACAATTCTTCCCACCTCCTTTACCGGCAAGGTTATCGACCCCTCGGTAGAGACATCAGCCTTTACTGAACATCTTGCTCCCAAATCTAAATTGGTTGTGGTGAGCCTAACCAGTCCATCTTTTGCTTCGATTAAAACATTTTGGAGGATAGGCATCGTTTTTCTTGCACCGACTACACTTGTCACCAATTGGAGCCCTGAACTGAAATGGTCTCGATTTATCTTAAATTTCATTGTTATCCTTTTTGTCTGAAAATGAAGTTATCTTCAATCTATAATTATTAAAGATAAGTAAACATATATAAAAACTATTCATTATTATAGAAGGAAAAAAGAGCAATAACTATCTAAACTTTTAAGAGACAAGGAACTTATGAAAAAAAAGACTGTGAATAAAAAAAGAGTAACATCCGAAAAAGTTGAAACTTGAAAAAAACTGTGAAAAAGTTTTTTTGATAAACATCTTTTTAACAAGCTATTCATTTTTTTGCCAAAGACTCTAAGTATTCCCAAAAACTTTGATGATCTTCTAAGACGGCATCATTGGAGGCAGGCATTTTACAACGAATTAAGAAATCGTTTAACGAGTTTTTTTGTAATATGAAGTGACAATGAAGAGAAATATCAACTTTTTCAAAATATACTCTAAGGTCATCAATCCTTAGCCGAAAAAAAGTTTTACCATTTCTCATAAAACTTCCTATACTACTATCTTCTCCAGAAAGAATATTGCTAGTAAGAGAACTTAACTTCTCCATTAAATAAAGTTGATCGGATTGAGCTAAAGAATTTAGCTCTTTGAGGCTTTGTTCAGAAAAGGTTACTTGAAACATAACAGGAAAAAAGAAAAGCAATTACTAGTGACGATTAATATAATAGATGTAAGTATTTAACCAAAATAAAATATTTGTATGAGTGAACAAGAATTAAAAGAAGCCGTAAAGGTTTTAAAAAAAGAAAGTGAATCTATAGACAGAGCTGCATCCCAACTTGGAAAAAACTTTTCTCAAGCACTAGATATATTATTTAAACCGAAGAACAAAATTATCGTATGCGGAATAGGAAAATCAGGATTGTTAGGAAAAAAACTTGCGGCTACATTTTGCAGTACGGGTTCACCGGCTTCCTTCTTACATGCATCCGAAGCTGTACATGGAGATTTGGGAATTCATCAATCAGGAGATCCAGTAATATTTTTATCAAACAGCGCCAGTACTCCTGAATTATTATTTTTGGAACCAATATTTAGAAAAAGAAAAGGGAAAATAGTTGGAATAATGGGAAATGCGGATGGTCCATTAATAAAAAAAGTGGATGTCTTTTTAAATTCCTCTGTATTATCCGAAGCAGACCCTCTCGGAATAGTTCCTACTGCTAGTTTTATGGTATCTGCGGCATTAGGCGATGCACTTGCATCAGGTTTAATGAAAAGAAAAAAATTTACAAAGTCAGAGTATGCCCGGACTCACCCAGCAGGACAATTGGGGCGAAATTTATTATTCAATGTTAATGATGTAATGCATCCGTTAAGTGAAATTGCTTTAGTTTTCTCAGATACACTAATTAGTGATTTAGTTATAGAAATGACCAAACATCCTTTAGGGGCTGCATGTGTTGTTAGGGAAGGTAAATTACTAGGAATTGTAACGGATGGGGATTTAAGAAGATCTTTAATGGAAAATAAAAATTTGTTAAATATGACGGCCAAGCAAATAATGAACGCTGAACCAAAAACGATAGACCCATCACTTTCTTTAGGTGAAGCATTATCGGTCATGGAGGAGGGCTCTAAACAAATATCTGTTTTACCTGTTGCGGAACCAGGTCAAGATAAACTCATGGGATTATTGCGACTTCATGATATCTATTCTACCGGACACAAGTGAAAGAGACTTGTGGAAAACATAGGTTGCAGTATCCTACAAGTTTAAAATTTCAGAAGTGGTACCCAAAAAATTAGTAACATTTGCGATATTCTCTATAATATTCGCGGCGGCAATTTATTTATTGCTTCAACTCAATCGTGCCTATGATGAGTTTAGTCACTGGAAATCGAGGGAAGCAGTTTTAGAAAAAGAACTAGAAGACTTACGGACAGAGGCGAACGATCATCGACAATTTTTAGACAAATTACGAAGGGACCCCGACTTTCAAGATGCAGTAGCGAGAAAAGAGCTCGGTTATGGAAAAAAGGATGAACGCTTATATCGATTTCCTAAAGAAATTGTGACCGATTAAATTTCAATTTTCTTATTTTTTAAATTTTATAACATAAAATATATACTACCATCAATGTGATGAAATCATCCCGAATTTTTATCCCAACAATTTAATGAAAAACGAATCAATCTCTCTTCAATTAACTAAAGCCAAAGAAAATAAATTTCTTTACCAGTCCACCTTGGACAACATTTTAGAATTAACAGAGTGTAAAGAAATACCAGAATGGATTATAGATTCAATAGCAGAATTATTAGATACTGAAAACTGGGAAGAATTAAACAATCGATTTTACAAAAACCTTGCATTTGGAACTGGCGGAATGAGAGGGCGAACGATTGGCAATTACGTAACCAGGGCAGAAAGAGGTAAAACAAAAGGAAAAGAAACCCCAAGTTTTGCAGCAGTAGGAAGCAATACGCTTAATGAAATTACTGTTTTAAGAGCCACTAAGGCATTATTTTTACATATTACCAAGTGGCTGGCAGAAGAAAGTATTTTAGCACAACCGCGGCTTATCATAGCACATGATGTAAGGCATTTTTCTCGAAAATTTTGTGAATTAGCTGCATCTGCATGGACCAAATTGGGCGGGTATTCACTTGTTTTTGAAGGAGCAAGATCTACCCCTCAATTAAGTTTTACGGTAAGGCATCAATATGCACATGCCGGTGTAGTAATCACGGCAAGTCATAACCCCTCACACGATAATGGCTTTAAAGCTTACTTTGCCGATGGCTCACAACTGGTACCACCCCACGCCGAAGAAGTAGTTAATAGATACCAGTCAATTTCAGTAAGTGAATTATTACCTCTTCTTTCCTTGAAAACGGAAGAAAAAAATTGGAATACATTACCCACTGAAGATGATTTGGCGTATCGGGCAGCACTCGAAGATTCCGTGATGGATCCAGATATATTAAAAGACCACGCCCCCAAACTTGTTTTCACTCCTATTCATGGAACGGGATCAATATCGGCGATTCCAGCACTTTGGGATCACGGGGTAGAAGTTGCGGTGGTAGACGAACAAAACCAGCAAGACCCTAATTTTAGCACAGTTGACTCTCCAAATCCTGAAAATCCTGCAGCACTCAAAAAGGGAATTTCTGTTGCACAGAAAACAAAATCTGACCTTGTTTTAGCAACTGATCCAGACAGTGACAGAATTGGAGTAGCTGTTCGTACATCAGCGGGGAAGTATGTTTGTTTAACAGGTAATCAAGTCGCTGTCATGCTCTCTGAATACCGGTTAATTGTGGCCAGAAGAAAGAAAATAATTACCGACGAAGGTCCTAATCAGGTGGCCATTTTAAAGACATTTGTTACCACTCCGATGATTTCTCGCATTGCAGAATCATTTGGGGTAAAATGTATCAATACACCAACCGGTTTTAAGTGGATGGCGGAAAAGCTAGGTAAGTATGAAGACCAAGCAATAATAGAAATCAAAGAAAAAGAAGGTTTATCAATCGACTTTGACGGGACCGATTTATTTGCTCGAATTGATATTCTTACAAGATATTCAACTTATGTTATTCTTTCAGTCGAAGAAAGTTATGGATATTTACCTCTAGATGTAGTCAGAGATAAGGACGGAAATGCATCCGCATTAGCAATCGCCGAACTTTTCGCTTTTTTGAAATCCAGTAAAACTGAACCCTTACAATTTCTTGATAATCTTTACAAAAAATATGGTTATCATGAAGAGAAAACCGAAAACTTATATTTTGAAGGGGCAGAAGGAAGTGAGACCATTAAGACTCTCGCGGCATCCTATCGGACCTCGAAATTAAAAGAAGTGTCCGGTATTGCTGTGGTAAAGTGTAAAGATTTTTTAGATAAGGGATACATAGATGAGGATGAAGACGAATTATCTATTGAAAACTTTCTTATGCTCGAATTGGAAAACGGTTTTACGATTGCTATCCGACCTAGTGGAACAGAACCCAAAATTAAATACTATTTATTTGGCTGCGGTGAAAAGAATGCCCTAGACTTAATCGAGTCTAAGAAACAAGTTTCTTTACAAATGAAAGAAATTTCAGAATGGCTTGTCGAAGATGCAAATAAACGGATTGCCTAATATTTATACGAGCATAGAGGCTGGGTTCTCTAGGGTTTCAGCAAGAAGTTTTAAAAACTGAGCCCCAATCGCACCATCTACCAATCGATGATCGCAACTTAATCCAAGCATCATCGTTTCTCCGGCTTTTATATTGCCCAAAGAATCAACAATAGGTTTTTTGACAATTGCACCAACCGAGAGAATTGCGGCATTCGGTGGGTTAATGATACCACTAAAAAAATCTATACCAAACATACCTAAATTGGTAACTGTAAAAGTCGACCCGGCCATTTCATTGGGAGAAAGTTTTTTGGTACGGGCTTTCGTTATAAGAGATTTTGCCTCGATAGATAAATCCTCTAGAGCTAATTGGTCTGCATTCCGAACAACTGGAGTAAGAAGACCATCTTCCACCGCAACTCCAAAAGCGAGATGAATTCCGCCATGCAGTTTGATTTCTTTTTCTTCCCAGGAACTGTTAATTTCTGGAACGAGTGAAATTGTCTCAGCACATGCTTTTAAAATAATATCATTGAGAGTTAGCTTTGACGGAGCATTAGGGTTTCTGTTGGCTAATTTAATATTTAATGCTACTCGTGCCTCTTTCAATGGAGTGGCATTTATTTCTTTTTGAAGATAAAAATGAGGAATGGTATTTTTTGATTCGAGAAGCCTTTGGGCAATAATTGATCTCATCTTAGAAACCGGAATTAACCGGTCTTCTCGAATACCAGGGGAGAGTAAATTTATTTTTTTTGTTTGAGGGGTAGGAATATTTTCGGGAACAGTGACCTCCTGTTTCTTGGATGTTTCAGGAGAATGGGAAAGAATATCTTTTTTGGTTATTCTCCCCTTTGGCCCGGTGCCTTTTAGGTCATTTAAATCGAGATTAAGATCGCCCGCCATTTTTTTTGCAAGCGGCGATATTAATATTCTATCAGAGTCATCACCAGTAATCTGTGTGTCTTCGGTTTGCGGTTGTGCGGGTTGTACTTGTGCTTCCGGAGCAGGATCGCTTGCAGTAATTTCCTCGACCTGTGGTGGAATTTCTTTTTTCTCCGCCTTTTCCTCCACCGGCTCGTCCGCGGGCTTTGTAGGAGCAGTTACCTCTTCACCCGGTTCTCCAACTGCGGCAAGTGGACTTCCAATTGGGACTTCATCTCCTTCGCCTACAAAAATTTCTAATAATGTACCATCATCAAAATTTTCTAGCTCCATCGTAGCCTTGTCTGTTTCAACTTCAGCTAAAATATCGCCATTCTTTACGAGGTCACCTGCTTTTTTGTGCCATTTCACGAGAGTACCTACCGACATAGTATCACTCAACTTGGGCATTTCTATAATTATAGCCATCTTATGTTTTAAAGTTTAAATTAGTTCCATTGCTTTGGCCAAAATTCGGTCATGGGCAGGAATTTGAACATTTTCAAGTGCTTTACTGTATGCCTGAGGAGCATCTATTGCGGAGACTCTTTTAATGGGTGCGTCCAAATAATCGAATGCTTGGTCTTGTATAAGAAAAGCAATCTGTGCATCGACCCCACAAAACGGTTTGTTTTCTTCCACCAGTAACACTCGGTTTGTTTTCTTGACCGTTTTAATTATTGCATCAACATCCAAGGGTCGGATTGACCTTAAATCCAGAACTTCCACGGAAATATTATGCTTCTCTTCGAGTGTTTGGGCAACTTCCAGGGAGGTATGAACTGCTTTTCCGTGAGCAATTATGGACATATCATTACCCTCTTTGAGGATATTTGCTTTCCCGAGAGGAATAATAAAATCGGGGTCATCCGGAACTTCGTCCTTCATGTTGTACAAAATGGTATTTTCCATAACACAAACAGGGTCATTGTCCCGAATGGCAGCTTTAAGCATTCCTTTCGCATCGGCTGGAGTCGCTGGGCAAATTACCTTAAGGCCCGGTGTATTTGCAGCAAAATTTTCGGGGGTATGTGAGTGTGTCGCTCCAACATTAGTTCCACCATTTGCGGGGCCTCTAAAAACGATTGGAACATTAATAAGTCCTCCCGACATATATCTCACACTTGCTGCGTTATTAAATATTTGATCAAATGCAACATAGCAAAAGCTCCAGAACATAAATTCTACAACGGGTCTCATACCCATCATTGCAGCCCCCACAGCGAGTCCAGAGAATGCAGCTTCACTAATAGGGGTATCGATCACTCGGTCGGCACCAAATTTTTCTAGCATACCTTCCGAAACTTTATATGAGCCCTTAAACTGAGCGACTTCTTCTCCCAGAAGCACCACATTGTTATCTCTTTCGATTTCTTCTGAGAGAGCTTGATTGAGTGCTTCTCTGTAAGTTATTATTGCCATAAATTTATATTTTTTGAATTAAGCTGGAGTTTCGAAAAACATGGTGCCCTGAGATGTTTTTTTATCAGGATTATCGGTTTCCCAGTAAATATCATCCATCAATTCACTTGGATCTGGGTAAGGACTTGCATCCGCAAATTCAGCAGATGCATCCGCATCGCCCTTCGCTCTGTTATCGATTGTTTTAATTTGGTCTTCCGTAATGTTACCTTCTTTGATTAATTTCTCACGAAACAAATTTAAAGGATCTTTATTTGTTTTATATTCCTCAATTTCTTCTTTGCTTCGATAGGTTTGGTCGGGATCTGCGACCGAATGCCCGCGGTATCTGTAGGTTACAATTTCAAGTACCGAGGGCCTGCAGTTTTCATGTGCACTAGCCAAAGCATCCGAAATGGTCTGCCTTACCTCGTAAATATCATGCCCATTGGAAACGGACCAATCTATGTCAAAAGCGTCTCCCCGTCGTGCAAGTGGGTCCCCCGCGGAATGTCGAGATTCTGCCGTGCCCATGGAATAGCCATTATTTTCAATGATATAAACGACGGGAAGATTCCAGAGAGAAGCCAAGTTAAGAGATTCATAAAAAGGGCCCTGGTTCGTCGCGCCATCCCCCATAAAGCAAAGGCATGATCCCTTTTTTTTGTTATACTTAAGGGCAAAAGCAATTCCCAACCCAAGGGGCGTCTGTCCCCCTACTATACCATGTCCCCCCCAATAGTTTTTATCGGGTGCGAAGAAATGCATCGAACCGCCCTTTCCTTTGGAGCAACCGGTTTTTTTTCCGTAAAGTTCAGCCATGCATTCATCAAAATCCATCCCAACTGCCAATGCATGACCATGGTCTCTGTAAGCAGTGATTACATGATCGTCTTCACCAAGCATAGAAACTGAACCCACTGCCACGGCTTCCTGCCCAATATAGAGGTGTAAAAACCCTCCAATATGACCCTGTTGGTAGGAGCGAAGGGATCGTTCTTCAAACCTTCTGATCCGAAGCATTTTTTCATACAAATCAACCTTATCCTCAGCCGAAAGCGATTGATTCGCAGAGGAGGTAGAAAAATCTTCGGCACTCTCTTGGTTCGGTAGGGCTTTTTCTTTTTCTTCTAGTTTTGGATCCCCCTTTTTTTTGTCAGAATCTGTTGCAGATGGTTCTAAAATAGTATCGTGGTGTAAGCCTTCCATAAATTTAAAAAATCGGGTAAAAGTTAATAGAATTCGAAATTATCTATTTATTCGGGACTCGCTTCAATCTTAATCTTAGGTAAAAGGGGATTAGAGCAGTCAGCAGATACTCCCCAAAAACCAGATTTTTGTTTATCGTAGAAAGGCCAGACAAGTTCATGATCAGATGCTGGAATTCCTAAATGATTAATTTCATCTCTAGTAAAAAAATCAAAATATCCTTCCTCAAATTCTTGGGGAAGGTTTACAATAGTCTTTTTACATTCGAATAGAAACATTAACCAATGGCACGAATTTTCGTATCCCTTTTCGGACACATAGCCAAAGAGAGATAAATCGTCATTATTCAGGGTCATACCAGTTTCTTCTTTTGCCTCCCGAACTGCACACTCGTAAGGAGATTCACCTATGTTCATATTCAATTTTCCCCCAGGAGGACTCCACAAACCTTGGTTCGGAGATTTTTTCCTCTTGAGTAAAAGAATTTTTTCTGCGTGATTGCGAATAAAAAGTAAGCAAGATATCTTAAATTCCATTAGTTTATGCTTGTTATATGTACACAAGATTTGGAAGGATGGCAATCTACCAAAATACAAAAACCACAAAAGCCCAGTCTCATGAAATTCTTATCCACTCCATTAATTTTCCTTTCGTCAGTACTTTTCATTGGACACTTGAAAGCAAATCCCGATCAATTCGTTAAACTAGGGGGGAAGATAACCATTACAAAAGAATCAGATCAGTGGATCAAGGCCTCCGTTCCCTTTGTATTTGTTACCCATCCGATGCTGGAAAAATTTAAATCTAGAAAACCGTCGAGTAAGGAGGACCTAATCAATATTGAATTTATCAATAACATAAAAGTTCGACTTTCATTATGTTTCCTTAATGAATATCAAAAGAAAAGCCTTCGCACCCTGAAATTGCCCGATACAGAATTTTATCAATACTACAGTGCGGAAGTGGAATATATGACTATTAAATTTGATAGAAATACAAAATATGCCCACTTTTTATTTCCTGCCACGATTGCCGAACGGGATGGCTTTTTATCAACCTATATTAATGCAGTCGGGTATGTGGTAGAAATAATGTACGATGGAATACCATTAGAAATTTCGGACTCCATTTCATTTGATAAATACAGGGAGGAAAGAATACTTCAAAAGTTTAAACAACAAGCCCAGTCAAATGCGTCTAAAAATGAAGGCATTTTATTACCCGCACACACTGTGAGTTCCAATTACCTGGAAGGAGTGGGACCGGTGAAGAGGGTTAAGGGATCGGGGTATTAATTTTATTTGCTGCCATTTCGTTTTATGAGTGAGAAGAGAGAAGTAATTATAAATTGCGGTATCTCTCATGTGTCCGCGAGTGTATTTACTTCAGAGGGAGGAAAATTAAAACTCAAGCAGGTTGCTCTTCAAACTTTACATTATGACTATAGTAATGACCAAATTTGGCTAGATTCATTAATTGCCGGATTAGAATTACTCTGCAAGAAGGAAAAACTTAAAGGGGATGCTCGCTTTATATTTCCTGGAAGCCTGCTTCTTAACAAAACAATACGTGTTCCTCATGTAGATGAAGAGAAGCAGAAAAAGATAGTAGCTTTTGAATTATCACAAAAAATGCCATTTCCATTGGCAGAACTTATCTGGGACTACCAAGTAATTGATGACGATGGTGTTGAGCAGGAAATTCTTGCCTTTGCAGTAAAACCGGAAATTGCCGAAACATTTTGCGAAAAAGTAGTTGAGATCGGATTAAACCCTTTGCAAATTACTCCTGCACCCATATTGGATTACAATGCACTAATTTCATCAGGTGTTGGATTGGAGCAACAAGAGACATTAGTGGTAAACATAGGGGCAAAATCTACTAATTTGCTTTTTATTAATCCGACTGGCTTCCTTATCCGAAGTATAGCGATAGGGGGAAATACCCTGACGCAGAATATTTCTGACAATATAGGTACAGTATTTGAAAAAGCGGAAGAAATTAAAAAAAGTTATTTTTCAGGAGAAGTTGCTTTCTCTCCGGAGGATCCAAGTGTTCAGGTTTTAGAAAATTGTTCGCAGCAGTTTCTAACTCGAGCGAGCCAAGAAATCACTCGCTCAATTGTAACTTACAAAAGACTTAAAAAGGGAAAATCACCCAATCGTATGTTTTTGTCTGGCAGGGGTGCCTTGTTGAATAATTTGCCTGAATATATCAGCCAAAGTCAAAGTCTGGATATTGATTATTTTGACCCTCTTAAAAGTTTAGTTATTGATGAGACCGTAGAACATGAAATGCGAGCACTTTTGCCCTTTATGATAGGAGAGCCA
>Ga0209715_1003063_pt1 | contig 12222 bp, 12 predicted proteins | sample COGITO_mtgs_1205_2_FD_184809 | JGI IMG/M metagenome (GOLD analysis project Ga0209715, IMG submission 184809) | Pelagic marine microbial communities from North Sea - COGITO_mtgs_120503 (SPAdes) (version 2) | ecosystem: Environmental > Aquatic > Marine > Epipelagic ...
AACACTATATAAACTCCTAAAAACAAGAGAGTGATTAGAATATATTGAGAATGTAAATTGAAGCCCAAGAAAGAGAAGAGTAACGCAAATAAAATAGCTTTTTTCTTATTTGAATTTAATAAACTAAAAAAACCAAGCGCTACTAAAAAGTAAGACAACGATGATCTTAATAAAAAATAAAAAATAGTCGGAAAAATAACTGGCAAAATCATTATCCAAAAAAAATATTTATAATCAACTTTAAAGCTTCTTAGCATAAAGACAGAAATAAACACACAGAGCAAAAAATTAAATATCATGTAAAACGAAAAACTTAAGCCGGTATAGGCAGAGAAAAAAGAGCTATACCACAGATAAAACGGTTCAGAGTCGATACGTGAAATAGTATCTGCATATGGAAACTCTTCAATCTTAAAAGCATTATTATAAGTAGAAAAATAACCTAAATAATCCGGACCAAAATAGCCAATTGATGGCAAAAAGTACAAGAAAAATACACATCCTATAATTATAAAAATAAGGGCTTTCTTCTTGTTTAAAAAAAATAAAAGTACAGCAATTAATGTAAAAACATAAAAGTACTCCATTAGTAAAGCAAGTTTTTAAACATCCGTAAATATTAACATTGATCTTATTTTCGTTTAAAAATATTGGTTGATAAATGAGCTTGTCAGGAACTCCATTCCTGAACGAATTTATGAGCAATATGAATTGGGTCATGATTGTTTTTTACATACGCTCTACCTTCGATTGAAAGCTTTAAGAATTCCTTTTTATTATCTAATATCCGTTCTACTTGGTTACTTATCTGCTTGGCATCATTCGTGATGTTTATGAGCGGGGATTGTTTCAATTCATGTGTTTTTAAAAATATATCTTCACAACCACCCATTACAATTTTACCTTTTGCCATACCAATAAGAGCATTCATTGCCGGTTCATTAGAATTGGCTTGATCAATTAAAACATTGGTTTCATTAATTGTTTCCAGATATTGATTGTAGGGCAAACTATCGGACCTTTTATAGATGATGTCCGATTTATATTTACCTGCTGCTTTATACATTGCTTCATCGATGGCATGGGTTCCTTTAAAACCATATCGACCAATTTGTGCTCCGTGAAAAAACACTATTTTTTCATTAAACTGATTTTCTTTAAATTCAATTTTTGAAACATTCAAAGGCTGTAAAATAACATCTCTACAGTTCGCATGGTTTCTATATGGAATTAAGTAAGAGACACTCCCAGGAATGATCCCATTAACATTTTCTGCTAAAAACTTTGTGGCATTAATCAGTCCTGTTGAAGTTTCCCATATTGATGTTTTTTTATTTTCATCAATTAAGGCACCTGGATGTGGAGACTTTTTAAATTTTCCATCCCTATAAGCTTTCCAATAAAAATAATCGTCTCCCACTGCACTCAAAAATACTTTATCATTATTCGCTAAAATTTTTTTAAATAGTTGGATATTATTACCAAACCTAGAAAATACATTTGGGTTAATAATCTGAACAATATCAAAATTCTTTAACGAATTGATGTTTGTGTTTTCTATCCAAATTCGTTTAATATTTGTTGATAATTTGTTTTTGGATTTATAGGATAAATCTATATCTCTATAAAAATTTTTATAATGATCGCCTGCATTCGCTAAGACAACATTATGATTGAGTTCTTTTAATCCAACTGCCAAATTATTGTGATAATTGCTATATTCTCCTAGTAGTAATATATTTAGTTTTTTACCCACAATGTTTTTCTGAAAATTAATAATTGAAATCCTAAGCTAATAATCGCAGTGTACATATATGCCATTATAACACCTTCAACTCCAAAATCGTCTACTAAATATATGGAAAAACCAAAATAGGCCGCAAATTGAATACATTCGCTTAAAACATAATAACCTACTTTTGCTTTTGCTATCATTAAAAAAGCGGTCACATAAGTAACTATCTTAATTGAATCTCCTATAAGTTGGTATTTAAAAAAATCGACTATTGGCAAAAATGAATCAGAGTATAAAAACAGAACTATATATTCTTTAATTAAATATATTGCAAGTGCTGAAACAATGGCAATAGGAATTACTATTTTATATATTTTAAATAATTCTACAGAAAGTTCTTTGCCTTTAAGTGCCGAAAACGATGGTAATAAATAGGTGCTATAGGCAGTTGACATAATTATAATAAATACCGAAGAAATCCTTATCAGAGCTTCCCAATAGCCGGCTGCATCTACTCCATGTTTGCTTAAAATTAGTTTTCTTATCAGTGTATAAAGTAATGGCACCAAAATGGCACTTGACAAGGCCATAAAAGAATAATTAAATAATTTCTTGAAATGACTGAAATCAACTTTCTTAAAGGCTACTGACCAACGAAACCAACGCTCATTTTTGATCAAAAAAATTGTACTTATGATGGCTATCGATTGATTCAATGAAAAAGCAATTAATAAACCCTCAATTTTAAATAAATAAATAAATAATAAACTTATAATAAAACCTACGAGGTTCGCTAAAATCGTAGCAACGACAAACAACTTCAGTTGTCTTTTTCCATTTAGAATAGAGAGGAAAATTATATTTACAGCATAAAAAACAACCGAAAATGCAATAGCATAGAAAATATAATTATATTTTTGGGTTAAGAAAAAATAATCTCCTAAGGGTTTTCTAAATGCAATTAAAATCAAGAATATAGCTGCCGAAAAAAATATCGATATTTGAATAGACGCAGAAATAATAGCATGCTGTTTATTTTCGTCTTCTGATTCGGCAATTAACTTGACCGTTCCTTGTTGTACTCCTCCAGTGCTTATAGCTCTTACAAAACTCACTAAATTTCCTAACTGACCTAACAAAACCATTCCAGAGGTTCCAAAATAACTCGCAACAATCTTAGTAATAATAAGGTTACTAAAAATCCTTATTAGAGTAGCGACCCCGGTCAAAAGGGATGATTTGATGAAATTCATTCTAGAATCAATGTATAGTGTCTGTTTTTAAAATTGTTAGTTATCATTATAGAATCTAAAACTTATTTAAAACAGAAACGACTTTCTCTTTATCATTACCTGACATCAATGCATGAATTGGTAAACTCAACACCTCGGTATGTATTTTCTCCGAAATAGGAAAAGATAAATGATTGTATGCTTCATATGCTTTTTGTTGATGTGGAGGAATCGGGTAATGGATTAAAGTCTGAACTCCATTTTCTAGTAAATATTTTTGTAACACATCGCGTTGTCTAACACGTATAACGAATAAATGCCAAACATGACCTCTATTGTTAATTACTTTGGGTAATATAATTTTTTCATTATCAATATTTTCTAAATAATAATAAGCGACCTTTCTTCTACTTAAAATATCTTGTTGAACATATTTTAATTTTACTTTGAGAAATGCAGCTTGAATTTCATCTAAACGTGAGTTTAAGCCTTGGTAACAATTTTCATATTTTTTATGAGACCCATAATTCCTTAATGCTTTTATGGCTAGATACAATTTTTCGTCATTAGTTGTCACTGCTCCAGCATCTCCCAAAGCCCCTAAGTTTTTTCCGGGATAGAAACTATGTCCTGCTGCATCCCCAATACTCCCCATTGTTTTACCATTCCAACTTGCTCCGTGAGATTGGGCACTATCCTCTATTAATTTTAAGTCATGCTTTTTACAAATCTCCAACATTTTAGCATCAATAGCGTTTTGTCCATATAAATGTACTGTAAGGATTCCTTTCGTTTTTGATGTAATTTCTTTTTCAATTTTTGAAGTATCTAAATTATAGGTTTCATTATTTGGTTCCACAAAAACAGGAATCAGGTTGTTGTCCGTTATAGCTAAAACAGAAGCAATATAAGTATTTGCAGGAACAATGATTTCGTCCCCTATTTGCATTATACCCAATTCTATATAGGCTTTAAATATTAAGCGTAATGCATCTAATCCATTGCCAACACCCAAACAATATTTTGTTCCACAAAACAAGGCATAGGAGGTTTCAAAGGTCTGCAATTCTTCACCTAATAGATACCAACCCGAATCTATAACTCTATGAGCTGCTTCTTTTAATTCCAGCTCATATTGAGCATTTATTTTTTGTAAATCTAAAAATTTAATCATCGTTTTTTATATGATAAAATATGAGTGACTTTCCCTAACTTGCATCCCAGTTTTTCATAAGAATGTATAACGGCTTTATTTGTTGATGCAGGATGCATCATTACAAAATCTACTCCCAGAGCTTTTAAATGCAATGCCATTTCAGAAATAAGTTTGATATACCATCCTTTATTTGTGGTAGATGAAACAGCACTTAATACCATTTTAGAAACCTTAATATTAATTTTACCCCACCATTCTTTATTATATCTAACAGTAAGAAAAGAATCACTTGGGAGCCCATCTTCATCAGGAACTAACACAAAATCTGCAAATCCTTTTACGGATTCTTCAGCAAAAACCCCTAAAAACTCATTCGCAGCCTTCTTATTGTAAAAAATATCTGCATGAAATCTATCATAAGGGTTAACCATTTTTGATGAAACTTTTTTTAAATTTGGGATATCCTCAATTTTTGCTTCTCTTACATTATATCTTACGTTATTATATTTTTTTAAATCTAAATAATAAGTCATACGCGTTTCTACGAGTCTAAATAAACTTTCATTTAAAGCCTGCATCAAGTAAACATCTTCAGAGGGGATCTCTGTAAAAATATAATTCTCCTTTACTACCTCATCTTTAAATGCTGAAATAGCTTTTAGTAAATTCGTGTAATTTTCACTGTCAAAAATTACAAATTTAAGCTTGTAGGTAGGCATTTCAAAAAATTTACTATCCCAAGCTAAATACTCATAAAAAAAGTGATACAACTCGTTATCAATACTTTTAATAAAAAATTTATTTTGATCTTTTTCTGAGAGTATTTCTTTTTTTACAAAAAACTCAAAAGAGTGATCTGCTTCTTTCCTGAAAAAACTAGTAGGTGCATAATGCAACAGGATATCCTTCCTGTTCTCAATTTGTTTATTTAAAAGCTCTAAATTCATACTAAGCCTCCATTTAAGTCAATTGATGATCCATTTATATAGTTACACTCCATTAAATAGTTGACAGTTTTATAAATATCAATGGGTTCACAAAGTTGTTTGGAAGGTATTTGGCCAATCAAAGTGTCTAAAAATTCTTGCGGAACTTTTTTAATCATACCAAGTTCGCTATATCCTAAATTTATATTATTTATTGTAATATTTAAACCTGCATTTTCTTGAGCTAAAGATTTAGACATTCCCCATAATGCCGATTTGGAAGCTGCATAAGCACTTACTCCAGCAGTAGGCTTTGTTGCTACTACAGAAGAGAAGTTAATTATTCTTCCGAATTTTTGCAAACGCATGAGTGGCAACACTGCCCTTATACAATTATACGTGCCAATTAAATTAACATCAATCACATTTTTCCATAATTCCGGATCAGACTTATGAGCAAAAGCATTGTAAGTAATTCCCGCACAATTAATCAAAGTAATCTCACTAAGAAGTAGTTTTTGTGTTTCAATAAACGCTGTAATTTGATTAAAATCTGTTACGTCAACTTTAAAAAGATTGTCACTATTATCACTTGCACTATTAAAAGTCCCCACTACAGTAATACTTTCAGATCTAAATTTATGCAAAAGAAATTTACCAATTCCCTTAGATGCGCCAATTATTATTATCATAAAAAATATTTAAAATTATACTAAGCCCATTTAATTATTGAAGCTCCATAAGTCCAACCACTACCAACAGCTGCAAAAAGAATTATATCTCCTTTTTTGATCATTCCTTTTCGGTTAATTTCATCTAATAAAATTGGAATTGTACCTCCCGATGTATTTGCATACTTGTCCATATTAGTCATTACTTTTTCAAAAGGCAGACCTATTATTTCAGCAGTTTTTTGTAAAATCTTTATACTCGGTTGATGTGGAATCATTAAACTCACCTCTTCTATCGTTAACCCAGTGTCATTTAACACTTGGTTAATTGCTTTTGGTAATACTTCGGTAGCTGTTTCATAAACAGCTCTACCATTCATTTGAAAAAAATGTTTTTTATCATTTATATTTTTAATACTAGGTGGGAATTCTGACCCACCACAAGGAATTGTGAAATTTTCTCTACCTCTTCCGTCAGAATATAATCTATATGCTAAAAATCCTTCATCAAAATTTGAGTGAGAAATAACTGCTGCACCAGCTCCATCACCAAAAAAAACAGAATCTCTTCTAGTCCAATCTGTTATTTTTGAAAAAGTGTCTGCCCCAATAACAAGTACATTATCATAAACTCCGCTAGCTACGTATTGAGATGCCACAGACATTCCAAATAGAAAACCACTACAAACAGCAGAAATATCAAATGCAACCGCATTATAGGCTTGAAGTTTGTCTTGTACAATACAAGCCGTGGAGGGTGCTAATCGGTCTGGTGTTGCGGTTGCAACGATAATTAAATCTATATCATCTTTTAATAATTTAGCGTTTTCAATAGCTTTTTCGCCAGCTTTCCATGCTAAATCACTTGTTGCTTCATTCTTGCTTGCTATTCTCCTTTCCTTAATACCTAAATTTTGAAATATCCACTCAGACGAAGTTGGCAAAATAGACTCCAAGTACGCATTAGTATATATTTTTTCTGGCAAACAAGAACCTGTCCCTGTTATTTTAACATTTCTAACTAATTGCTTCATTTTATTTTATTTTAAAAATTCTTCATAATCTCTTATATAATCACTTTCGTCATACTCATGAGAAGCTAAAACCAAACAGATGGCTCCAGATGAAAAGTTGATTTCTGAAGCCCAAATTCCTGGTGGAATATGAAGACCTCTGTAGGGCTGATTTAGCTGTACTGTTTTTTTAACTTTTCCATCGTCTAACAGAATTTCAAAACTCCCAGAAGCAGCGACAAGAAACTGATGGCATTCTTTATGAGAGTGCGCACCTCTACTCTCTCCTCCGGGAATATCATACAGATAAAATATCCTTTTGACAGAAAAGGGTATCTCAATATTATTTTCTAAAACCGTAATATTTCCTGCTCTATTTTTAACTTTAGGCAACTCGATTATATTACAATCAAAAACAATTGTTTTATTTTTCATTAACTAACGTTTTAAATAATTTGTAATCTCTTATATAGTCCTCTTCATCATAAGGTAAACTGGATGCTATTAAACATAATGCATTGGTGGAAAAATTTTCAAGTTTTCTCCAAATTAGTTTAGGAATAAGTAAACCCTGATAAGACCTGTTAAGTGAATATGTTTTCTCGTCTTTTCCATCGTCAATAACAACATCAAAACTTCCAGACAATGAAATAATTAATTCATATAATTCTTTATAGGCATGCCCACCCCTAACTTGACCCCCAGGAACATCATAGATCCAATACGTCCTGTTTATCACAAAAGGAATGTGTTTTTCAGATTCAAAAAAGCTTAAATTCCCTCTTTCGTCTAGAATTTTAGGTAAATCTATTAATCTTACATCATTCATAATTATTGATTTATTTAGGGGTTCTCCATAATGAGCGTTTCTATTGTATGTTGTTTGTTTATTTATTTTGTAGATTATTTTAAAATCCCGCAAAAATCTAAAACGACTTGATCATACGCTGGCTTGATGGTTTTAAACGCATCGAGACCAACCAAAATGCAATAACACCAGCTAGCTCCAATGCAATTTCATCGTCTGATAATTTAAAACTGGGGTAAGAGTCAATATTAGGGCTAAAAAAGAATCTGTGTTATAAAAACTTTGTAGACTCAACGCCGTTAACATATTTGGAGTTTTTACCTAATCTAAAATTTATAAAATTCAAGATATTGCTTGCTATGAGATCGTTTTCATTGTTATATTTAATTTCAACAATGATTCTTGGATCTGTTTTCTGTAGTTTAATTTTATTTTGAATAGAATAATACTTTATTTCTTTATCAAAAGTTATTCTAAATTTATTATTAATATCGCTGTAATATGAACGAGTATATGTATTGATTGATGCTGGGTACAATATATCTACAACTATTTTGTCTTTTAAATTCTTTAATAAAGTTCGAATAAGTTTAGTAAGTTGACCGTAACTATATGATTGCAAAAAATCAAACTTTGTGTCTACTTTAAAATTATTTTTTATACCCACATTTCCATATTTTATTTTCTGTTCTAACGTTATTTTATTTACGGTAGTAAAAAGCTCACCATACCATCTTATTCTATGTTTTAGCCTTTTTGAATTCCCTAAAATATTATCGAAATAAGCATGATTATTTAAATCATCTAAATAGATGTTACAGACTTTTCTTTCTTGAAATAATTTTAAAAATCCTTTTACCTTAAATAAGTAAATCAAATCTTCGTAGGAATGAGAATCTACAATTATTTTACGTTCAAATCGATACTTATTATTTACTGCTTTTTCCATATAGAGCCCCATATAATTTTGATTCCACGTTTTTAACTCTTTTTTTTCTTGCTTTTAAATTTACAACTAATTCGCTTTTTTCCTGAACAAGATACTCTTCTTTATAATTAGTGTATGTAGCATTACTACATGTAATTGACGCTGGTCCATATTCTGGTTTTTTTTGAAAAACGGTAAAAACAACATCACAGTTATTTATAATAACATTATTTAATTCTAAGGTAGAAAGGTCTTTACTGCTTAATGCTAAACTACTATTCTTTATTATTATATCGTTTCCCTTAATGTCAGAGTCTTCTCCAACACTAATTCCTTTATCTTTTATATCTTCTATAGTTAGATTAGAAATCGAGAGTTCTGATCCTGATACATCTATAGCATCATTCCCTACGTTATTAAAAACTGTGTTTTTAATAACACCTTTTGAAAAATCTGAATCTAATGCATCTGCTTTAGAATTTAATAACTCAGAATTAATTATGGTAAACTCAGAACGTACTATATTTAGTAAATCATCTCCATTATAGCTAACATCAAAGGTTGTATTAGAGAAAAAAACAGAAGACTGATAAAAGCAAACAGATCCAGGTAGGGTTCTAAAGTCATCACTATAATTTCTAATCCCTTTAAATTTCACATATTTAAAAATAGATTTTTTTGTATTTAAAAACAGTATTCCACCTCTAGTGTTTTTTTCTGTACCTTTAAATACGATTGAATCATTTTTATGTCCTAAAGCTATAAATGGAGATTCTGATAAAATCTGCCCTTTGTTCTTTAATGTTATTTGAACTCCAGGTCTTATGACTACTTTATAACCACTTGGTATTTGTAGTTTCTCTTTTATAGTTATCGATTTATCAATTAATATTGTATCATTAAAAATTTTTGAATATTTAGAAATCCCTGTTAATTTATTTTTTTTAATTCCATTACTCAGAATTTCTACCCAATCGTTTTTTTTTCTTAATACAACTGCATTTTTATTTACTAATATTAATGGTGAGTCAAAAAATAAATATTCTGAATGAAAATTCTTTTTCAATTCTAAAATTTCATTTTTATATTTTAAGTCCATCTTATTTAAAAATTCTTTACTGGATAGTAAACTAATACTGTTATTTAATTTTTTAGCAAAAAACTCATCATCAAATAATTTATGATATAATGTACCCTCTATACTTTTAATTTTTTCGATATTTTCTGTTAAATTATTTTGATTCACATATTCTGAAAAGTGCCATTCTCTGCCTAAGGGCTCTAATTTAACAGTAAACGGATTTAAATAATATCGTTGATTAGCAACAAGTAGAGAGTGGTAATCACCAAATAGGATGCTAATTGCTACCCTGTCTGACATCTTATCTAAATCAAATAATTCAATTACACTAATGTCATTTTTCTTTACTAACTCTAACTTTTTATTAAACTTATCTATAATAGATTTATATTTCAAATACTTACTTTCACTAATTCCAATTTCTAAATTATTTAACCAAACAATAGCTGATTCTCTAAAATTATTATGTTCTATTAACCGCTTATCGTAAAACTCTTCTTGAGTATAAATCCCTAAATGTTCGCCATTTAAAACAAGTCTTATTGGTTTGATTCTTAATGAAATCATATTTAACTCCTGGAGGAGTTTTTGTCCTAAAAAATCATTAACATAATCTCTAGAAGGTGGTATTAATAAATTGAATTTCTTTTGTCCATTAATGATGTTGCCTCCTTTCATAGAAATTCTAAATGACCATTTTTTGGGATCTCCAAAATGGTCGGAATTCGTCCCCATCAACTTTAATTTTACTTTTTTTATATCATTCTTATAATTTAATCGCCCTTTAATTTCTACTTTCTCAATAGAGTTCGTCCATTGAAAAGGAAAATACTTGAGGGTTGCAGCATAATTCCATACTTTATTCCTTTGATTAACTAGTTTTCTCCATTCTTTATATTTAACGGTTAAATACATTGTTTCAACATTATCAGAATCAGACTCAATAAAGTTATTAATAAATTTGAAACCTGTTTTATTAATATATTCTATTGCTAATTTCCCTGGAATAATTTGTGCTGTTTTGTATAAGTAAATGCAATAAAAGAAACCAAAAACAAAAGCAACAATAAAAATTAAAGGTTTCATCCATCTAAAAATTTTAAATCTTAATTTATTATCAATGATATTCATCTTACTTCTGAGTTTTATAAAAAAAAATTATATAATTCAGAGATAAACTGTTTCTGATATAAAAAAACAAACAACAACATTCCAGCCATAAACGATACGCTTATAAATATCAAATACAAAAACACTTTAGACAATCTTAAATTATAGCTTTGATATTCTTTATTTATTAGTCTCATATGTTATTTAAACCTGATTGATCCATTAATACAAATTTTGTATCAGGGTCTATCTCTAATATTTTTTTCCTGATCTCCTTTAACGTGTTAAATGATGTAATTTCTGCATTAAAAATGTATTCATTAACACCATTATTTGTCTCTAACCTCTTTAAAGATAAGTTTAGAACATTAGGTTTTAAAATATTTAAAATAACATCTATATCTTCTTTAGATTCAATAATAATAAATTTAACTAAATCGTAGCGTTTTTGCTTTTCTCTTGTCTTTTTTACAATGATAAAAACTGCAAAAACAAAAAAACCAATAATGGTTATATATATTTGATTAGACCCAAAACCCAACGCAATTGCTATTGTGAAAAATATATATGAAAGTTCTTCTGGTTCTTTAATTGCAGATCTAAAACGAACAATAGAAAGTGCACCGACTAATCCGAGAGATAAGGCTAGTGAAGATTTAATGATCGTAATAATTAAAAAAGTAGCAATTCCTATTAATGGATAATTGTTGGCAAAACTTTTTCTGTTTGAAAGCGAATTTCCATATCTAGAATATAAAAAAGAAATTGCTAGCGTTAATAAAATTGTAAGCAATAAATTGAGTGTAAAGTTCCCTAACGGAATATCTATAGGGTTTGTTAAATTAAAATCAATTAAATCTTCTAATTGTATTTTTGGGGGATCTTGTAGCGCTAAAATTTGTAAAGTTGTACTCATATTATAATTTATATAGTTGTTTAAATAAGCTAGGGGCGGGGGGAGTATGATTTTTTAATATTTATAAAATGACCAAGTCTAGATATACCTGAACTTGCAGAGAAAAAAAGTTTAGATGTGGAAAAATTATATGTGCTTGTTTTTTACTAATAAATCCCGCAAAAATCTAAAACGATTGTATCGTCTGAAAGTTGGATGTTTTTAAATTCATCGTGAGCGACCAAAAACACAATAATATCAGCTTGTTCAATTGCAGTTTGAGTGTCAGTTAACTTAAAAAAGTTATGAGATTTAATATTTGGCTCCACAATAAAATGAACCTCATTTTGAGCATTTTGTAATATTTTTTGCGAAATATATTTTGCAGGTGACTCTCTCAAGTCATCAATATTTGGTTTAAAAGCTAAACCCATAATGGCCGTTTTCGGCTTTCGTTTGTGCAGTATTTCGAATTGTAATTTGGCATTCTCTATTTTTTCAACACACCAAAATGACTTGTAATTATTAATTTCTCGAGCGGCACCTATAATCTTGGATTCCATTGGAAAGTCAGACACAATAAAATATGGATCTACAGCGATACAATGACCCCCTACCCCACAACCGGGTTGCAATATTTGAACCCGAGGGTGTTTATTGGCTAAAG
>Ga0209715_1003085_pt1 | contig 12160 bp, 12 predicted proteins | sample COGITO_mtgs_1205_2_FD_184809 | JGI IMG/M metagenome (GOLD analysis project Ga0209715, IMG submission 184809) | Pelagic marine microbial communities from North Sea - COGITO_mtgs_120503 (SPAdes) (version 2) | ecosystem: Environmental > Aquatic > Marine > Epipelagic ...
AGAAAAATGCAAACCAGCAGTTGGTGCTGCAACAGCTCCTTCTTGTTTTGCATAAATAGTTTGATAACGTTCGTCATCTATGGCTTCTACCTCTCTACCAATTGCTTTTGGTAAAGGTGTTTGGCCTAATTCTAATAATTTGGATCTAAATTCATCATAAGGACCATCAAATAAGAAACGTAATGTTCTTCCTCTAGAAGTTGTATTGTCTATAACCTCAGCCACTAAACTGTCATCTTCACCAAAAAATAATTTATTACCAATTCTAATTTTTCTTGCTGGATCTACTAAAACATCCCACAATCTATTTTCTGCATTTAATTCTCTTAGTAAGAAAACTTCTATTCTAGCGCCAGTTTTTTCTTTATTACCAAACATTCTTGCCGGGAAAACTTTGGTATTATTCAACATCATAACATCACCTTCGTCGAAGTAATTTATAACGTCTTTAAAAACCTTATGTTCTATAGTTTGTTCTTTTCTGTTTAGTACCATTAAACGAGATTCGTCTCTATGTTCTGCAGGATAAGTTGCTAACAATTCTTCTGGTAACTCAAATTCAAAATGCGATAATTTCATATGTTTATTTGCTTGTAAAGGCGGCAAATATACGATATCGCGATAGGCGTTGTCAAGTGTTTGACGAGTTAATTTAAAGTTTATCTATTTTAATACCAATTTGTTGCATGTCATTCCAAAATTTTTGATAAGATTTCGTAACCACCTCTGCTTCTAATATTTTAATAGGAACTCGCAGTGCTAAAGGCGCAAATGCCATTGCCATTCTATGATCTTTATATGTTTTTATAGAAATGTTTGAGTTTATTTCTGAAGATTTTTCTAAATGTAAACTTTTGTCAGTTACCTTAATTATTGCCCCTAAATTGGTTAATTCATCGTTTAAAGCCACTAATCTGTCTGTTTCTTTAATTTTTAAAGTGTGTAAACCTATTAAATTACACGCTACTTTTTCTGCAAAACAGGTTACTGCTATTGTTTGTGCAATATCTGGTGCGCTTTTTAAATCTATTTCTAAAGTTTCTTTAGCACTCTCTTTTACCTTTTTTAAGGTGATAAAATCCTTACCAAAAACTGTTTCTACACCAAAATGCTGATAAATTTCTACCAAACAAGAATCGCCCTGTAAACTTTCTTTTTTATAAGCTGACAATGTAATTTCTGAACCAATATCTGACAATGCAATAATTGAATAAAAATAACTAGCAGAAGACCAATCTGATTCTACAACAACAATTTGTTTTTCGATTGATTTCTTAGGATTCACTTTAATAAAAGTTCCTTCAAAACTAGTTTTAATTCCTAACTGATTCAATAAACTCAAAGTCATCTTTATATAGGGAACAGAGGTAATTTTACCAAGTAGCTCTATTTCTAAACCGTTTTCTAATTTTGATGCAATCAATAATAACGAAGAAATATACTGGCTACTTACGTTTCCATTGATTTGAACTTTATCCTTTGTTATTTTAGTTCCTTTAATTCTGATTGGTGGATATCCTTCTTTATCCTCATAAGAAATATTTGCTCCAACATCTTTTAAAGCATTTACCAAAATTTCAATGGGTCTGTTTTGCATTCTTTCAGAACCTGTTAAAACAGACTCTCTACCTTCTTTAACTGCAAAATAAGAGGTTAAAAAACGCATTGCTGTACCTGCATGACCTATATCTATTGTTTCTTTTAACGATGATAGAGCGTGTTGCATGTGCACCGAATCGTCAGAATCTGATAAGTTTTCTATAGAAATTTCTGGAAATAAATTCTGAAGAATTAACAATCTGTTCGATTCACTTTTAGAACCAGAGATTGTGATTTTCTCATTAATTTTCTTATTACCTAAAACATTTAATAATATATCCATTTCCTTAAATCTATAAAACTACTTTTTCAAAGAGTCAAAGTTACCATTCAAAAGAACTCTAACAAAGTTTCTTGACAAGAATTAAATGTAAAAATTTGATGCTTTTTTTAAGAATTTAAAGAAATATTTGCCTTTAAATCCAATTCAATTGCCTTTTCTAAATCTTGTAAATGCTGTTTTCTAACTTTTAACTTTGTTTCCGAGTGTGCTTTTTTATTGAGTTTAGAAAACATAACCGCTACCTTTATAGCAGTTGCTAACAAGTGTTCCTCTGGAACTAACAAATCTAAAAACCCTGCATTTAATGCATTTTTTGGATTATAAATTTCTGCATTATTTACACTTCTGTTTAAATAAACTTCAGATAAGCGTGCTTTTGCAATAGCTATTCCAGCGTTATGCATTGTCATACCGATGATCACTTCATTTAAACCAATTTTAAAATCGCCTTCAATACCAATTCTATAATCTGAAGAAAGCAGTAAAAAAGCTCCTTTTGCAATTGCATGACCAGAACAAGCAACAATTATTGGTTGTGGGAAAGACAACATTCTTAAAGATAATTTAGAACCTTTAGTTACTAATTTTTTAGCGGAATCAGGCGATTTCGTCATTATCTTTAAATCAAAACCAGCTGAAAAAACACCTTCTTTTCCTGTAATAATTACTACTTTATTTTCCTTTTCTGCTTTATCTAAACCTAAATTTAATCCTTCAATTACTTCAAAAGAAATTGCATTTGCTTTTCCATTTTTAATTGTAATAATTGCATAATTCTCTTCTGATTGGTAATTGACAAATTCGTTCATTATTTTGATTTTAAACCAAATTACAATAAAAATTAAAACAGTAAAATAAATCGCAAAAAAATGATTCTTTATGATTCAGAATTCCTTTGTTTTTATTTGTTTATTTTTGCAAATCAAAGCAAAAAAAGAATTATTTAAAGTTCTATTAGACTTTATTCTAATGATTTATTTTATGTAGTAAGTTGGATTATATATGGATAAAATTAAAAAAATATTTCTTTCGTTTGAACAAAGTTTTTCCTTACTTTTCCTTTTAAAATGGGGTTTTATTTGTTTGCTTATTGGGGCATTAACAGGTAGTGCTTCCGCGGTATTTTTATGGACTTTAGAATGGGCAACAAACTACAGAGAAGCAAATTTATGGATTATTGCATTACTACCAATTAGTGGGCTTATTATTGGTTTATCTTATCATTATTACGGAGAAAGCGTAGTAAAAGGAAATAATTTACTGATTGAAGAATTTCATTCTCCTAAAAAAATAATTCCTTTTAAAATGGCTCCCTTAGTGTTTATTGGAACTATTCTTACGCATTTATTTGGAGGTTCTGCTGGTCGTGAGGGAACTGCTGTACAAGTTGGTGGTGCAATTGCAGATCAATTTACTAAAATTTTTAAACTTTCTGACTTCGATAGAAAAATTGTATTAATTACCGGTATAAGTGCTGGTTTTGCATCGGTTTTTGGAACACCTTTAGCAGGTGCCATTTTTGCGCTAGAATTAATGGTGATTGGTCGCATACGATTTGAAGCTATTTTACCTAGTTTTTTAGCAGCGGTTTTCGCAAACTATTTTTGTGATGTTTGGCAAATATCTCATCATACACATTATACTATTTCAAGAGTTTCTGATTTAACACCAACAACTATTTTATGGTCTTTATTAGCAGGTATTATTTTTGGCTTGGTAAGTATGTTGTTTTCTAAATCCACACATTTTTGGGGTACTTTATTTAAAAAACGTATTAAGTACGCGCCACTTCGTCCTTTAATTGGTGGTGTAATTTTAGCATTTGTTGTATACCTCATGGGAACAACAAAATATATAGGTCTTGGTGTTCCAACAATTGTAGATGCTTTTAATATAAATCTAAATTCTTATGATTTTATTCTGAAATTACTATTTACCTCTTTCACTTTGGGTGCTGGGTTTAAGGGTGGAGAAGTAACGCCTCTGTTTTTTATTGGAGCTACTTTAGGAAACGTGTTAGTTTGGTTTATACCAATGCCCATGCCTTTATTAGCTGGAATGGGTTTTGTCGCTGTTTTTGCAGGAGCAACAAATACGCCTATTGCTTGTACAATAATGGGAATTGAATTATTCGGAATTGAATCTGGTATTTTTATCGCTTTAGCTTGTACAACTTCTTATTTGTTTTCTGGGCATTCAGGTATATATTCTGCTCAAATTATTGGAAGCCCCAAACATAAATTTTTTATGAAAAAGAAAGGACTAACTCTTACTGAGTTGCACAACCAAAGGCATAAAAAGTAATTTACAACTCTAACTCTTCGACATCTATCCAATTTTTCTTTTCAACCACTGTCCCTTTGTCTAAAATAACAACACCAGGGTTTGCTCTAATCATTGTTTTTAAAGTTGTTTCATCACAAAATAAAAAGTTGAAAGGTAAATTGTATTTCTCTTTAGCAAGCATTAAATCATCTGCAAAAGAAGCCGAAACACCATAAACTGTATATCCTTTTGCTATCGCTCTAGTTGTAACTTCTTTAATTGCAGGAAACCCATTAACATCTACTTTTTCTAAATCATAGATGATAACCAACATTACTTTTTCTTTTTTTAATAATTCTGGCGCTAAATCTGATTGCTCATCTTCTAGCATAAAATCATGAACTGGTGGGATTTCTCCATCATCTTTATATTCCATTCCTTCGGAAATATTCTTTCCAATTGCATAAGCTCTAAAATCTATTAAAGGCAAATGAGTTAAAACGTGTTGCGTAATAAATAAGAAAACAGCTAATGATAAAAAGGCAATTACTTTAGGTATCTTTCCTTGAAAAATGGGTTTAACAAACTCTAGTTTTACAACTAAAATGATAATTAAAGCAATTAAAATAATATTCTTGTAGAAGGTTCCCCAAGTAGATAATTTTATAGCATCTCCAAAACAACCACAATCTGTAACTTTGTTATAATAGGCAGAATACCAAGTCAAAAACAAGAAGACTAAGGTTAAAATAAATAAACTAAAAACGGTAAACTTAGGTTTGTAACCGATTAAAATCATTACTCCTAAAAGAATTTCTGCCACAATCAATAAAATTGCAAATGGCAAGGCATAAGGAATTAAAAACTCCATATTTAAAACACCTTCAGAAAAATATTCTTGAAACTTGTATTGTGATCCAATTGGATCTACCAATTTTACAAAGCCTGAAAAAACAAATAAGGCTCCTACTAAAATTCTTGCAATTTGTGTAATAAGTTTTAATATCATGGTTTTTTGCTTAAATCATTATGCATTTTATATTAAACAATAAATTGCAAAAAATAATCTTGTTTTTATAAAATGTGCCCTTTTATATACATGCAGATCTTTTTACCCCAGATGAATCATAGCAAAAACAGCATAATTAATCATGTCTTGGTAATTTGCATCAATCCCCTCAGATACAATGGTTTTTCCTTTATTATCCTCAATTTGCTTCACGCGTAATAATTTTTGTAAGATTAAGTCTGTTAGACTAGAAACACGCATATCTCTCCAAGCTTCTCCATAATCATGATTTTTATCCATCATTAATTCTTTGGTAATTTTGCTATGTTTGTCAAACAAAACGGTCGCTTCTTTAGTATTTAAATCAGGATTTTCAACAATACCTAACTCCAACTGAATTAAAGCCATTATCGAATAATTGATGATTCCAATAAACTCAGATTTTTCACCTTCATCCACTTTACGAATGTGATTTTCTTGTAACTGACGAATTCTTGTGGCCTTTATAAAAATCTGATCTGTTAAAGATGGTAAACGCAAAATTCTCCATGCAGAACCATAATCAGACATTTTCTTAATAAATAAACTTCTGCATTCTTCAATTACAGCATCGTATTGTTTTGAGGTATTTTGCATTTTTCAGTAAAAGTATTTGTGTAAAAATAGTAAAACTTAAACGCATTTCATTTATTTTTACAATGAAATTATCAATCATTATTATGAATAGAATTGTTGTTTTTTGTGGATCAAGCTTAGGATTTAATCCTATTTATAAAGAAGCTGCTGTAGAATTAGGAAATTATTTTGCTAACAACAAAATAGGCCTAGTTTACGGTGGAGGAAAAATTGGAATGATGGGAGTTCTTGCAGACACAATTCTAGCCCAAGATGGAGAAGTTATTGGTGTAATACCTAAATTATTAGAAAAAGAAGAGGTTGTTCATTCTGGCGTAGAAGAAATGATTGTTTGTAAAAAAATGAGCGAACGAAAAGTAATTATGAGTAAATTAATTGATGGATACATTACACTTCCCGGAGGTTTTGGAACACTTGATGAACTTTTTGAAGCTTTAACTTTAGGGCAATTACAGATTGAACAAAAACCCATTGGACTTTTGAATGTAAATGGTTTTTTTGATGCAGTTTTATTACAATTAGATAGAATGGTAGAAGAAGGTTTTTTAAAACAAGACAATAGAGATATGTTATTTGTAAGTAATTCTGTTAAAGACTTAGTACAAAAGATGAATGCGTACAAAACTCCAAAAATAGAACACGTAATTAATAAAGTAGTAAGTTAACATGACCATAAATTGCAAAGGTACTTTAGTAGACTTGTTATCACCAAAAGTGATGGGAATCTTAAATATTACTCCAGATTCTTTTTTTGATGGTGGAAAATATAAAAACGAATCAGACATTCTTTCTCAAACAGAAAAAATGCTTCTTCAAGGTGCAACTTTTATAGATGTTGGCGCATACTCATCTAGACCTGGTGCAAAACACATTTCTGAAGAAGAAGAGCTCAATAGAATTGTACCTGTAATTCATTTATTAATTAAAAAATTTCCAGAAATCATTATTTCTGTGGATACTTTTAGAAGTAGAGTTGCACAAGAAACTATAAATGCTGGCGCAGCAATTATAAATGATATTTCTGGAGGTAAAATGGATAAAAACATGTTTACTACAGTTGCGAATTTACAAGTTCCTTATGTCTTAATGCACATGTTAGGTACTCCACAAAACATGCAGAAAAACCCTATTTACAGTGATGTCATTAAAGAAATTATCTCATTTTTTGCAGCACAAATACACAAACTACATCAACTTAAACTAAACGATTTAATAATAGACGTTGGCTTTGGTTTTGGAAAAACTATCGATCATAATTTTGAAATTTTAAAGAACTTGTCTCTTTTTAAAAGTTTAGACGCACCGATTTTAGCTGGTATTTCAAGAAAATCAATGTTGTATAAAACATTAAATATCTCTGCACAACAAGCTTTAAACGCAACAACATCTGCAAATACAATTGCCTTATTAAATGGGGCAAATATTTTACGTGTTCACGATGTTAAAGAAGCTGTAGAAGCTGTAAAAATTGTAAATCAAATTTCATTTTGAATTTAAAAGAAATTTGAAGCTCTTTCCTAATTTTAGTACTTTAGCATAAAACCACTCAATTTTCATGTTCGATTTTATTGAATTTTCCTTGTTAGATGTTTTAGACATCTTACTGGTCGCAACATTACTCTATTACACTTACAAATTATTAAAAGGTACAGTTGCCATAAATATTGTAATAGGAATTGCCATTGTATTTGTTATTTGGAAAATAACTGAAGCACTAAAAATGGAAATGCTAAGTGGTATTTTAGGTACACTTTTAGGCGGTGGTGTTGTTGCTTTAATTATTGTTTTTCAGCAAGAAATAAGAAAATTCTTATTAATGATTGGTACTAGTAAATTTACGAATAAAGGAAGCTTTTTAAAACAATTAAAATTTTTACAAACAGAAATTAGTACAGAAATAGAAACTGAAGTTATTTTAGAAGCTTGTAAAAAATTATCAAAAACAAAAACAGGTGCTTTAATCGTTATTGAACGCACCAACTCACTTGATTTTCTAATAAATACAGGTGATAACATGAATGCTCTAGTGAACGTGGCTATCTTAGAAAGTATTTTTTACAAAAACAGCCCTTTACACGATGGTGCATTAATAATTAGAGATAACTTTATTGTTGCTACAAGAGTGGTTTTACCAATTTCTGATAGTAATAAAATCCCTGCAAGATTTGGTCTAAGACATAGAGCGGCAATTGGAGTTTCAGAAAAAACAGATGCTATTTGTGTACTTGTTTCTGAGGAGACAGGTGAAATTTCTTATATAAAAGATGGTAGTTTTGAACTCTATTCTGATTATAATGAGTTGAATCAAAAAATTAGAAAAGACTTAATGTAATATTATTTTAAAGACTAATTCGTATAATTTACTTTTAGATTAAGTTATAAAATAAATCATTGGGTAGCTATGAAGCAGCTTCTAAGCTAAATTGTTTATTGTATAAGTTCTTGTAATACCCGTTTTCTCTTTCTAACAACTCACTATGACTTCCTTCTTCAACAATAAGGCCTTTATCCATCACTATAATTTTGTCTGCTTGTTTAATCGTTGCTAATCGATGGGCAATTATAATAGAAGTTCTTCCTTTAGTAATCGTTTCTGTAGCATACTGTATCATTTTTTCTGCATAAGAATCTACAGAAGAAGTAGCTTCATCTAAAATTAAAATACTTGGTTTACTCACATAGGCTCTTAAAAAAGCTATTAATTGTCTTTGACCTGAAGATAACATTGCACCACGTTCTTTTACATTGTATTGATATCCACCAGGAAGTGTCATAATAAAATCATGAATACCAATTTGTTTTGCAGCTTCCTCAACTTCTTTTAAAGTGATGTTTTCATTTTTTAAGGTAATATTATTTAAAATGGAATCTGAAAATAAAAACACATCTTGTAAAACTACTGCAACCTGATTTCTTAAACTTTCTAAAGTATATTTATTAACAGAAACACCATCAACACAAATTGTACCACTATCTATTTCGTAAAAACGGTTGATTAAATTGATAATAGTGGATTTTCCCGCTCCTGTTGCCCCAACAATAGCCACGGTTTGCCCACTTTTCACCTCTAAAGAGATTCCTTTTAAAACCTCTTCATCCTTAACATAACTGAATCTAACATCTTTGAAACTGATATCTCCTTTTAATTTTTTTGCTCTCACTGTTCCGCTTTTAACAATACTACTCTGAGTATCAATCACCTTAAAAACACGCTCTCCAGAAACAATTCCCATTTGTAATTGGTTAAATTTATCTGCAATCTGGCGTAAGGGTCTAAATAACATTTGCGCCATTTGTACAAATGCCATTAACATTCCAGGACCAGGAACTTCACCACCTACAATTTGTTTGCTACCAAACCAAACAATTAAACCAATACCAATTGATGATAAAATTTCTGCGATAGGAAAGAAAATAGAGAAATACCAAATCGTTTTTACATACGCCTCTTTGTGCTTGTTGTTGATATCCTTAAAACTCTTGTATTCTACTTTTTCTCTATTGAAAAGTTGCACAATTTTCATTCCAGTAACTCTTTCCTGTACAAATCCATTTAGATTTGCTACTTGATTTCTTACTTCCTGAAAAGTTGCTTTTATCGCTTGTTGAAAAACTCTAGTTGCATATATTAAAATGGGTAAAACTGCCAGTGCTATTAGAGCTAACTTCCAATTAAAATAGAACATCAAAGCTGCTACTGCAAACATTTGTAAAACATCACTTACAATTGTAAAAACACCACTACTAAAAAAAGCAGCAATCGTTTCTATATCAGAAACGACTCTTGTTACCAATTTACCAACTGAATTTTTATCAAAATAAGACATTTTAAATTGCAAAATATGCCTAAATATTTTTGCTCTAATATCTCTAATAATATGTTGTCCAACCCAGTTTGCAAAATATATAAATGAAAATCGAAGTAAAACTTCAACGAGTACAACAACAAACATTAAAATGATGTTATTTATAAGCCCTTCCGAATCCTTTTCTGTAATGTATCTATCGACAGTTTCTTTGATCAAATAAGGATTCAACAATGAAACTAGCGCTAATAATATCGTTGAAGAAGTTGCTATAAAAAACTTTAATTTATAGCGTTTTGCAAAAGACATCAGCCTTAAAAAAATCTGTAAATCAAAAGCTTTTCCCGTTTTATCTGCCAAAACCTAATATTTTATCTTTGTTAAAAATAATCCTTTTGCAGGAACTGACAACCCTGCATTGCTTCTACTTTTACTTTCTATAATTTGTCTGAACTCATCTTTGGTGATTTTCCCTAAACCAACATCAACCAAAGTACCAACTATAGCCCTTACCATATTTCTTAAAAAACGATTCGCTGAAATATAAAACGTTAATTCTTTACCATTCTGTTTCCAAATAGCTTCCGTAACATCACAATTATAGGTATACACATCTGTCTTGACCTTAGAAAATGTCTGAAAATCAGTATATTCTAATAATAAACTAGCCGCCTCATTCATTAAATCTATATTAAGATTCTGCGAATGGATTTGCCATGAAAAATCTAATAAAAAAGGATTTCTACCCAACCAGACTTTATATTCATAACTTCTACTAATTGCATCAAAACGTGCGTGTTTTTCATCAACAACAGTAAAAACATTATGTACAACAATATCTGGAGGTAAAACAGAATTTAATTTATGAGGAATATCTCCTTTTAATTCTTTGTCCAAATCAAAATGTGCAAACATTTGCGAAGCATGAACACCTGTGTCTGTTCTTCCTGCTCCAACAACTTCAATGTTTAATTGAAAAATTGTACTAACTGCTTTATTTAATTTTTCTTGCACAGTAATAACATCTGGCTGAATTTGCCAACCATGATAGTTTTTTCCTTGATAAGAAAGTTCTATAAAATATCTCAAGAAGATTTGTTTTTTGTGGTGTTCAAAATTACGGAATTTATTTTGTTATCCTTACATTTGGCCACTAAGTGGCTCTAAGTATTTTTACTTTGATCAAAAGAAAAAATTAATATTAGTGTTAGCTACCAATTATTAAACTAAAGGTCTGCTTTTTTAATACTCGAATGAAGAAAATCTTATTATTATCTGATACACATAGTTTTATTGACGAAAAAATTTTAAAATTTGTAAAGCAAGCAGATGAAGTTTGGCATGCCGGAGATATTGGTAATTTAGAAGTTACTGATACCTTAAAAAAATTAAAACCTTTGCGTGCAGTTTTTGGAAATATTGATGGTGCTGATGCTCGATCCGAATTTCCTTTAGATGCAAAATTTGAAGTGGAAAAAGTTACAGTTTGGATGACGCATATTGGTGGCTATCCCAATAAATATTACAAAAGAATTCGTGACAAAATAAAATTAAATCCACCCAAAATATTCATTTCTGGACATTCTCATATTTTAAAAGTACAATATGATAAGAAACTAAATTTACTACACCTAAACCCTGGCGCTGCTGGAAACCATGGGTTTCATAAAGTAAGAACTATGTTGCGGTTTGAGTTAGACAATAGTGAAATAAAAAATATGGAAATTATTGAACTTGATAAGCGAGGTTAATTTTGTCTTTTTCCAAAAATGGCACTTCAACTTTAATCGTTAGCCCCTTCTAGTTGAACGTGTATAAAATCTAATTGTATCATTCTATTTTGCATCAATATATTCATCTGTAATCTCTGCAAAAAATTTGTAATAACAAGTAAATAATAAAAATCTTTGATCTTTTAATCTATTGTTTTTATTTTATTTTTTTAAAATAAAAAACCGAGAAGTAAATTCTCGGTTTTTCGTCGCACTAAAATAGACTAATATGATAGGTTTATCGCAATCTATCTACAGATTTCACGAGATCTTCATCCTTTTTAATAGCTTTATTTGCCAAAACAATAAGCAAAACAACTAAAATCGGTAAGAACATCCCAATACCTTTCTTAGAAATAGAAATTTCTCCAGGTAGCGTTAGAGATACATAAATCAATAATCCTAATAAAAAAAGATTGATCAAAATTATTAAACGCCCAACTACAAATTGTAACTTTCTATTTTTAAATAAAAAAACATCTAAAAATGATACAACAGCAGAAAGCAAAAATAACAAAGGAATTACTTTTAAAAGAAAAGATTCTCTCATAAATAAGTCCAATGCAAAAATTTGTTCTTTAAGATTACTCCACAAATTGAACACAAAAACCAAGCCTCCAGAAACTAAGCTTGCTATTAATAAATATATACTTTGTATTCTTTGAATCATCTTAAACAATAGGTTGACAAAAGTAGAATTTTCTTTTTTAAAAAGAAAATCTAAAACTAAAAAAAATTGTATATATTTGTATAACATTATCCACACACATAAAGTTGTATAGTACTATAT
>Ga0209715_1003087_pt1 | contig 12155 bp, 8 predicted proteins | sample COGITO_mtgs_1205_2_FD_184809 | JGI IMG/M metagenome (GOLD analysis project Ga0209715, IMG submission 184809) | Pelagic marine microbial communities from North Sea - COGITO_mtgs_120503 (SPAdes) (version 2) | ecosystem: Environmental > Aquatic > Marine > Epipelagic ...
TATTTATCAATCCTTTCAACTCTCTTCCTTGATTTGCAGACAAAGCGTTTATGGTACTTGAAGATGTTAATACATCTTCAACGACAATATTTACTGATGAATCAACTAATCCTTTTAATACTTTTCCCTGTTCAGCAGATAAAGGTGCAGTTGTTCCTCCAGTTGTAAGGTCGTCAACAATATCTGTAATAGACACTTTAGTTGCTATGCTAGTTGCGTTGCTAATAATATTTGCACTATTGGTTGTAATATTTGAAGTATTTGTAATTATAGAAGTGTTATTAGCACTTATGTTATTTTCATTTGTTTTTACTTGTTTGTCTAAAACTATATCAGCTTCTTTTAATGAAGTTACACTATTAATAAAAAAAGTAGTTGTTTCTGGAGTATATCCTCCATCTATATCAAGTCCCGCACCTAATTGAGTTGCTTTAATTAAAGCTTTTAACAGTGCTATCTCCTTTTGATTTTCTAAAATAAGAGGATTTTCTTCGGTATTTACAGCGAATAAAGCAAATGGAACTGCAGTGAAAGGGGCATTACTTATTTCAGAGAAGTTAGAACAACTAGGGTCAACACTTAAATCTATTTTTAAATTTTTAGGTAAAGTACTCCATTTAATATCCTCAAAATTGCTAGCGTATCCACCTGTTTTAGTCTCAGTTCCAATAATTAAATTTACCATCCCATAATTATCTGTTTTGGTGGTAAATATTTCTTCATATTCAATAGTATTGAATTCATCAATAATTGTAAATTTTAAACAAATGTTTTTATCCGCAAGAGGTGCTTTGTTATCTTCAATTCCAGGAAGTTCCTGGTTGATGGGATCTAAAATTAGTGCTTGATAGGATATGCCTTTGGTTTGACCAAAGCTAATGTATCCAAAAAATAAAAAAAGAAGAAGTATTTTTTTCATAAGAATGATAGTCGCTTAAAATAGATAAAATAAAAGACCAAATTGAAACTGATGTGTATTAAATGATATTTTTTCATCCGAACTATTAAATAAGTTGAATGTTTTAGAAAAATTGTACCCAAAGTTTATATTTAAATTTTTTTGGACGTCATATTTATAATTAAGTCCCAGGAAAGGTTGTAAATTTATACCAGAAAAATCTTCGTTTTTGGTCAGGTCATAATAATAGTTATTGATAAACTGATCTCCGCTAACTAGTGTAGAAGAGTTAAAACCACTCGTTATAAAAGCATCTATTCCTGAGTTAAAACAATTATCATATAATTTGAATGAAATTTTATTAATAATCCCAATATATTTTGTTTTCCAGGAATAATTCCTACTATAATTAGAGGCTTCGGCATTAAATTCGTTGTAAGCGAGTCCAACAGAGTAGCGAAATCTGCTGTTTCTCAAACTAGAAACATAGCCTACTTCAAAGTTATTACCTGATCCACTTCTAAAATTCAAATTTTGATCACTTTCGTTAGAACTTTTATAATCAAAGTTGGTGATATTTTTTCCCACAGCGACGTACAGCTCCTGTGCATTTGATAAATAGGAGTATAAGAATAAAATTAAAATTAGATGATTGATTTTCATTTTTTAATAATTTTGGAATAATAGCTTGATTTTTCACCATCTAATCTAACTAGATACACCCCTCTTGCTAAGTTTGTTAGGTTTACAGAACATAGATTATTTTTAATAAGACCTTCTTTTGAGAAAACGTTTTTCCCATTGATATCAAAAACTTGAATTGATATTTTATCCTTATTTATATCTTTTAACTGGAAATTAATGAAGTCAATAAAAGGATTGGGATATATTTTTAAAAGGATGTTTTCAGGATTTAATAAATATACACCCCAGTTGGATTGGTGAAATCCTTGCTGGACAAGAACATTGTCAGAGTAATTACCAATCGCTGATAGTTGTCCTAATGTTTGTCTTATTAATACTCCTGAATTTGTTTCGGTTGTATTTGATTGAGAACTAATCATTTGATGGTGAATATTCTGACCATAAAAATTCTTAGTAATTAAAATTAAGAGTATTGTTAAGGTTGTTTTCATAAACAATATAAAAACATAAAAATAGTAATTAAATTGCGAACACTTCCGTTTACAGTATAAAATATGTCTTTCGTCGAAATTAAAAGTGTTTTTTACTTGCTTAAAACAACTTAATTTTTTTTTGCAATAAAAAAAGCATGAAACTTTATTTCTTATACATTACATTTTTTATCTCTTCAGTAAGCTTTTCTCAAATCATACATCATGATTCTTTTAGTTCCAATGGAGGTGTTAAGCTGTCAGATGGCTTTAAAGTGAATCATTCATTCGGGCAACTTAGTATTGCTGGAAATTATTCGAGTGGGACTTTTAAAATTAATCAAGGATTTCAGCAAAGCAAATGGTCAAGAATAATTTCTGAGAAACAATTAAATCCCAGAATATTAACCTCTTTTTATCCAAACCTAGTTGAGGATGACCATAATTTTGTATTTACAAAGAAGTCGCTGGAGGCCTTTAACCAATCTGGAAGTAAGCAATCTTCAAATATTGAAATAAGAAAAAAAATCCAGCAATTTGCTGGATTTTTTTTAGTCTATTTCTTTATGAGCTTGAAGGAGCCTATTATTCTATTTGAATCATCATAAGTTCTTAACAGATATATATTCTTTGTTAATTTTGAAAGATCTATTGTTTGAGAAGTTGACTTTATGAGTTCTCTTCCTGTTAAATCAAAAACTTTAGCCGTAGAAAAATCAAAAGATATATGTATGAATGAGGATGTTGGGTTTGGAAATATCACAAACTCATTTGCTTCAATGTCATCTGTACTCAGGGAGGTTCCTGCATAACTTATTGAATTGTTTTCAATTAAATAATAAGTAACATAAGGTTCCTCACCTAGATTACCATTTGGATCTGTTATTTCTAATTTGATTTCAACATACCCATCCTCTAAGGAAGATAAGTCTAGGTTTGAAATATTAAACTCTTCCGACGAAATATCTCCTGTAAATTTAAGAGGATCCGTTGTATTTGATTGTTTAACCCCGAAGGTTCTTGAAGCATTTGAATTGTAATTTTGTGCCGTTGCCTCATAGGTTCCTCCAACATCAACACTTTCAACTACAACTGCTACTACAAAATCATCTAAAGAACTTGTACCATCATTCTCAAGATTTGATTGGCTGTAATAAGAATTTGGAAGTACGGTATCTTTCGTATATTCTACCGATTTAGTTGCAATTAATTGATCTTCAGTATCTGTTACTTGTACTGTTAACTTTATAATACCGTCTAAAACCCCCGTTGTATTTATTGAATTTACTGAAATGTAATCACTTTCAAAAACACCTTCTCCTCTTACAACATTTCCTCCCATCAAACTATACACTGTATATACATAGTTTAAACCTTCACAGGGCTCACAACTCATAGAAACTTCTATGCCTTCTACATTATTAACATTCACTACTTTATCTGTAATTTCTACGTCCAAAGGGACTGTTAATTCTACATCTGATTCTATAACATCAAAACGAATATATTCTACAAAAGAATATTTCTCCCAGTTTCCTGCTTTATCACGAGTTTCAGCAGATGCCATACCCCATTGTCCGGGAGGAGAGCCTTTTGGTAAGGTAAGATTAAAGTTATACAAACGCCACTCATTATCATTTTGCGGACTAGCATCATATATGTTTAAATCTGGGTTATTCATTGTACTATTACCCGTTTGATACCCACGAATACCACCTAGAGGATCTCTTAAAGTAAAGCTAACACGATCTACCCCAGACTCATGACCCACAAAATCAGATAGATCTCTGGCTAATATAGATATATCTACTCGAGTTTCGCCATTTGGTGCTTCTGGATTAGTAGGTTCTGCAGTAATGGTAATATTATTAATATCGATTTCTGGTTTTACGTTATCGGGATATAGTGTTTCTATATAGATACTATCTCTAACTTCTTTAAATATTTTATGTTTGTTTTTTTCTGAGATAATAAAATCAGCTGTGTCTTTTACGTGGTAAACTGAACTGTAATTCCCTGCAATATCCCCTACTGTGTGTTGAGATGATGTGTAATAGCCAGATTGAAGGTGCTCATGTAATAATAAATACAATTCAAAATGTTTATTAGAATCAACACCATTGTCATAATTTAAATCTTCGTCTTCAATTGCATGTCCTTGAACTTGTATCTCATAGACTTCCTCTCCACTATTATTCGGTAAATTTATTCTTGTAACTGCTCTCGAAGTTGCGTTAGCATCGTAATGAGAAAAACTTAATTTTAGTGCTCTCATTAGTTCTCCATTTTCATTTGGTGGCCCATAGCGATTTCCTGGGATAAATTTATCTTCTACAATTTCATAGGTATAATTATGGTTATAAGTTGGCGGTAAAATATCTTCTAAAGGATTTTCTATATATAGCTTCATACCAATCGTAGAGCTATTCTCGTAGCGCATATTTCCAACAGGATCAGAGATTCTAAAATAATTTAAGCCCCAATACCCACTTTTTTCTAGTTTATTAAAAGTGGTCGTTCCTATTAAAATGGAATCTTGTGTTTGTCCATTTTCTGGATTTAGCCTAATATCATGTATTGTACCAATACTCGATGTAAACCGAACATAAGCAGAACTTGCCCCATCTATGCTAGGCTCTTGAGAATTTAAAGTTGCTCTAATAGTGACTAATTTATCTTCTTCCGATCCTCCCTCTACTTGCAATTCTATCTTTGTTACTTTTCCAGGATAGGTATAGTCAGGAAATAAATTATAAACAGTAAATGTTAAATCCTCTCTAATTTGTGCAACGTATCGCGTACCATGCATAACACGATCTCTTACAAATTCGTATTTTCTTGCTGATACAGATAATAAAGCATCTGGATTTGTAAGATAAAAAGCAATAGATTCTGATAAATCTTCATTAGGATCTTTTAAATGTGCATAGGCAGAAACTACTTCGGTAGTATTGTAGGTAGACCAACCACTTGCTGAAGTAGGATCTAAAAACCAGCCGCCAAGCTCTGCCCAGTCATCTTTTAAGTTTTGATCAAAAGTATACGACCATAAAAAATGAGCTTTTTCATGTAAGATGATTCTCCGAGAATTATTAATTTCTCCACCATTAAATGCTTTTGACATAAATTCAATGGTGTTTCTCCCTGCAAAAGCGATTGCATTAGCACCGGGCATTACAGGGTCATCTTGGCCATTAATTCTTCTTACTAAGTATTTTAAGCCTTCTTGTTTGTGAAAACCTTCTGGAAGTTCTTCAAACATAGCAAGAATCTCCAGTTTTTCAGAGTTAAAAAATTCTTGAAAATTACTTTTGTCTTCACCCATTAAATTTTCTGTCTCCTGATTTCCTTTCATGAACTTAACCCCAAAACGTTCATTTGCAAGCCAGTTAAGAGTTTCCTCATTATTAGCGAAATCAGTAATAAAATTAACAACGACATGATAGAGTCTTTTAGAAAAGAACTTCCCTTTAATACCATCTAAGGTAACAATTTGTGGTGTTGCATAGGTAAATGCATTCTGACTTACTGTAGCATAAGGTATTTCAGGAGTATTGTTTATTGTTAAATCGTTGTCTTGTTCTTGGTTAGTTAACATAAAAATTCCACGAATATTTTCGCCTGTTTTGTAATCTATAACGCTACTTTTATTGTAGGGTAAGTTTGAAAACATTTTATAAAAACGATAACTATCTTCATTTGACCATGGTTGTATAGAGTCTGATAAAATTACACCATATTCGGTTCTAAGTTTTACCGCAGAAAAATCATCAGGTACTACAATAGAATCATTTAAAACAACAATTTTTGCAGGCTCATTAACATATCTTTGTGTTGCGTGTCCTGCGGCACTCCCGTCATCTTCCCAAGTGTAATCATAGTCATCATCGGTAAGAGGCGTAAGTGTCCAAGTTATATTTGAATCTGTAGGAATATTGATGATTTGTTGTGATGGATAGGTATATCCTGTAGCATCTAACTTAACAGCCCACGCTCCTTCTTCTAAATTAAAACTGATAGTAGAAGTGGCACCTCCGTTATAATGTGCCCAGTCTTTTAATAAAATATCAGAAGATTTTTGCACAATGACCCTTATAGAATCATTTTCTTTTATTCCATTAACGTTAACTTCAAATTGTGTTTGAGAAAAAACGGAAACAGATAGCAACAGAAAAATTAATTTAAATAGCCTATTCTTCATGATTATTGTTTTAAGTAAAAATTAATTTAATAGATATTACGAAATATTATAGATGTAATTGAAATAGATGTATCTTAAACTTCTAAACGTTTAAAAAAGGAGAATTTCTCTTACTTTTTTTGCTTTCTTTACTGGTTATATTTTTTTATTTATCGAAATTACTTTTTTAAATTGATAAAACTTGCCCATACTTAGCTCATTTTTCTTATATTTATGATATGTTATTTTTATTTGCAAGTGTTTTATTGTTTTCTATTAATAATTTGTTGTGGAAGCATTTCACTCTAAAACAAAATATATTCGTGATTATGTTCAAACGATCTAGCTTTACTTGTTTGTTTATAGGGGTAATTTTAGTGTTGGTTTTGTTTTATAATCGACAAGAATTTACCCCAAAAGAGATCCTTGACTTATTTATGATAAGTAGTTTGGGTTTCGCAGGTTTGAGTTTTTTAGTACTTGGATTCAAGAAAGGAAGTATCTTACAATATGCAATTTATAGCCTTTTATTTACCTTTATTTTAGGCTTTACTCAAGAGGACCAAATACAATACGATTGGTATTGGAATATTTTTTCGTTGTTATTTGTAAGTTTTGGCTATTTATATTTTATATTTAAGCAGTTCAAAGAGCAGACAACTACTCTAAAATCTGGACAGGCTCACCTATACTTCTTTTTAGCACATTGTTGCTTTTCTATGCTACTAATTTTACAAATGGATTTTTTGGAGCGCATACCTGAGGTGGCAATTGCTTTTATTCAGGAATTATGTGTATTTATTTTTACTGGGATCATCATATCAATGCAACCAAGAACTTCTAAAGCTAAGAAAATTCCCATATGGCAGTTTGCAATTTTTGCCTTACCCATTACCCTGGCAGTTTTTTTAGGTTTAAAAGGGTTAAAAGTTACCAGCCCATTTTATTGGTCACTTATGGGTCTTTTAACACCAATTATAACCCTAGTTTTAGGAATATTCTTTGGCAACGAGAAACTCAACCTGAAATCGCTTCCTGGCTTGTTGATGGTAGTTATAGGGATGTTAATCTTAAATTTAAACTGATAAGTAGATGAAAGTAGAACAACAACAACTTCGATCAGATATTGAGATAAAAATCGGATTCAAAATTGTGTCTTCATCGGATATTAAAACATTTGTAAACATACTAAGGGAAAATCAAATAGGGGTTCTTAGCTTTAATACTTTAAGGCGTTTTTGGGGTTTGCTACCTGAAACTAAAGCAAGACAAAATACCTTAAACAAATTATCAATATTTTTAGGATATCAATCCTTTCTTAGTTACCTCAAAGAAAAAAATAAATTTGAAATGTGGCACACAGAGGTTAAATTACAACGTCTTAAATACCAAGAAGGGCTGAGTTCTTCAGATTTGGATTTCATTAATAAAGTCATTAAACTCCAAGGTGCTATCCATTATTTTATAGCCTTATTTGAGCATGCTGTTCAATATGAAAAATGGAACTATATCCAAACGCTTTTTAATTCAAAATATTTCAATTTAACTGGTAAAAAGAAGATTGAAGCCTTAGAATTCAATGTGAAGATAGCTTCTTTAATTTTCATAAAACTAAAATCAATTCCTCTAAACGATTTTAAAAACCTCATGACCAATTTGATTGGCATAACAAAATTTAAGGAAAATGTAATTTATATCTATGTAGATCTCACCAACATGAATGGAAGGTATGGGTATTTGATAGATGTGATAGAAAAGAAAAACCCTGAATATCAAGAAGAGGTTTTCATTAAACTACTTAAAGGTTTAGTCCATTTTTTGAATCATGGTCAAACGTATAAGATAAGCATTGACGAGTCAACACTTTTGAACTTACCAGCAACTTTAAGAGGACGCTATTTAGGTTTTCAAATTTTATATGCTTCCCAAATCTCTGACCAAAATTTAGAACAATATTACTGGAGTTTGTTTTTTAATTTAATCGCTGAAGATACCGATATAAGAAATTATTTACATGAATTTATTCATCATTTACTTTTAGCCAAACGATTTCAAAAAATAGACTTTATCATGCGGAAGTATTATGAAGATGTTTTAGACATATTTCATGTTCACAACTATCTTGATGTATTTCTTTACAATCTTATAGATGCAATGTTTAGCTTAAGATCATCTGACATCAAAAGAGCTAAAATTATATTTAAGAATTTAGAGAGAGACAAGATTTTGTATGATTCATATTGTGATTATTACTTAATATTTTATAACATCACCGGTTATCACTTAAGCGATAGTCAACTAGAAAAAAATAAATTCAAACAAGAGTATTTAAATTTAAAAGAGCTGACTGGTTTTATGCTATTTAGTGAAGACTACCTCTTACATTTTTTTGAATCCTAGTATTTTACTGTTTAGCCACATCACCAAAAATGTCCTACACCCTTCAACAAATTACCTTTATCGAAATAATTGACATAATAAAAATATATTATTTATTTTTGGTTAGATCAATAACAATTCCTTATACAGTAAGTAATTAACAAAAAAATAAAATTTTAAATATGAATTTTAAATATCTTTTCTTAATTGGGTTCCTAGCAGTACTATCGCAAGATGCTTTTACGCAAGAAACAGGCCCTAATAACTGGCGTGTTTTTGCATCTATAACACGTTATGACAAAGCGAATCTTGAATTAAAGTTACACATGAAAGCTAACAACAGAGTCGTCTTTATGGGGAACTCTATTACTGAAGGTTGGATTCAAATGAGACCAGATTTCTTTAAAGACAGAGATTATATTAATAGAGGTATTAGTGGACAAACCACACCTCAAATGTTGCTAAGATTTAGGCAAGATGTTATAGATTTAAACCCAAAAGCGGTGATTATTTTAGCAGGTACAAATGATCTTGCAGGCAATACAGGATATGCCTCTATTGAAACGATTATTGGGAATATTAAATCGATGGCAGAAATTGCAAATGCTAATGATATAAAGGTAATCATCTCTTCAATTTTACCAGCCATAGAATATCTTTGGAAACCTGGATTAGCGCCTGCATCCAATATTGTAAAAATTAATAAAGCTTTAAAAGCTTATACTACACAAAATAATTTTATTTATTTAGATTATTATTCGGCTATGGTAGATGGTAAAGGAGGTTTAAAAGTACCTGATTATACAGCTGCAAACGATCTTGTTCATCCTAACATAAATGGCTATTTAGTGATGGAAAAATTAGCAGAAAAAGCAATTAAGAAAGCATTACGATAATAATAATGAATAAGAATCTATTGTATTTTAGCTGTATTTTTTTATTATTTATTTCATGTATAAATTCTGAAAAAAGTGAATTAGAACTCAATCCGCTTTTTTCTGATCACATGGTACTTCAACAAAAAGAAAATGTTGCTTTTTGGGGAAAATATGCTCCAAATAGTTCTGTAACAGTTAAAGGAACTTGGGGAGAAATATCTTCCAGTACATCCGATAATGACGGGAACTGGAAGCTACTTTTACCAACGACCAATGCAGGGGGACCGTTTGAAGTAGACATTATTACCAAAGATACTACTCTTACTATAAAAGATGTAATGATTGGAGAGGTATGGTTGGCCTCTGGACAATCAAATATGGAAATGGATTTTGACTATTGCTGTAACACTACTGACCGCTCAGAAATTGAATTATCGACAGCTAATTACCCTGAAATAAGAATGCTTAATGTTGTAAATCAATTAAAGACTTCTCCTTCTGATAATTTTCATGGTAATTGGACAAAAGCTATAAAAGATAGCATTACTAAATTTAGTGCTGTTGGTTACTTTTTTGCTAAAAGACTTCAAAAAGAACTGAAGGTGCCAATTGGAATTATTAACGCAAGTTGGGGCGGAACAGATATCGAAGCTTGGACTAGTAGAGAAAAACTAAGTACACTAGATTTCTTAGATGAAACAATGAGTTCTTATGATAAATTAGTAGAAAGATCTACTAAGTCAAAAGAATGGTTTTCTCAATTTAAAGCTGTAAAATTACCTTCGGATATTTGGTATTTGTTCCATGAAGATTCTTTAGGAGTTCCTCATAAGTGGAGAGAATTGAATTTCAAAGATCAAAAATATGTTGCTTCAAATTATCATGATTATGACCAATGGGAACAACTAGAGTTGCCAGGTTCATTTGATGATATTTTTAAAACTAATGATTTTGACGGAGCTATATTGTTTAGAAAATCATTTATACTCAAAGAAATTAAAGGAGATTATACGCTATACATGGGCCCAATAAGCGATATGGATTTTACCTATGTAAATGGAGAAAATATTGGAGCTAGCTTAGGTGAAATTAGCTTAAAAAATAAAATTTATACAATTCCAAAAAAACTTCTTAAAGTAGGTGAAAACAATATAGTTATTAGAGTCATAAACCAATACAAAGAGGGGAAAATTGGAGAAATTTCATTGGTGAATTCATCTGGGCTTAGGAGATCATTGGCCGGGAAATGGAATTATAGAGTTTCTGCGGAAGTCTATAACCAAATGAATGGAACAAAGTTTACTTGGCCATATTACTCTTTTTATTTATATGAAGACCAACCTATTAATTTTTCAAAAAGACCGCCAGTTCAAAGTTACACTCAAAACTCAAAATCAGCCCTTTTTAATGGAATGATTAATCCTTTAATTCCCTATAATATAAAAGGGTCTATTTGGTATCAAGGAGAAAATAATGTAGCAAGGTATCAAGAATATGAAACTCTATTTCCTGCAATGATTAATGATTGGCGTGAAAAATGGAACACAGATTTTCCATTTTATTTTGTTCAAATAGCACCTTTTAGGAATTACAACGTACTTTCTTCATCATTACGAGATGTCCAAAGAAAAACTTTAAAAGTTGATAAAACCGGTATGGTAGTGACCTTAGATATTGGTGATATAGATGACATACACCCATCAAACAAGCATGATGTAGGTAGTAGGCTTGCGGGTTTAGCATTACATAATGAGTACAAAAAAACTAACGTTGCTTCCGGACCATTATACAAGCGTTTTGAAGTGGCTGAGAATACGCTAATAATTGAATTTGATTTTATTGGTTCTGGCCTAATGACCCATGATTCTGAATTATCTGAATTTGAGATTGCGAATGCTAATAAGCTATTTGTTCCTGCAAAAGCAACAATTATAGATAACAAGGTTCATGTTCGTTCTTCTAGGATTCAAAAACCAAGATATGTAAGGTATGCATGGAAAGACATGAGTGTTGCAAGTTTATTTAATAAAGAAGGTTTGCCAGCCTCTTCTTTTACAACAGAATAATGAATGCGAGTTAAATAAAGAGTTATTATTACAATCGGTTTTCTATAATTTGTTGAACAACTTCAGGATTTAACAAGGTGGAAACATCTCCTAAATTGTCCATTTCATTACACGCAATTTTCCGCAAAATACGTCGCATAATTTTTCCAGAACGTGTTTTTGGCAACCCTTCTGAAAATTGAATTTTATCGAGTTTAGCGATCGGACCAATTCTATCTGTAATAAGCTGATTAATTTCTTTTCTTAAGTTATCATGATTTCTTGATTCACCAATGTCTTTTAAAGTAATATAGCCGTATAAAGCACTTCCTTTAATATCATGAGGAAAACCAACGATTGCCGATTCTGCGACTGCAGGATGTTCATTGATCGCATCTTCTATAGGGGCAGTTCCAAGGTTATGACCAGAAACGATGATTACATCATCTACTCTTCCAGTAATTCTATAATAACCAACTTCGTCTCTTAAGGCTCCGTCACCTGTGAAATACATCTGATCAAAAGCAGAAAAATAAGTTTCTTTATACCGTTGGTGATTTCCCCATATGGTTCTTGCCATACTAGGCCAAGGAAATTTAATACACAATCTACCTTCTACTTGATTTCCTTTTAATTCTTTTCCGTTTTCATCCATTATTG
>Ga0209715_1003098_pt1 | contig 12130 bp, 9 predicted proteins | sample COGITO_mtgs_1205_2_FD_184809 | JGI IMG/M metagenome (GOLD analysis project Ga0209715, IMG submission 184809) | Pelagic marine microbial communities from North Sea - COGITO_mtgs_120503 (SPAdes) (version 2) | ecosystem: Environmental > Aquatic > Marine > Epipelagic ...
ATATTCTTGGAAAACAAGTAATGAATAAGTCTATTACAAATAGTATAGATATTAGTCATTTAGGCAATGGAGTTTACATCCTACAACTTTCTGATGGTGCTAAACTAACTACTAAAAGAATTATAAAGAATTAATCAATCCTTTCAGTATTGTTGAGAAAATTATACAAAATAAAGAGTCTATTAGTGACGCTATGATAAACAATGATTTTTTTTATTCTTATAATGCACCAGATGTGAGAAATAACGTCTTAAAAATAACTTTAATTTTTAAAATCTAAAGATAAAAAAATCCCAAACAATAAATTATGTTAATGGGTAGCTTCCCCCGCTCCACTAGGAATTCTAATAAGTTCTACTATATTCTGAACATCTTTTGGTGGCGCTGGGGTAAACTTCATAACTGCAATGGATACTATAAAATTCAATAACATAGCAATACTTCCAAAGCCTTCAGGAGAAATACCAAACCACCACTCGCTTTTATCCGGAAGAACCGCATCAAACCAACCTAGTTTATATTTAAGCATATAATACAACATGGTTAAAATACCAACAATCATTCCAGCTACAGCTCCTTGCTTGTTCATTCGCTTATAGAAAATACCTAAAATAATAGCTGGAAAAAAGGACGCTGCTGCCAAACCAAAAGCCAAGGCCACTGTTGCGGCAACAAAGCCAGGAGGATTAATTCCAAAATATCCCGCAACACAAACAGCAACAACGGCTGACAAACGAGCCGCTACTAATTCACTTTTCTCAGAAATTTTTGGATTGATTATTTTCTTAATTAAGTCATGTGAAACAGAAGCAGAAATTACTAATAATAACCCTGCTGCAGTTGACAATGCGGCTGCTAATGCGCCTGCTGCCACCAAAGCGATGACCCAATTGGGCAATTCTGCAATTTCTGGATTTGCCAAGACCATAATATCATTATCGACCACCAATTCGTTTAGATTTTTATCCGCTACGTATTGGATTAATCCATCGTTGTTTTTATCTACAAATGTAATCAGTCCTGTTGTTTCCCATTTTTTAAACCATTCCGGAACTGTAGCATACGGCTGATTAGAAAGTGTTTCAATCATATTGGTTCGTGCAAATGCCGCCACTGCTGGGGCTGTAGAATACAAAATTACGATAAGCAATAAAGCGATCCCTGCAGATTTACGAGCATCCTTAACACGCTTGACTGTAAAGAAACGCACAATTACATGAGGCAGCCCTGCTGTACCCACCATTAGCGCCAGGGTGATAGCAAATACATCCACTATAGATTTGGTGCCTTCTGTGTATTCAGCAAACCCTAAATCGGTGCTTAAACCGTCTAATTTGTCCAATAAAAAAGTACCCGATCCGTCTGCTAATTCATTACCAAAACCAAGTTGTGGAATTGGATTGCCTGTCATTTGAATTGATATAAATATAGCGGGAACCATAAATGCAAAAATTAAGACGCAATATTGAGCGACTTGTGTGTAGGTGATTCCTTTCATCCCACCAAGAACTGCATAAAACAATACAATCAGCATTCCAATAATCACACCTGTATTGATATCAACTTCTAAAAAACGAGAGAATACCAATCCAACGCCGCGCATCTGACCGGCTACATAAGTGAAAGAGACTAGAAGAGCGCATATAACGCCAACAAGACGAGCCGTATTAGAATAATAGCGATCTCCAATAAAATCAGGAACGGTAAATTTCCCAAACTTCCTTAAATAAGGGGCCAATAACAAGGCAAGTAAGACATAGCCTCCGGTCCAGCCCATTAAATATACGGCGCCGTCATAGCCTGCGAAGGAAATAATTCCTGCCATGGAAATAAAAGAGGCCGCACTCATCCAATCAGCAGCTGTAGCCATTCCGTTGGCGAGTGGAGATACGCCGCCGCCAGCAACATAAAATTCTTTGGTGGAACCTGCACGTGCCCATACAGCAATGCCTATATAAAGCGTGAAAGTGATGCCTACTAAAATATAGGTCCAAGTCTGGACGGAGAGCTTCTGAACTAATAAAATACTATTTATCATAACCATATTTTTTATCCAACTTATTCATTAGTCTAACGTAAATAAAAATCAAGATAACAAACACATACATAGACCCTTGTTGTGCAAACCAAAATCCAATTTTGAATCCACCAAATTTAAATTCATTAAGAAAATTTTTAAAAATTATTCCCGCACCAAATGAGACAAGGAACCATACGGTTAATAAGATAAACAAGTATCTAATATTGTCTTTCCAATAGGCTTTTGACTTATTTTTTGTCATGATATTTAGTTTTATTTTGTACTTACAAAAAAATGATTTCTGTAATAGAATAGCTTAGATAAATTTACTTTTGAAAACTCCAAAACCAGAGTATGCAATATAAAAAAAAAACAAGCAAGCGGAAGTGTAAATTAAATATTTACTTCGGTAACTCTTATGATTAGTAGGGTTTTAACACCGCTTCCCCCAATATCAGTAATTAGGCCTTGAAGTTTTAATAATTTAATTGTTTATATATTTGAAAAAAACTAAATAATGAAAAAATTACTTCTGCTATTATTTACTTCTGTTGTTTATTTTAATTCACAGTCTCAAGAAAATGTATCGCATACAAATAAAACCAAAGTCTTTTTACTAGCTGGTCAATCAAATATGGACGGTAGAGGAGATGCTTCCAAAATCACAAAACAAGATAAAAAAGGATTGAAATTAGCTCAAAATAATATAAGTTACTATTATAAAGGAACAACTAACAATATTAAAAAACCTATTATCATAGACGGGGTTTTGGATGTGACAGATCCTTGGGACTATGTAAAAAAGAAATTCAGAATAGAAAAATGCTTCGGTCCTGAATTGTTTTTTGGTATAGAACTTGCAAAACAATATCCAGACGAAAAATTTTTATTCATAAAACGGTCAGAAGGAGGGACTTCTCTTTATGGTGCATGGAATCCAAATTGGACGTTAGAAAAAGCACAATTGAAGGAAGAAGAACACAAACGAAAATTGTATAAAGATTTTATTGAAATTGTTGATTCACAGCTTGAAAAATTAGAACATGGAAGCTATGAAATTGTAGGAATGTTGTGGGTTCAGGGAGAATCAGACAGTGGTAATAGTCACGGACCACTGCCAACTGAAAAATATGCTGAGAATCTAACATCTCTGATTGAAAAGGTTAGGTCGCATTATAAAGTAGATGATTTACCTTTTTTGATGCTTGGAGTGGGAAGTAATAAAGTCATAAATAAAATGAAAGAAACAAGTCTGAATCTTTCTAATGTTACTTTAATAGAGAGAAGTCTCAAATCAAATGCTAAAAACTATACCCCACGTTATACTCACGATTGGAATGGAAAGCCAGCAAATCATTATAATTACACTGGGATGAAAAAAATTGGACAACTATTTTTTGAAAATTATTTTAAGTTTTATAGAAATAATATTAAATAGTTCAAACCCCAAAAGTGAATGCTATTTTTGGCTCAATACCGATTTTAACGAAGGAAATACAAAACAAAAAAATGGAGAACCGTAAAAGCCATGAGGAGTGAAATCGAACTATTTTGTTGAGGATTTGCAAATATTGAAAAAACATTATATTTAAAATATTATTTAATTTAAAAAACAATTCTGCAGTGAACATTCTAAAAATACTATCATTTGTTTTGTGTTCGTTCATTTCAGCAGCTCAAAATAAGCCTAATATTCTTATTATTCATGTTGATGATTTGGGATACCATGATCTGAGCATTCATGGTTCAAAAATATATCAAACTCCAAACATTGATAAGCTAGCAAATGAATCAGTTTCATTTACCAAGGCTTATGCAAATTATCCGAGGTGTGTACCCTCAAGGTTTTCAATGATGACCGGAAATTATCCAATACAGAACAGTGGCGTTCCAGACGATGGATTTAAAATCTCTAAAGTGACTAAAGACAAAAATTTTGTAAGGGCACTAAACGATTTAGGTTATCAAACGGCTTATTTTGGTAAATGGCACTTAGGTAACAAAAAGAGTTTAAGTGACTTTGGTTTTAATTTCAGTTTTGCTGCAGGTAGTGCAGGTTCCCCTATTAGTTTTTATCAACCATTCAATAGTCTTAAACGAAAAGGTAAAATTAATAAAAAGCCTATTCCTGATATAGATGAGGTTAGTAATGATGATGATTATCTTACAGATTTAATGACTAACCAAGTGATCAATTATTTGGAAAGTAGTGATTCATTAAAGCCATTTCTACTGACGCTTTCTTATTATGCTGTTCATCAACCATTAGAGGCAAAGCAGGAAGATTTAAAACGTAATATCAAAGAAATTGAAACCTTTGACTTTGGTAATCAACCCGAATATATTTCAGAGGGGACCGGTAGAACAAAAATGCGGCAGGATAATCCTTCATACGCTGCAATGGTAGAAAATTTGGATAAAAACGTTGGGAAGATTTTAGAATATTTACGCAAAACTAAAATTTTGAATAATACCGTTATAGTTTTTTCCTCTGATCATGGCGGTTTGTCAAATGATGGCTATAACAAAAGGAATTTGGCTACTTCTAATTTTCCTTTGCGTGCTGGAAAGGGGTGGTTATATGAGGGTGGAATCAAAGTACCACTGTTCGTCAAGTGGCATAAGAAATTCACGCCTCGAGTCGAAAATAAATCCATTGTAACCTTGATGGATGTATTCCCCACATTATTAGATTTAACAGCAAAAATTGATTTAAATGTAGACGGGAAAAGTTTTTTACCGTTACTATACGCTAATGAAAGTTGGGAAAATCGAACAATATATTGGCATTCTGATAAAGCTAGACCTAGAAACACTGGGGATACAAATTCTTCCGCAATTCGTAAGGGAAAGTTCAAACTAATACATTGGTATGAGAACGATGTGATTGAGCTATATAATATGGATAATGACCCATACGAGAAGAATAATTTAGCTGATACCGAACTTAAACTATCTAAAGAACTTTTATCAATTCTTAACAATTGGAAAAAAAATAAAATAAATGCAAAAAATATTCCCTAAAGTAAAATTTATTTTAGGGAATAATGACGTGGAGCCAAGAGGCGTGAAGTCGAATTGTTTTGAGGAGGATTTGGAATTATCAAAATAAAATATCGTTTAAATAACTCCAAATTTCGATAGAGCTATTTCTAAATCTCTGAAGTGGGTAAACTTACATTGATTATATTTGAAATAAATTATATTTAAAAACTTATGAGTGACATATTAAAGGCTATTGGGAATACACCAATTGTTAAGCTAAAAAATATAGTCCCGATTGGATGTGGAGAAATTTATGTTAAACTAGAAGCATTTAATCCCACTGGATCAAAAAAAGACAGAATGGCGCTATCAATGATTTTGGGAGCTGAAAAAAGAGGTGTTTTAAAAAAAGGAATGACTGTAGTAGAATATTCGGGTGGTAGCACTGGTGCAGGTTTGGCATTTGTTTGTTCACTTAAGGGTTATAATTTTAGGCTGGTTACTGCAGATGTATTTGGGAAAGAAAAAATTGATTTGATGAGATCATTAGGGGCTAATTTAGAAATTATCAAAAGTTCAAACGGAAAGATAAATAAAGAGCTGATTACCAAAATGATTAAAAAGGCTGATCAAATTTCAAAAGAACCAAATACTTTTTTTACAAATCAACTAAACAACGCTGATGTGATCGAGGGTTTTATTCCATTAGGAGAAGAGATTTTAGATCAGCTAAATGGAAACATTGACGCAGTATGCGACACTGTTGGAACTGCTGGAACTCTTATGGGGATTGCTAAAGCACTCAAAAAAGCTAAGTCAAATTGTAAAGTTGTTGCAGTTGAGCCATCTAGTTCACCGATTTTATCGAAAGGAATTAAAGGCTCACATAATGTTGAAGGTGTTGGTTTAGGTTTTGTTCCAAATATCTACGATGACAACCTCGTTGATAATGTGATATCTATAGACGAGACTGTAGCCCGCAAAATGTGTAAAGATCTTGCTAAAAAAGAAGGTATATTTTGCGGTACATCAAGCGGAATGAATGTAGCTGCAGCAATCCAAATTTCAAAGGAACTTGGTCCTAAATCAAAAGTAGTAACTATCGCTTGTGATAGTGGTTTAAAATATCTTTCTGAGGGATTATTTGACGATTAATATCATTTGCCAATACAGAAAGTCATTTCGTTATTTTTTACTCTTTTAAAACCTCTTAAAAAGTCTTTTTGTTAACCTTTTGTTCTCGTAAATTATAAAAAGTAGTGCAATTCTAAATGACATCAATTAACCAAAACATAGGCATATATTAATACGCTTAAAAGATTTGAAGATTTTATTCAATCAGAAAATTATCTCTAAAAATAAAAAGTGGAGCCAAGAGGCGTAAAGTCGAACTATTTTGGTGGAGATTTGATTAAATCTAAAAATTACTGATCTTAGCTCAAAATAATATTAGTAAGAGCTAACTTAATTAAATATATTTATATTTACATCATAATTTTTAATTATGAAAAAGTTATTTTTAATTTTTATTAGTCTAATAGGTATCAATGCATTCTCACAAATTGGAGTTAATGTTTTTGATCCAAATCCAACCGTTTTTGATAATCCAATAACAAATGAAAATGAGTTAATTACAATGCTGGGTAAAGCTCAAGATTTATTGACAAGTTATTCGTGGGCTATAATGGTTGCTGAGATAGCGTCCGATAATGCTAGAAAAGGAGGGGATAGTGAACTTGATTTTATTGCACTAAAAACGATTGAAGATTTCCAACATACCTCGGCCAACTTGGTTACCCAAGATATATGGAACTTTTTGTTTGCAGGTTATAATAGGGCTTCATTTGCTTATGAAAAAGGGCGTATTATCCCTAATATTTCTCCAAACTATTTGGCCGAAGCCCTTTTTCTAAAAGCTTTTTATTCTTATAATTTAATTGAGTGGTTTGGACATCACCCTCAAATTATGGAATACGATGATGATAATAATCCTTTTTTATCAAATAGTTCAATATACGAAAGAGAAAACTTGTTATATGGTATACTATCTTTTTTAGATGAAGGAATTTCAATCACTACAAATCACGGGGTTTCATCATCAGGAAGAACTGTAATTGATAAAAATACCATGCTTGCTTTCAAAGCCAAAACATATATGAAACTCGAACAATACTACGAAGTTAATTCAGTTACAAATCAAATCATTAACTCTGGGCAATATTCATTAGAATCTAACTATCAAAATATTTTTAACTACAGAACATCTTCTTCCATTTTTGATATAGATTGTACAGACAATCTAACTGCAACTTGGGATTGCCTTTTGTGTAGTCAAGGAAATGTAATGTCTGGTTTCATTGGTATAAAAATTTATGAAGGTCCTGAATTTAAATCAGGATACGGATTTAATATACCTACTCAAGAAAGTTATAATAGTTTTGACTCTGGAGATATTAGGAGAGAAATATCCATATTGGATATATCTGATTGGTCTTTGCAAAACCCTACAGTTTTTTTTATTGAAGGTTATAATCATTCCGGTTATTTTAATAAAAAATATTTACCAAGACAAGGAGGGATGGAACTTCCTTTTGTTGAGTTGACTTATGGAAATGATTTGAAGTTCATCAGGTACGCTGAAATATTATTGCTATGCTCTGAATCGTCTTTAAGAATTGGAAATAATAATGAAGCAGCTGTCTATCTAAATCAAGTCAGAAACAGAGCTGGTCTCTCAAGTATTAGTTCAATTGATATTAATATGGACCATATAATTGAAGAAAGAAGGTCTGAGTTCATGGGGGAAGGTAAACGACTTTTTGATTTAATTCATTTTGAAATAGCTTCAGAAATATTGCCTAATTATGATAATGGAAAAAATGAAGTATTTCCCATTCCTCAAAGCTTTATTGATTTAGCAAATACAAACGAAGATATCATTACACAGAATCCCGGCTATGCTACAACATCACTTTCTGTAAATGATATAAATAAATCAACATTCATTGTCTTTCCTAATCCTGCATCTAATTTCTTAAATGTAAGTTTATCTCAAACATTTAATAGCCCTAAGTTAGAGTTGTATGATGTCCAAGGCAGGAAAGTTTTTTCTGCTCTTCTTAAACAATCAGATTTGTTGGATGTCAGTAATTTAAAATCTGGTATTTATTTATATATATTAAAAGATGGAAAAGAGTTTAAGTTCACGGGTAAGATTATAAAGCAATAGAATAAATTGATGTAATGCACAAATTTATTTTTCTTAATTATTGTGTGTTTGATAGCCTCATCCAGTCATTTATTGGTTCATTTTAGCTTTTAAGCTAAAAAAACATTCCCAAGTATAAAAAATTATTCTTGGGAATAAAAAGTGGAGCCAAGAGGAGTGAAATCGAACTATTTTGGGGAGGATTTAGTAGAATTAGCTCGAATTTAATTTATTGCTTCTATGTATAATTTGGATTTAAAAAAGTTCATTTATAAATTTAAATACTTTCCCATAATGAGCCTGTGTTATATTCATATTTGAATGCCCTAACAACTCTGAAACTACCTCTATTGATATCTTATTTTAAAGCAATACAGCAGTTACAAAAGTCTTTCTAGCAATGTGATGTGTTCACTTCTTATCCATGTTTAAAAGCGCTGAATCTCCTTTAAATAAGAGTTAAACCCAAAGCTTAGCATAAAACCTAAAGTCTTAAGTAGTCAGAAAAAATGCTTAAAGCTCAGTTAAAAGGTAGCCCATTACAATAATACAAATACACAGGATGTTTTTAGAAGATAGTTTTTCTTTAAAAAAGAAAGCACTAAAAACTATGGTGGTTAAAGGTATGGCTAGAAATAGTAAACTTGTAATCATAGGATTGGTTTTTTTTAGTGCTAAAAAATTGAATAATAGTGCAAAAAAAATAACAACACTCATCAGTAGTACGCGCTTAAAATAGATTTTCATGTGACTTTTGTATAGGTTGCTATCACCTTGTCTGAAGGTAAATAGTATGCCTGTTAAAAAAATAAGAAATTCTTGATTTGCTAGGATTAATAAAGGAGGTGTGCTTGAAGTTAAATTTTTCCAATGCAATAAACCAGAGCAACTAAAACTAAAGGTCATTAAAAGTAATAACAAGTGTTGCTTGCGTGTTATTTTTAATTGGGTTTCTTTATTACTGTATATAAAACCAACAAAACCCAAGGCAATGATTAATAACCCTACTGCTGATTTTTTAATATCTATAGTTTCAAATAACCAGAGATATGCAATTGTAAAAATAATTCCTATTAATTTATAAACACCCAACCATTGGAGTGATGCTTTTTTTATAACGAATAGCATACTAAACAATCCTATAACCCCAAACAATGAGCCTACTGTAATTTTGATAAACCCTATAATTGTAATATTGTCTATCTTAAAAAAAGAAAATAATATAACACAGGATATTATACTTGTAAGCAAGGAACGATAAGAAACTAAGAATGGAATAGAAGCATTATATAGGTTCTTTTTCCATAAAACATTACTGTAAGAGAATAATAAAACAGAGAGTATAATAAATAGCATATTGGATGTTTAATTTAAAATATACATTTTTGTAATACTCAGAAATTTTATAAAACCTGTTTTTAAAACTATTTTTTTTAAAGCATTGTGTGCCAAAGTATTTGTCTTTAAGTCATTGTCTAAATGGCTTATTTTTAGTTGTGTATGGTAATAAAACAGGGATACAAAATCGTAATAACTCAGCTCAATTTTATCTAATTCGATAAGCGCTAAGTTTTTTTTTGCCACTTGGGGTAAATTTTGAGACCAACTAATATTTGCTAATGCTATTAAAAAAATTGCATTGGTGGTATTGTTAAACCATTTACAAGACTCAAAAATATCTTCATAAAACTTCTCCGATAATTCACTAAGCATTTCATATTCTCCCTTAATTATTAATGCAGGAATAACTTCTTGAAATATTGAATATACTTTATTAGTTTTACATGCTATAAAAATTGATTTTTTTAATGTTGCCCCAACAGAGCTTGAAGTCATAATTTTATATGCAAAATACCTTCCCTGTAGTGTGGAGTGAAATTTAGAAAAATTTACAGGCTGTTTTATTTGTTTAAAATTAAACTCGTCTGAAGTATAAAATTGTTTGTAAAACTTCATTAATAAAACAAAAAATAGATCTGAATCTTTAGTACTGTGTACCTCCACTAATCCTAAAACTTTAGAATAAATAGTGTTTAAGTTTGAGTAATCTATGTAGAAAAAGGGAACATAATTTCTAAAGTTTTCAAGCTTCATCAAAGATTTATAAATTTCTAAAGCCCTAGTATCACTAACCCTATAAAAACTATGTGTTATAATAGTTGCAAATTTCAATAAATTACCGACTTCACATTTACTTAAAACCAATTTACCAAAGATTTTATTTAATAAGATGATCTTATTTTCCGCTATTAAATTTGTTATAAAATAAGCAATAGCAAAAATATTATCTCCATAGTTAATACCTTTGTTTATAGTATACATATCCTCTTCAGTGATATCATTAGACAATTGTATTAATAATATTTTTTGCTGATAATGCCAATCCTTAAAATTCTCTCTATCGCTAAGGTAGTTCGCGTATGAACTATATTCTAAATAGTTAGCAAGTGTATTTAAAGTTGCGGCACTAGGTTTCGTTTCTTTTAAAAACCCAAACAAGCGGCGAAGTGTATTAAAGCCTATTTCTAAATCGCTAAATGATTCTATTTCTTCCTGTAAATATTTTACATCTCTAACATTCGTAATATTAATATTAGATTTTTTTTGAACATCTATTAATAATTGTGAGTGGTCTTTATACATGAAATAATATATGGGCTATAATTGGGCCAAATATAAAAATATTAACTTACATATTTGTATGTATAATGAAGGGAAAATTGCAACCCAAAATAAGAAAAAGAGAAGTTACTTAAATCCTTATCCCCTAAACTATGCTCTGCATTTCTGTAGAGCATTTTTATCTGTAAACTTGAGTTAAAAAAGATGAAAATTCTGCAATTACAGCATGCTTAAATTAAGTGCTTTTATGTAAATAAAAAATATATCAATAATTTAAATAAATAAAAAAAATGGCTAGAGATTACACGAAGTACAACGTAGAAGGTTTGGGAGAAAACCTTAACAAAAGAAAATTAGTTTTTGAAATAGTTAAAAACTGGGCAGGGAAAAACAATCCTAGTTTAGAAGAGTTGCAAAATGCATTTCCAGATGAATTGCAAGGAAAAAAAGGAGTTGTTAGAAAAGAATCCGAAGTGAAAGACCCCAAAAGATTTAATATGAAAGAACCATTAAGCATTAAAAATGGTTTGCATGTGGTGGTGTCTAACCAATGGGGAGAAAATATTTTAGATTTTATTGCACAAGCAAAAACATTAGGGTATTCTATTACCGAAAACTCTAACGTGGAAGAAGTGACTCTAAGTAGCAATTTGACGGCAGAGCAAATTGCAGAATTCAAAAAGCAAGAAGCTAAAATCAAAGGCGATTATAAGGAGAACTCTTGGGAGGCTTCCTCACTTTATGATGATTTAATAGAAGCAGGTGATACCGCTTGGGCTGACCAAATTCTTCAAAAAATAGCCGCCGCTGCTGAAAGTTTTTTCGATATTAATACAGTTTGTGATAGGCTAAAAGAACGCAATGAAACTGACCGATTCTTGGCTACCGCAAAGAAAGCAGAGGCTATGGCAGAAGACACAGCTGATATGGTGTCATTAGCGGAGCTTGTATCTGATACAGATAAGGATTGGACAATTGAATTATACAAAAAAGCAGAGGACAAAGCAGGATCTTCGAATGATATTTTAAGGATAGCGGATGAAGTAAAAGAAATCGATAAGGATTGGTTAATCAGACTCTACCAAAAAGCAGAAACGCTAGTAAGGACTTATCGTGACTGTGTATATTTCGCAGATAAAGTAAAAGCATTCGACAAAGATTTGGTAATAAGACTGTATCAAAAAGCAGAGCAGAAAGCTGATAACTCTCACGATCTTTGCGCTTTAACTGATTTAGTGTTTTCTTATGTTGATAGAGACTGGGCGATTAAACTACTCGAGAAAGCAGAAGGGAAA
>Ga0209715_1003102_pt1 | contig 12121 bp, 10 predicted proteins | sample COGITO_mtgs_1205_2_FD_184809 | JGI IMG/M metagenome (GOLD analysis project Ga0209715, IMG submission 184809) | Pelagic marine microbial communities from North Sea - COGITO_mtgs_120503 (SPAdes) (version 2) | ecosystem: Environmental > Aquatic > Marine > Epipelagic ...
CGACAGAAACCCTTTATTTAAAGGAGTTGTGGCGAAAGAAGATAGAAGTACGATGAATGCGACTTTTGTTTTAAATGATGAAAATTTACAAGAGAAATTTAACACCATGTGGGCAGCAGCAGGAATTAGCGGGATCAATGGTCATAGAAGTGTTGGGGGTTACAGGGCTAGTATGTATAATGCGTTACCATTATATAGTGTTCAAGCTTTGGTAGATGTAATGCAGGAATTAGAAAATAGCCAATCCTCACCTTCTTAGAAGGAAAGGACTCTCAGTATTGAGAAACAATTAATATCATAATTTTTGAATATTTAAAAATGTAATAATTTTTAACTATTTCATTTTTTTAACTTTTAATGAATGATGAAAATATTAGCAAATGATGGAATTTCTGAAAGCGGAAGAGCCATTTTAGAAAAAGGTGGATTTGAAGTGATGAATGTAAAAGTTGCTCAAAACCAATTAGAAAACTTTATTAATGAAAATACTATTGATGCAATTTTAGTTAAAAGTGCAACTCAAGTAAGACAAGAATTAATTGAAGCTTGCCCAAGTTTAAAACTAATTGGACTTGCAGGAGTGGGTCTAGACAATATTGATGTTGCTTATGCAGAAGACAACGGAGTTCACGTTATAAACGCCCATACAGCATCTTCTAGTGCTGTTGCAGAATTAGTTTTCGCACATTTATTTGGAATGGTACGATTTCTTCACTCATCCAATAGAGAAATGCCTTTAGAAGGAGATTCTCGCTTTAATGACTTAAGAAAAGCATACTCACAAGGAGTTGAATTACGAGAAAAAACTATTGGTATTATTGGTTTTGGAAAAGTTGGTCAAGCCGTAGCAAAAATAGCGATTGGACTAGGGATGAATGTATTAGCTACTGACAAGAAGATTAAAAGCGCCCCAATAACCTTAGATTTTTTTAACGGACAAAAAACTGTTTTCACTATTGATACGGTAGCTCAAGATGTCGTATTGAAGGAAGCAGATTTTATAACATTACATATTCCTGCGCAAGAAGATTACATTATTACAGCATTGGAATTTGAACAAATGAAAGAAGGTGTTGGAATCATAAACACCTCACGAGGTGGCCTTTTACATGAAGTCGATTTAGTAAAGGCTTTAGAAAGTGGTAAAGTACAGTTTGCTGGTTTGGATGTTTTTGAAACAGAACCTACACCTGCTGTTCAATTATTAATGAATCCAGAAATTTCTTTAACGCCACATATTGGTGGAGCAACACAAGAAGCACAAGAAAGAATTGGTATCGAATTGGCAAATCAAATTATTGCTTTATTAAAGAATTAGTTCGTGAAGAATTAGCAAGTGGCTATTAGGTTTTTAGTAAAATTGAAAACGTCTTAACAAAGTCATTTAAAAACGGAATTACTCGAACTGACAGTCTTTAAAACGTTGCGACTATAGAACTTTAAAAATCACAAATGATTAAAGAAAATTTATTAAAAATAAAACAATCACTTCCTGAAAACGTAACTTTAGTTGCCGTTTCTAAAACCAAACCGCTTGTAGATTTACAAGAAGCATATGCTGCTGGTCAACGAGTTTTTGGAGAGAACAAAATTCAGGAAATGGTTGAGAAATACGATGCGCTACCAAAAGACATTCAATGGCATATGATCGGCCATTTACAGCGTAATAAGGTAAAATACATGGCTCATTTTGTCGATTTAATTCACGGGGTAGACAGCTTGAAAACGTTGAAAGAAATTAACAAACAAGCGAAAAAACATAATCGGACGATCAATTGCTTATTACAAGCAAAAATTGCCAAAGAAGAAACGAAATTTGGTCTTTCATTTCAAGAAATTGAAGCTATTTTGTCCTCAGAAGAATTTTTAGAATTAGAGAACATAAAGGTAGTTGGTTTTATGGGAATGGCAACATTTACAGACAATCAACAACAACTACAAGAGGAGTTTTCAGCTCTTAAAGCTTTTTTCAACAAACTCAAAACTCAAGAAACAGCACTCAACATTTTATCTATGGGAATGAGTGGAGATTATCCATTAGCAATCTCTAGTGGCAGCAACATGATTAGAGTTGGAAGTTCTATATTTGGTAATAGAAATTATAATTAGTAAATTTCGTTTTTAAAGAAAAAAAAATTTGTACGCAATTTTAGATATTGAAACTACTGGAGGAAAATTTAATGAAGAAGGCATCACAGAAATTGCCATCTATAAATTTGACGGTCACACTACTGTAGACCGATTTATTAGTTTAGTAAACCCAGAAAAACCTATTCAAGAATTTGTTGTAAAACTGACAGGAATTAGCAACAAAATGCTTACAAATGCCCCCAAATTTTATGAGGTTGCCAAGCGGATTATAGAAATTACTTCAGAATGTGTTTTAGTAGCTCATAACACCGACTTTGACTATAGAATTTTAAGTACAGAATTTGATAGGTTAGGGTATGATTTTAATAGAAACACCTTGTGTACGGTCGAATTAAGTCAAAAATTAATTTTAGACCAACCGTCTTATAGCTTAGGTAAATTGACAAAATCTTTAGGAATTCCTATTACTGATAGACACCGAGCTTCGGGTGATGCTTTGGCTACGGTACAATTATTTAAGCTATTGTTAGTAAAAGATATTAATAAAACAATTATACAAAATTCTATAAAATATTTTGATGGTAGAAAACAGCAACAAAAAACAAAAGATTTAATAGATAAAATACCCGCTACTATTGGCGTTTTTTATGTGCATGACAAAGAAGGGAAAGTCATTTATTTAGGAAAAGGAAAAGATATTAAGGTCGCAGTAAATAATCTCTTTTTAAAAGCAACAAAAAGAGCGCTTAAAGTTCAGGAAAGAGCCCAGTCAATTTCTTTTGACAAAACTGGGAATGAACTTTTCACTCAATTAAAATATACCATAGCATTGGAGGTTTTATCTCCAAAATTCAACTTTAAAAAGAAACTAAAAACAACTATAAAAGAATTTAATAATGCCAATTTTATTCTCATAGACAAAGGAAGAGAGGTGGAAGAAAATGCCATTATATTAGTTGAAAACAATGAAGTCTTTGGATATGGATATACCAATTTAAATTATCAAGAAAACAAGTTGGAAATTTTAAAAGCGGTTTTAACGCCTATTGAAAACAAAATACAAACTAAAAATATTATAAAAAATTATATCGATAAAAATAAGGTTAAGAAAATTATTAGATTGTAAATAAAATCACAATAAAAAAAATATACATTGGATAAAACAGAAACTAACGCTTCTTGGAGACAGAGACTACATGAAATTATTTATGAAGCAGATACTCCGTTTGGTAAAGCATTTGATGTTGTTCTATTAATTGCTATTCTTGCCAGTGTTTTATTCGTAATGATAGAAAGTGTAGAAAGCTTAGATACAAAATATCATTCCTTTTTAAATATATCTGAATGGGTAATTACCCTTCTATTTTCGATAGAATATGTTTTAAGGGTAATTGCTATAAAAAAACCCTTAAAATATATTTTTAGCTTTTATGGATTGATCGATTTGCTATCAACAATCCCTATATATCTTTCCTTATTTTTTATTGGCTCACATCATCTTGCTGCTCTAAGAGCATTGCGTTTACTTAGGATTTTTAGGGTTTTTAAAATGGCAAGATACATTGGAGCTTCAAATAAATTATTAATCGCTCTAAAAGCGAGTAAAGCTAAAATTGGAGTTTTCTTGTTTTTTGTCGTTATTTCATGTATCATCTTAGGGACGATAATGTACATGATTGAGGGAGCCGAAAATGGCTTTACAAGCATTCCAAAAAGTGTATACTGGGCAATCGTAACACTAACTACGGTTGGTTATGGAGATATTTCACCTCATACACCCTTTGGGCAATTAATTGCAAGTGTTATTATGATTTTAGGATATGCAATTATTGCAATTCCCACCGGAATTGTAAGTTCTGAAATGACAAAAAATCTTGATAGTAAAATACAAACAAACACACAAGCATGTGTGAGTTGTTCGATAGAAGACCATAAAGATGGAGCAGATTTTTGCTATGATTGTGGCAGTAAATTGAATTAAATGACTTCAAACAATTTTCTAATCACTATTGTAGGACCAACCGCTATTGGTAAAACAGCGTTGAGTATTCAATTAGCAAATCATTTTAAAAGCGATATTATTTCTTGCGATTCTCGTCAGTTTTTCAAAGAAATGAGCATTGGCACTGCTGTTCCTAATACTGATGAATTAGGGGCTGCAACGCACCATTTTATTCAAGACAGAAGTATTTTAGAAGATTATAATGTTGGGGCTTTTGAAAGAGATGCACTTGGAAAATTAGACGAACTCTTTTCAGAAAATCCTATTCAAATTATGGTTGGTGGTTCTGGGCTATATGTAGATGCTGTTTTAAAAGGTTTGGATTATTTCCCAAAAGTGGCTCCTGAGATTCGACAAAAATTAACTCAACAATTGAAAAAAGACGGTATTGAATTTCTTCAAAATAAATTAAAAGAATTAGATCCCGAAACGTATGACATTATTGAATTAAAAAATCCAAAAAGACTTATTAGAGCGCTAGAAATATGCATTGGAACCAGCACACCTTATTCCACTTTTAAAAACAAACCAAAAATGCCCAGAAATTTTCATTCGATAAAAATAGGCATAAACGCAGACAGGGAAGTCATTTATAATCGTATAAATAGGCGGGTAGATATCATGATTGAAAACGGTTTGTTAGAAGAAGTTAAAAAATTACAGCAACATAAAAATTTGAATGCACTTCAAACGGTGGGATATCGAGAATTATTTTCTTACTTTGAAGGAGAATATACCAAGGAATTTGCCATTTCAGAAATTAAAAAGAATACAAGAAGGTTTGCAAAAAGACAAGGAACTTGGTTTAAAAGAGATGAAAACACTTTGTGGTTTGATCATTTAACAGAAAGCAACGTTATTATTGCTGAAATTTCTGATAAAATTAACATTTTAAACAACTAAGAAACTTTTGTAATTCATTCACTTTTATATCTTTGTCACATAAAAAAAAACAAAAAGACATGAAATCAAAAATTATATTTATTTGCATCGCCTTACTAAGTAACGTTGCTATTGCACAAACTAAGGTTGGTACAATTGACAGTAATTATATTGTAAATTTAATGCCAGAAACAGCCGTTGTTTTAAAAAAATCTCAAGAGTACGGTGCTAAATTAGATACTGCATTTTCTATCAAAGTTACAGCATATCAAACAAAAGTTGAAGCTTTTAAAAAGAATGAAAAAACACTTGGTCCATTAGCAAAACAAGCAGATTTTAAGGAGCTTACAGAATTAGAAGCTGATATCAAAAAATATCAACAAAATGGTAATAAATTAATTCAATTAAACAAAGAAGAGTTAATGCGTCCTTTGTATACTAAATTAAGTGATGCTATCGCTATCATTGCAAAAGCAAAAGGATATACACAAATTTTAACATTAACAGGGAATGAATTTGCTTATATAGATAACAAATTTGACATTACAGAACTCGTAATCAATAATTTAGGCATTCAAATACCTGCTTCTAAATAATTTTTTTATTCTTAAAAAATATTTTAAAAACCTCACAAAATTGTGAGGTTTTTTTTGTTTAAACATACATGTTTTTTCCTGCTGTATTACTACAAAATCATCATTTTCTGAAAAACTAATACACCTCTTTTTTCAACAACTCTGGAAATTTCTTTTTAAAGGCATTTAATCGCGGTATAGAAACAGCTCTTATATACCTGTGATTTGGATTTCTTCTTTCAAAATCTTGGTGGTATTTTTCAGCTTTGTAAAACGTTTTATGCATTATAACTTCAGTAGCAATTTTACCATTATACAGTTCTTTATTTAGTTTGGAAATTTTATTTTCTATGGCTAATTTTTCAGTAGCATTTGTATAAAAAGCAATAGATCTATATTGGCTTCCATAATCTGGATGTTGTCCATTTACGGTTGTTGGGTTATGAGAACCAAAAAAAACGGTAACCAAAGTTTCAAAAGAAACATTTTTTGGGTTATAGTATACTGCGACAGTTTCAGAATGACCTGTAGTACCTGATCCTATAGACTGGTAAGTTGGGTTTTTTGTATGACCTCCAGCATATCCAGAAACAACTTCTTCTACACCAATTATACTTTCAAAAATTGCTTCAACACACCAAAAGCATCCGCTTGCAAAATAAGCAACTGAAGTGTTTTCGTTTGGAAAATAAGGTGCTTTTAGTTTACTTTCTTTTTTATCAGAAAAACCAAAACAAGAAATTAATAATATAGAGAAACTTACTACGGTAATACATTTTAAAATATTCATATTTCAAATAATTAGATTGATTAAAGAAAATTGTACTAAAATATTTTATTTATAGTAGTACAATTATCCGAACTTTAATTTAAATGATAACAATAATTACCTACACAGTCGTAACAAAATACTCCTATTTACAAGTTGTTTACAACTTTAGCATTTTGTTAAGAAACCTCCTTGTAAAAAAAGAAGTAGATACTTACTTTTGTTTCACAAATATATTTCAATAAATGGAGCATTTTATAGTTTCTGCGCGTAAATACCGTCCTCAAAATTTTAAGGATGTTGTTGGGCAACAGGCTATTACAAATACCTTAGAAAATGCTATAAAAAACAATCATTTAGCACAAGCCTTATTGTTTACGGGGCCACGTGGAGTTGGCAAGACATCTTGTGCTAGAATATTGGCAAAAAACATCAATCAACAAGATACAACGTTTTCTGAAGACGAAGACTTTGCTTTTAATATTTTTGAGTTGGATGCAGCTTCTAATAATTCTGTAGATGATATTAGAAGTTTAACAGACCAAGTTCGAATTCCGCCTCAAACAGGTAAGTATAAGGTGTATATTATAGATGAAGTACACATGTTGTCTCAAGCAGCATTTAATGCTTTTTTGAAAACACTAGAAGAACCACCTGCTCATGCTATTTTTATTTTAGCAACGACTGAAAAACATAAAATTATTCCTACTATTTTATCTCGATGTCAAATTTTTGACTTCAAAAGAATTGGTGTTTTGGATGCTAAAAATTATCTAAAAGTAATTTGTGAGAAAGAAAATATTACAGCTGAAGATGATGCTTTGCATGTGATTGCTCAAAAAGCAGATGGCGCAATGAGAGATGCTTTATCTATTTTTGATAGAGTTGTTAGTTTTTCTGGAAGCAATCTAACCAGAAAAGCAGTTACCGAAAATCTAAACGTATTAGACTACGAAACGTACTTTAATATGACTGATTTGTTGTTAGAAAACAAAATTCCTCAAGTATTAAATGCATTCAATGATGTGTTAGCAAAAGGTTTTGAGGGCCATCATTTTATCAATGGTTTGGCAAGTCATTTTAGAGATTTATTAGTTGCTAAAGATAAAGCAACTTTAGAATTACTTGAAGTGGGTGATGCAACAAAAAAGAACTATTTAGAACAAGCCACAAAGGCAAGTATTCCTTTTTTAATGCAGGCTATTCAGAAAGCCAATGAGTGTGATTTAAACTATAGGGCTAGTAAAAATCAGCGATTGCTGGTAGAATTAACCATCATGCAAGTTGCCTCTATCACTTTTGATGGAGAAAAAAAAAAGTCAGCTAATTACATAATTCCTGCTACTTTTTTTCAAGCACTTTCTCCTACTATAAAAACGGTTGCAACACCAATTCAGAAAAAAACAATAATTGAGACCCCTCAAACTATTGAGACACCAAAACCCAAGTTAGAAAAACCAATTTTGAATTCTGTAGTAAGACGCACTTCTTCCCTATCGTTAAAGAGTGTTCACCAGAAAAAAGCAACTAAAAAAACGGATATTGAAGTAAATTATGACAATCATCCCAAAACTATTTTTACAGAAAAAACATTACAAGAACTTTGGAAAACTTATGTTACTTTATTAAATGAAAAAGGGGAACAAAGTATGGCTTCTATTGTAGGAACTGATTTACCAAAACTAGGGGAAAATTTTAAAATTTCGTTTACAGTACCTAATAAATTAATGGAAGATCAATTTAGAAAAGGGAAAACAAAATTATTGAACTTTTTAAGAGAAAAATTAAATAATTTTGGAATTGAGATTCTTGTAACTTTAAATGAAACTGTTGAAAAGAAATTTGCTTATACTCCACTAGAAAAGTATAAAAAAATGAAAGAAATAAATCCTCTTTTAGAAAAATTACGTCAAACTTTTGAATTAGACCTCTAATGTTTTAAATTCTTTTCCTAAATAAATTAAGATACAATTATCTTTTGGTACTTCCAGTTTTTCAAATTCTGGTATTAAAAAAAGTTTTCCTCCTTTTTTAACAAATAAAGGCACAGATTTTAATTCATTAAAGCATTTAGACAGTACTTTCCTGTAAGCTTTTTCAGTGGTTATTTCGATTTCATGAATTTCAGGATTGTCTCTATTCGCTTCACTTAAATTTAAATAATCGTCTTTAGGTGTGAAGAATTTTGTTTGATTTTCAACAGATAAATTTGTGTCTAAAACCTCTTTTGAAGTTGCCAATCTATAAGCCCCTTGCTCTCCAAAATATTTAGAAAAACTATCGACTGCATAAGTATTGACAGCTTCACTCCCCGTCATTGCAATTAAATAACCAACATCATTTAATTCTATATTATCAGATAAATCTTGATGATAAATATCTATTTGAAAAGCCTCTAAATCAGACTTTATAGCCTGTGCTATAAAGTCTTTATTCGAATCAATTAATATAACTCTTTTACCATTATCTTTTAAGTACTTCGCAATTAATCTTGCTGGGCTTGAAGCACCAACAAATAAAATTGCATCCGAAGTTTTTAGAAGAACACCTACCATTTTAGCAAACAACCTTGCTGTTGTTGCATTAAATAAAACGGTTCCTAAAACAATCATAAAAACCAATGGTGTAATATATTCTGCTCCATCCACTCCCTGTTTTAGTAACTTACTTCCAAATAAAGAAGCAATCCCTGCAGCCACAATTCCTCGAGGCCCTACCCAGCTTATAAATAATTTTTCGTTCAATTTTAGTTTAGAATTTCGGGTACTTGCAAAAACTGCTAATGGTCTTATTATAAAGACAACGATTGCAAAAAGTACCGCTGTTTTCCATGTATATAGCAGTAACAAATCTTCAATATTTATGTTTGCAGACAATAAAATAAATAAGATAGAAATTAATAAAACGCTTAACGATTCTTTAAAATAAAGTAACTCTTTTAAATTTGCTAATTTCCCGTTTCCTAAAACCATTCCCATTACGACAACAGCCAATAAACCAGATTCATGTGCAAACATTTCTGATAAAACAAAAACTAGTAAAACTGCTGACAATGAAACAACGTTCAGCAAATAATGTGGAATCAGTTTTTTATTGATCGAAAAAGCCAAAGCATGTGCAAAGGTAAATCCGAAAGTCGTCCCAAAAAGTAAGATTTTACTAAATTCCATTAAAGCCGTTTTTGTAAAACCAGTTCCTCCCCCAACACTAATAAACTCAAAAACTAAGACTGCGACCAGAGCTCCAATGGGGTCTATTAAAATGCCTTCCCATTTTAAAACGGTAGAAATGTCTTTTTTTAAAGGTATATTCCTTAAGATTGGTGTAATAACTGTAGGTCCTGTAACAATAATTAACCCAGAAAACAAGAATGAAAGTTCCCAACCTAAATCAAAAATATAATGAGCTACAATTCCTGCACCAAAAAAAGTAATGGCAGCTCCTAAAGTGATTAATTTAGTAATTACAGGCCCCACATTTTTTATTTCACTTCTTTTTAAAGTCAATCCCCCTTCAAAAAGCACAATACTAATGGCTAAAGAAACAAAGTAATACAATCCATCTCCTGGGAAAAGTCCTTTTTTGCCATTCCAAATTGGTGCTATCCATTTTGTACCATCTTCACTTAAAAATGCTTCAGCAATTGGTCCTACTAATAAACCAATTAATATCAAAGGTAAGATTGCTGGGATTTTAAATTTCCATGCTACCCATTGTGCTAGTATTCCTAAAATAATAATTCCTGCTAATTCTAACATATTTTCAAATTTAAAAAGTAAATTTAAGAATCTTTGGGCACCATAAAAATAAAAATATTGTTTTTTTCATTCTTGTAAAGTCACTATATTGTGCCTAATACCGAACCTTTAAACTACTTTTTTGCAAAAAATTCATAAAATTTTAATTGGTGTTGCTTTTTCACCAAACTTAAAACCAAATATATTTGAAGCTGTGAGGCTTGCAAATATGTTTGATGCTGAATTAGTTGGAGTACATGTTGGTACTAAATCTAATCAAAAAAAAGCAGATCTAAAAGCCCTTTTATCAAAAGCAGATCCTTTAAAAAAACCTTTCAAAGCAATTTGGAAAGAAGGAAATCCTGTCAATGTAATCTTAGAAACGTGTGCTTCAGAACAAATAGACCTGCTTATTTTGGGTGCAATTCAAAAAGAAAATCTGTTAAAATACTATGTAGGTTCTATTGCTAGAAAAATTACAAGAAAAGCACCTTGTTCAGTATTGCTTCTAATTAAACCTTCTGTAGCAAGAGTTGAATGTAATCACATCGTTGTCAATGGGTTAAAAGATGACAAAACAGAAGAAACGATAAAAACAGCGTTTGTTTTTTCTGAACATTTAAATTGTAATAAAATTACAATTGTTGAAGAAATTAGCCAAGGAGAATTACATGTTAAAGTTAGTGATGATAAGACTTTACGTAAATATAGTATTGCAAGAGAAAGATTAAGTACAAGAGAAAATCAACGTGTAAAACATATTTTAGAAGATATTAAAAGTAAAAATATTACTGTAAATACACAACCGATTTTTGGAAAAAGAGGCTATTCTATAGGGCATTATGCAAAAGTAAAAAGGGCTGATTTATTAGTGATGAATGCGCCGAACAAACTCGGTTTTTTTGATCGGATTTTCCCACACGATATTGAGTATATTTTATCTGAATTACCAACGGATGTTTTAATTGTAAAATAGAATGGAGAAGAAAAAGGCTTTTAAAACGTTTTTAAGTGACATTCCACAGAACTTATTTTCTGGTTTTGTTGTATCATTAATTGCACTTCCTTTGGGGCTAGGATTAGCGCTAGCTTCTGGTGCACCTCCCATTTCAGGTATTATAGCTGCCATCGTTGGTGGTGTTGTCGTTTCCTTGATTGGAGGATCGAATGTTACAATAACGGGACCTGGAAACGGTTTGGTAGTTGTCATTCTCGCAGCAATAACAACACTGGGAGAAGGGAACATGCAACAAGGCTTTTTATATACGTTGGCTGCCATTGTTATCTCTGGAATTATCATGATCATTCTTGGTTTTTTAAGAATGGGGTCTTTAGGTGATTTCTTTCCTGGCTCCGCAATTCAGGGAATGTTGGCCGCAATTGGTATTGGTATATTTGCCAAACAAATACACGTAATGTTTGGTAATTTAGAAGCTAAAGGAAGTATTGTCGAGTTGCTTTTATACATACCGGAAGGCATTATTAACCTCTTAAAAACAACTGATTCAAGTATGTTTTATGCAGGTTTGGTAGGAATTGGAAGTTTATTAATTATGGTTTTTTATAGTAAAATAAGAAATCGATATTTTCAGTTAATTCCTGCACCTATGTGGATTGTCGTTTTAAGTGTAGGTATGTATTATTATTTTGAGCTGGTTTCTACTTCACCATATCCAATAGATAAAAATTTACTAATTGCTCTACCAGACGATATTTTATCCAATTTTGCGTTTCCAGATTTTTCAAAAATATACCATGCTAATTTTATAAATGCGGTCATTGCAATTACTTTAATTGCTAGTATAGAAAGTTTATTAAGTATTAAAGCAGTTGATAAACTTGATCCTCTGAAAAGACGCTCGAATGTAAATAAAGACATTCGTGCTTTAGGTATTGCTACCGTAATTAGTGGTTTTTTAGGCGGATTAAATGTAGTCACAGTAATTGCAAGAAGCTCTGTAAATGTAAATAATAAAGGAACAAATAGATCTGCCAACTTTTTTCATGCCGCTTTTTTAGTTGCTTTTATTTTATTATTTGCAACCGAATTGCGCAAAATTCCGCT
>Ga0209715_1003104_pt1 | contig 12116 bp, 22 predicted proteins | sample COGITO_mtgs_1205_2_FD_184809 | JGI IMG/M metagenome (GOLD analysis project Ga0209715, IMG submission 184809) | Pelagic marine microbial communities from North Sea - COGITO_mtgs_120503 (SPAdes) (version 2) | ecosystem: Environmental > Aquatic > Marine > Epipelagic ...
CAGCTGGGAGCAAGCTGCTATAGAGGCCAGCAATAATTCGTGGAAAGATGAGGCGTGGACCGTGGCATTCATAGCCATCGTTCTTGGCAGCTTCATACCGGGCATACAGCCCTATATGGCGCAGGGTTTCGCAAATCTTGACGCTGCGCCTCAGTGGTTTCAGTGGGCGATGTATGCAAGCATTGCGGCGAGCTTTGGTATCCGCACGGTAAAGGGGCTGAAAAAATAATGGAAAACGTCAAACTACCTCTGGCCCTTGTGGCTGCAATGGCCGTTCAATTGGCCGCTGGTGTTTGGTGGGTCAGCCAGCAGGCTGCAACTATTGCCAGCCTAGAAGAGACTGTAGGTCAAATAGGCTCTCGCATGGCCATTGAGGACAATATCAACCTCAAGCGTGATGTCGAAGACAATGCAATGGAAATCGAATATGCTTTCGTTGAGATTGAGGAGATTTGGGACGAATTAGCTAACTTAGCTAATTCAATTGGTCAGGTCACGCAGTTGCAGCAACGAGTGGCTCTGATTGAGAACGATCTTAAATACATAAGCCGTGACCACAACGGTATCATGGATATGAAAGGTGGGATAGATTAATGGCGACACCAGCGAAAGGCAAAGCCCGCGTCAAGGTCACGGCGTCCGGCAAGAAGGTCAGCTACGGTCAGGCGGGTAAGGCGAAGGGTGGCGGGCCACGGGTCAAGCCCGGAACGTCGAAGGGCGACGCATATTGCGCACGCTCTGCCGCGCAGAAGAAAAAGTTTCCCAAGGCTGCGGCTGATCCAAACAGCCCGCTAAATCTTTCACGCAAGCGCTGGAAGTGCAGCGGCACTAAATCGAAGAGGACTTGATGATATGGCAAAGCTCACACCTGCACAAAAGGCTAAGGCCAAAGCAATGTCTGCTAAAAGGGGCGTTAAGTATCCAAACGCTTGGAGCAACATTGCCGTGGCCAAGGGCCAAAAGCCCAAGAAAAAGACAACAGCGAAAAAGAGAACGGCATGAGCAAGGCAATGGCAACGCTCCAAGCTAAAATCGGCGCAACAGCCGATGGTGAGTTTGGGCCAAATACAGCGCGAGCAATCGCAAAGCACTTTAACTTGTCTCCGGCGCGTGGCGCTCACTTGATGGGGCAGGCGTCACACGAAAGTGGTGGCTTCAAGCGCACCCGCGAGAGCCTGTATTACAGCACGCCAGAACGCATCCAAGCTGTTTGGCCTTCGCGCTTCCCAACCGTTGCAGATGCAGAGCCGTATGCCAAGAACCCGAATGGGCTTGCTGGCAAGGTCTACGCTGGCCGCATGGGCAATGAGAATGAGGCACAAGCCAGCCTGTACATTGGACGGGGATTTCTTCAGCTGACCGGACGGAATAATTATAGGGCGTTTGCGTCTGACATGGGCGTGCCGAAGGTTATGACTGACCCGGACTTGGTTGCCGATCAATATGCCTTTGAGACTGCGCTGTGGTTCTTCAACAAGAATGGATTGTTTGCCATTGCCGACGAAGGCGTGACGGATGACGCTATCAAGCGCATCACGCGCAAGGTGAACGGCGGCTATCACGGGCTGGATGATCGAAGCAACCAGAGCAAGAAAATCCACACTTGGCTCATGGCTTAGTTTAGCTAAGTTGGCCAAGTTAGCTAAGTGGCGAAGCAAGATCAAAAAGCCAGCGCGGCGGTGGGTAGGGCCGGAGAGCATTTGGCCCTCGCCTACTTATCGTTGGCTGGCTACATCTGCACGCTCTGCCAGATCAAAGATCACGATGCGTATATACAGACGGATACACAGACGCTCACGTTGCAAGTGAAGACGGCCAGCAAGACACACAAGACTACCAACAGTTACGCATTCCACACGCCAAAAAAGAACGTAGGGGTGTCAGACGTGTTTGCGTTTGTATCCATTGATTTAGGCGAAGTGATCTTCCGCCGAGGCGATGAGCTAACATCCGTGACAACATACATTTCGCTAGAAGAATTTATGAACGAAGAGAATTCAATGCAAAAAACATTCGACAGCTTCAAATAACCGCTTGTGACTGGGCGCGGCTTTGATTAGAAAGTCTGAGTGGGTGGCTTTTCATCGCAACTGTTTTTTGGTTTCGACGCTGCTAAATGTGCCAACATTCACGGCCACCCACACGATTTCAAAATATAATTGCGACCAGCATCATCAAGCCAGCGCCGCTGATGAAGCCAAAGATAGCTCCAATCAGGCCCGCTGCGTTTATCATGCGCTCAAGTTCTTTGTCAGTCATCTAAACTCTCCACCATTTGTATTCTCTCGCCAATCCAGCGCATAACCGAAACAGCCATTGAGTTGCCCATCGCCTTGTATCGAGGCCCATCTGGGCAATCTTCTGCTGGCTTATTGCGCCACGGTATCTGCGTGAAGTCGTCAGGGAAGCCTTGCAAGCGTTCACATTCTATTGGTGTTAGGCGACGGACCGCAGGCGATTGAGCCGCAAATAAACTTCCGTTAGTGGCGCTCGCGTTGCCATTCCATTTAGTTGCATAGGCCGCTGTCAGGCAATCCGCAACGGTCGTGAATGCCACCGCAGGCGTCTTGCTCTTATCTAGCGTTGGCGTGACTTCGGTTGACACACTGTCGCCCTGATTGGCGCTGTTCTGTGCGCCGAAGGCTATTGGCAGCAAGTGTGACTGAGCCGCGTCTTGTACGCTGACTGATTGACCAGTTCGCGCGCACAAAGACCCAGTGGTTACTGGCAGCGTTTCTGTCTCTGGATCATAGGCAGCGCCAGTTCTTGTGGTTAAACACTTTGCCACCAGCGCGTCGGTCTCTACTCGCTGGTTTCCTGTGCGACTGAATGGAGCGCCTTGTGTAACTGTGGGGGCAGCTTTTTCCCCCGCTTCTCGGCTCGGCGCAGGATGCCCTGACATGCTTTCGCGCTCAAATAGAACCGCTGCGGCACGTCGCCAGTCTCCAAGGTATCCGACAACGAACACACGTCGGCGGCGCTGGGCCACTCCGAAGTATTGAGCGTCAAGCACTCTGTAGGCGAACCCATACCCGAGCTGGCCCAGCGCCCCGAGGAAGGTTCCAAAATCCCGTCCTCGTTGGCTAGACAAGACGCCGGGGACGTTCTCCCAAACCAGCCACTTGGGCTGATATTGTGCAGCAATGGCAAGATAGGTGAGCATGAGATTTCCCCTTGGGTCATCAAGTCCCTTGCGAAGTCCTGCGACTGAAAAACTTTGGCAGGGGGTTCCTCCGACCAAAAGGTCAATTGATCTGTCAATGGGCCACTCCTTAAATTGCGTCATGTCGCCAAGGTTAGGGACATCTGGGTAATGATGCGCCAGCACGGCGCTTGGGAACTTTTCTATCTCGCTAAACCACTGCGGCTTCCATCCGAGTGGATGCCATGCGGCGGTGGCGGCTTCAACGCCAGAGCAAACTGAGCCGTATTTCATGTGTCACCCTCATCAAAACAGTTATTCAACGGCTGGATAGGTTGCTTGCTAAACACCCAACGCCACTGCCGCTTGGTATAGCCCGGCACTTCAACAAAGTCTCGCACGCGATAAACCTTGTTCGCCTCCCACATTTTCTTTAGATAGCTTGACGTGCGCGGCACACTATCGCCTAGAAGCTCAGCGGCCTCTGCTGCCGTCACACGCTGGTCGTACGGGATCAGAGAAAACAGACGCTTACCCTGCTCAATGCTGTGCTGTTTGCTGGCCTCAGCTGCCTTAATCATAGACGGGGCCATTGTGGTCGGCCTGCGTGGGCCAGATGGTAGAGCCTCACGTTTGCGCTGGCGATACATGAGCGTTTCAAACTCCCATAGGCAGTGGCCGTATGTAATCTCAAAGCGCTCATGCTTATCGGTTACACCCTCTAGCTTGGCCCTCAATCGCTCGGCTGCGTCTTTTGCATCTCGCGCTTTAGCACGTCGAGAAGCGCTTTCTGCTCTTCTAGCCGCTGCTTTAAGTTTGGCCTCATCGCCGTCTTCGCCTCCGTCAACATTATGCTGTTGATCCGCTCTAACCTTTTTATAATAATCTGAGTTTGGTCCGTACTCACGTTTTTTCCTTTCAAGTTTTATGTTTGCTGCCGAACAAATGCGATGTATTGTTGACGGCGATACCCGCAGCAATTCTGCGGTCTCAATCTGAGACATGCCTTGCTGTGCGCAATCAAGAACGTGGCGTGTTAGCGCATCTGGATCGTATTTCATTGGTAGTCCTCCAAGGGGTCTATCTGACCTATGCCGTTGCAAACTTCGCATTCTTCCATGTGGCTTCCAAAGTCGCCGTGCCAAGTTGAGCTTTGGCGGACCCAAACATCGCGCTCAACTTCGCCTTCGCCATCGCACTCAGGGCAGTTTATCCAATCGTCCATAACCTTCCTCCTTATAAATTTTTGCATTTGCCTTCGTTGTCAGTGAACCACACATGGCCATCGTTTATAACCATGTGACCAGCGCCAATAAGCGCGTCTACAGCTTGCTTGTATGTAGAGCGTGGATTTGCGGCTGAGGAAACCTTGCCGATGAAGTGGTCCTTCAGCGTCTCTTCAGAGATAACCCAATATGTTCTTGGCTCTGGCCACCCAACCCCTCCGGGGTTTGGCTGCCCGACGCCCTCACCGCGTAGCTGCGTAAACACCTTGCGAATTAGGACTTGGTTCTTGCCCTTGATGCGTGGCTTGTTGGCCTCTTCAATCTCGCTTTCAGTGGCCTGCACAACAGTACAAGTCGTAACGCTGTCACCATCTTCATCAACGCCAAGCTCGATGACGTTCAACTTAAACTGGAATATAACGCCTGTTTCCATGTCACGCTGTTTCGTGGCTTTTGCCGTGCGCAGGCCAGTGTTCTCATCGTAATCAAGCTCAATCTCTGTATCGGTCGCGGCGCGTAAACTCGAATGCCCCCTAGCGCCAGCGGCTTTATCCTTGCCGGAGTGGTGAACAACGTCCAAGTGTGCGCTGGTTATCTCGCGCAGCTTATCGCAATTGCCGATAAACTTTGTCATATCCTCTGGCGAGTTTTCGTTGCCTCCAGCCATTGAGCGGCTGAGCGTGTCAACAAATATACACTTCACCTGACCGTGTTTCCTCGACACCTCACGGCACAGCTTCTCAAGCACAGCCATGTCAACCTCGCCGTCAAGTAGGTTAACCGGGGCTGGGCGCACAGCCAGCTTCACATTCTTATGCTCTGGGTATTTTTTCTTTAGCGCAACAACGCGATTGTGGAACGCCATGCCGCCCTCGGTTGCGAGGTATAAAACAGAGCCACCAATAACCTTGTGGCCATTCCACTCCTCACCGCAGGCAATGTGCCAAGCAAGATCAAGGGCAAAGAATGATTTGCCCACGTTTGATGGGCCGTAGATCACAGACATTTGACCCTCGCCAAGCCAGCCCTTCACGAGATAGTTGCGGCTCAGCTGCGGGATGGCCTCGTCCGGCATAAAGATTTGATCCATGACGCTCTGCACGGTCAATGCTTTCTTCGCCGCTGCCGGGCCTTGGTTCACCCACACGTCAGAATAATCCCAGCCCTCCATGTCGGGCAGGATGTATTCAACGCCCAGCTCAGAGAATGCGCGCTCGCATTCCTTGCGCCCGGCATCATCGTTGTCGCCAGCAATCACAAGCTCGGCATCTGGCTTGGCTTGTTGCAGGTTGTCTATCACAGCCAAAATGTTCCCTGCATTTAGAGCAAACACGCATGGCTTACCCGTGGCCTCATGCACAGTCGCGGCTGTTGCCCAGCCCTCTGCAACATATGCAAACTCACGAATGGGTCCGCCAATCACGCTAAAGTTGCCAATCACGGGAAGCTGGTAGGAAAACTTTTTCTTGCCGTCAGCATCAATGAACTGCGCGCCAACGCGCCTGCCCTTCACGTCAATGATTGGTATGGTCAGCGTATCGCCGTCAATCTTGGCGTTATGCAGTTTAATCTTTTTCTTCTCAAGGTATGGGTGACTGCTCATGGGGTCACGCTCCGGCCATTCAATATCAACTCTCGTTACCTCCAATGTCGGCGTATGCCCAGGCTGGGGCCAGAGAGACATATCGCGCAGCCTGTCCTTGATGGCCTTATAGTCATTGCACTTGCGGCAATGAACCATGACCTCGCCTTGAAACTCTTTAATCCAGAACCGATCCGTGCCAGCGCAGGATGGGCATGGGCCATGATACTCGCCCTGCGCAGTCTTTTTCAACTCAAGACTGCGAATGATCGTGTTGCCAAACTCCGACCAGCGAGCGGCTGGAAACTTGCTTTCTCTGTTCTGATCGGATAACATTTGCTTATCGCCTTTTCATTGTGGTGGGTTTCTTGTGATATTGTGTGGCCCGGCATGTAAGTGTCGGGCCACACTTTTTTTTAAATAGAGATTTTTATAACTTTTATTTCTTCATCTCTATTTGGCTTCGCCCTCTTCAACCTTTTTACCTTTTTAGGCTCTTCGGTATCTGATTTGCTCAGCAACTTCTCTGCCTTAATCATATCTTTTATCAGAGCGTCTGCATCCGACTTTGATATGGGTAGTGACGCAGATGGCGACCCACTAGCTCCGCTCAGTAGGTGTGTGAGCTTGTTGATCCTATACATCTGATTTGGAGTTGCATAAAACATTTCACTCATGATGTGATCCAAACGCAGTACATGCCATCATGCTTCCTCGTCGCCCCCTTACGCCCGCGCAATTTCAGGAGTTTGTAGAAGTACTTTTGATGGCTACTTGCCCCGAACTGGACGCAATCGCCAACGCTTACTTGTTCCAATACTGCATCATATTTTGATCCAGAGCCTCCCTGACCATTTTTGGCTCTCGGGACAGGCAATCCTTGAACGATAGTAATTTCCATTGTAGTTTCCTTTTTACTGTTGATTTAAAACGGGATTTCGTCGTCAAGACCAGCATGTGCTGCTGGCGATGGTGTAGATACAGGCACTGCAAATGGATCATCCGCAGCTGCAACTGGCTTTGCCGTCACGCTGGACGTAAAGCCGCCAGAGACCGAAGTGAACGGATCATCTGAGCCTTGCATCTCTGCAAGCTCCAAGACCTGCACAGCACGCAGCCTAAGCGACACGCCATTCAGGCTGCCTGTATTGTATGGCACAACAACAACGGCCACGTTGACCTTGCTTCCGCTGGTCAGCATAAAGTCATCCGGCAGTTTATTGCGCTGAGCATCAACTTGCTTTGGTGGCTGTGTTTTGTCACCACCGTAAGCACCTTTCAGCTTGCACTTGCCGATGACTTCGCCATCGTCATTGCGTTTGTATGGAAGCATTGCTGGCTTCTCTGGCCACTTGCGCTTTGTATCCAACGCCGCAGCGTTAGAATATGCCTCCATACAGATACGATGCAACTCCTTTGCCTTCTCATCGGACATTACGAAGCTCATTTCGTATGCTGCGCCGTCATCAAACGCATCGCATTTCACTGACTTGTTCTCGTAAGTATCGAACTTGTAAGTGGAATTTAGACGCGGGTAACGTGCGACGACTTCTGTAATCATGTGTTGCATTTTGCAACTCCTCTCAATGTTGTGCAGCACCCCTGCACTGGGATAGGTTAAAACGCTTCTTCACTGTCCAGCCAAGCTGGCAAGTGGATCGTGTTCAAGTCAGGCCAATTCGTGACATATTCCTCAGTCTCAATCGCCTGCTTTATGTCAACCAATGCAGAAAGCATACGGTTGTGAGCGTGGCGCAAATACATCTCAGAAAGCTCATGGCACGCTGTGACGTGCGGCGCGTCCTTCTCAATGCAGATGAAGATAAAGTTCTCCACACGAATGCCGTTCAGCTTCAAGACGTGCATATAAAATGCAGCCTGCAAATCGTATCCGAACTGACGCACAGAGCGTTCAAAGCCTCTGGGTGATGCGTCTTGGGTCGTTTTGACGTCCAGTACAATGCCTGCGTTGCGCAGGAGGCCATCTGGGCGCGTCTTTAGGTCAATGTCAATGTCTGGCTCAGTGGCAAAGAATGAAGCCTCGGCCAACATGTCAGGATTTGTGAGCAAATGATTTGCCATACGATTTTGCAGGCAGGCCTCTGCCATTCTGTTTGCCAGATCATAATCAGCCTCGGTGAGCAATATCTTGCCAGCAGCATCGCACTCATCTTTCAAGTCAGACCATGCCTTGCCGCGCCGTGTCTCAGGCCCGCGCACAACAAGGTCTTTCTCTGGCTCAAGCAAGTAAGCGTGAACAGCGCTGCCCAATGCGAATGCCGGGCTTTCCTTGCGCTCAGAGCCGAACAAGTGTGCAATGCTTTTGTTTGCTGCGGTCTTAATTGCAGTCGAACCAAACGCATGATGAGCGTGATATTCTTCGTTCGACATGTCTTCCGATTTGATGATTGTCATGTTTTCCTCCGTTTCCTCATTGTTCGCATATATGTTTTGCATATGCAATACCTAATTCTGGGGGAACTTCTTTTATTTTTTTAGAAGTTCTATTGTTAAGGGGGTAATGACTTCGTGAAGTTGTTACCCCCTTAACGGACAGGCTGGACATGTCCGGGCTTTGTCCGTGTCCGTCTGGCCCTTCTTTCAAGCTCCTCTACAATTCCGTCACGAAGAGCCTTTAAATGTGTGTCAGATGACCCATCAATTATTGACCAAATCAGATTATTTGCCACCTTCCCATCAAGCCAGATAATAGGAGCCTCACCCCTATATATTGTGAACCTGCTTTTGTACGCGAAATCGTTAGCATCGTCATGGAATGTTACGCCTTGGCTTGAGTGGGTTCCGTTTATACTAATAGTTTCATGTTCGCAGTTGCCCGGACCAATCCCAATCTGCTTTGGGTTCAGAAATATACTCATCACACCACCTCAATAAATGTTTTGGCGCTTGCCGCCCATAGGATCATTGTCGGGCGTTGCTGGCCCACACGATTAAACACGTCTGCCTTGGCAATCTTGCCGGAGTTAAAGAGGCGCTGCGCAGCGTTGCCTGCGGTCTTGTGGTCAAGCTCAAAATAATCCGCAAGCTCTGCCGTTGTGTGATACCCGCCTGCAAGAATGTATGTGAGCATTTCAGCATCAAGCGCTTCATTATTTAATGTTTGCGAATTATCTATGATTGCTTTTTCGCAAACTTCAGTATCGCGCTGCAACTTCACAGCCTGCCACGGCGTGCCTTTGTCTGACTTGTCTTGATAGTTAGGCACAAGCACAGCGTTTATTTCATCGCCCGGCGCAAGGTCAAAGCCTTCGGCAATGTGAACCGGGATAAAAACCTGCCCTTGTGTTTCGGTATCGCAGGCAAATGCAAAGCCATGAGCGTGCGCGTTTGTTATGATGATCTTGTTCATTTTGCTTCCTTCAATTTAATGCTGCGGGCAGTCGCCCATAGTTTTTCAAGCGGCAATAGATTTTCCTGATCCATTGCCCAACCTTTGCCGTGGCCAAGGTCAATCTCATAAGCCTGATCCAAAAAGTGCGTGCGGGGTATGTAGCCCACAACGTGCATCCGGTCAGGCGCTTGCTGGCACACCAGAATAGAGCAATCAGCCTTGAATGCCTCGCGCTTCTTAAACAGCAGCCGCCCGGTGGTGTAAAACGTGGCTTTCACATCTACAGAAATATTATCTAGCCATACGTCTCGACCATCATCTACGCCTATGGCGTGGATGTGGTCGAGATCAAACACCTTCGACACGGCAAGCTCTGCCTTTACGCCCAGCAAGTCCAAGTCAGCGTCAGACCTGCCCTTGTCCCTGCGCTGATTAACAACGCCAGAAGCTCGGGCCAATTGCCAGCGCATTGCGGCGGCCTGATTGCATTGCGCAACCTCTTTTTGCGTTAGACTTACAAGCATGGCGTGTCCTATCTAAAATGGTGGTTCTTGATCCGGGTGTGCCGGAACCCAACCCACGACAGGTTCCGGCACACTATTGGTTTGAGCATCCCGCAACGCTACAACGGGGCCGAACATTTGCATCAAAAATGTCGGCAGATGCTCAGACCAAATCACTTGCGAGCCTTCGCAGCAGCTCGCGCAATTACATCCTCAGCGGCTTGGGCTGCGCGCTCATCGCGGCGCATTTCAACCTCAATCATGACATTTAAGACGCCCTCGCAAATTTGAGCGCGCTCTTCATAGTCAAGATCGAATGCCTCGAATATCGTGCAGACAACAGCGCCTAAGTCGATGCCCTTCATATTGTTAGGAAGGGCAACCAAGAAATCCTCGGTGCATTCGGCAATTTTCTTCTGGCGTTCATTCATAACCCTTGCTCCTCTTTCTCCAGCACAATGCTAATAATTGAGCGGTGAATGCCTGTGTCGCCATCCAAATCAAGCCCATCCTTCACAAGCGCGTGATGTATCTTGCGCCGGGCAGAAACAGATGCGCGGCTCAATCGTGTTTTTTGCGGGTGTGACCAGCTCCAAAACTGAGCCACGCCCATATAATCCGGCGAGCCAATAAACTCGCGGTCAATCTCTGTGAGCTTGCACAAAGCGTTGAACGTAACGTCAGGCAATCCAACCTTAATGCTCATCGACTTCGCCCTCCCATGTGATGCCATGCTCGGCAAAGCGCTCCATTTGGTATTTGTTGGGCTTGGTGCGCAGAAGGCCAGTGATGCTCGGATATATGCCGCCAAAACCCTTGGCTTGGCCGTAAGACAAGCGCGGGCCGTTTCCAGCATCACCGCGCATAGCGTCTGCGAGAGCAAGCGATTTCTTGCCAATGTCGCGCTTTTCTTCGTTTTCAGATGTGTTCCAGCTGTATTCCTCGCACAAGAAGTCAGCTGCGCGGCAGAATTCAATCACTTCATTATAGCAAAAGTCCATTAAATAGTTGACGTCTTCGGATATGGACATGCTGGTCCAGCGCAATTCGTTTAGCGCCTCACGCTCATCATCTGCAAACCCTGAAACAACATCTTCTCGGTCAAGCATTTCTTGCTTGATACCTTCCCAAAACTTAATGTCTCTTGTGGATGGTTTGGCTTCGTTTGTCATTTTAAGCTCCATGTTTGTGTTGTGGCACCAGTATAAACATGGAAAAAACATATCTGCAAGTATATTTTTCACTGGCTCCCTATATTTTAAACATATATAAAGAAAACAGACACAAAAGGAGTCAAAACCATGTCAGATAAGAAGCGCCTAATCAACTTCGCAGAAGAATATGACCGAATAATTACAGAAGCCGCGCGCAGGTCCGGGCTATCTTTCAGCGCGTTCTGCCGGAGCGCAGCGCTGGAAAAGGCTGCAACAATCGTGGAGCATGTACAGCAGCCGAGGGCAGATTGATGCTTATTTACGGATGCGATCCGGGCTTCACCGGGGCCGTGGCGCTATACTGGACCGACACGGGCAAGCTGGAAATCCACGACATGCCCACGGTGAAAAACACCAAAGGCAAAACGGTCATAAACTGCCCGGCATTGCTGGATGTGCTACAGAACGAAAGCGGGGAGCGTTGCCTTGCCGTCATTGAGCAAGTGGCCGCAATGCGTGGGCAGGGCGTGTCTAGCATGTTTCGCTTCGGCGAAGGCTATGGGATGCTGCAAATGGGATGCGCTGCAAACAAGCTGCCCGTGCAATTCGTAACGCCTGCAAAGTGGAAAGGCTATTTTGGATTGAGCCGGGATAAGGGCGTGTCGCGCGGCATCGCAATGCAGCGCTTCCCAGATAACGCCAGCGACTTTGGCAGGGCGAAAGACGATGGAAGGGCAGAAGCGGCCTTGCTTTGCCTTTACGCGGCAGAAAATATGGTTTGAGCGGTTTGGGGTGGGTGTATTAAATGTGTATTAATTGTGGAGCCATATAAACAAGGGGTTTGGCGGTGTGTTTAGTACAATTAATACAAATTAATACAGTAATTCATACAATGGGCGTATTTTGTATGAATGTATGAATGTGTCTGAAAGACACATTAATAATACATTCATACACCGAGAAACGTGAGGTTTAATATATGGCATATGATTGGGCTAAGTGGGTCAGACATAAGATTGAGAAGGGCGAGGCGATTGTCCGTCCTGCAGGCTATCATAAAGGGGTCGAGCGGTTGCAGGGGTTTAGGTCGAGGCTTGACGCTTGCCGGGATTTAGCAGAGCTTGAGGGCTTCGCCAATCGGCGCAGGTTTAATCCAA
>Ga0209715_1003113_pt1 | contig 12099 bp, 9 predicted proteins | sample COGITO_mtgs_1205_2_FD_184809 | JGI IMG/M metagenome (GOLD analysis project Ga0209715, IMG submission 184809) | Pelagic marine microbial communities from North Sea - COGITO_mtgs_120503 (SPAdes) (version 2) | ecosystem: Environmental > Aquatic > Marine > Epipelagic ...
CATCGACCTGATCTCTCAAACCGCCTGGAAGCGCTGAAAACTCAAAGTCGTCTGTCCCGTTGCCACTATTGGCCCATCCGTAAGCGGACTTCAAGGCAGTGTTTTCCGTTCCAGAAAACCCCTGAGATGTTATGTAGTCTTCTAATACCGTCCACTCTCCATCGGTCGGAACATGCCAACCGCTGGGGCACAGACCACGAGAATCCATCCCTGCATAACCATTATATAAGCGGCCATACTCAGCCAATGACTGCGATACGTCGCACGCATCGATGTCCGGACTATAATTATAGCAGCCCAGATTACTATCTCCGTATACCATGGTGGCGCCTGATGTGGTAGTAAATAGGTTGACAGTCAAACCAGTTTGGATCGAATCTCCGTTGGCGTAAATAGTCGTTCGAAGGTTCTCGGATAACCAGCATTGTCCGCCTATCTGGACAACTCCATATTGATGGTTATCCCATTCGAATGACTGACACTCATTGTCGATTAAGTGGAGGCAGTTTCCATTGTCAAATAGAATCTCTGGGGAATATTCGATGTAGTTGGGGTCGAGGCATCCGTAACAGTCGTAGTTACATGAATTGTCATTGATGTTTGCGGTGCTGTCATAGTTGCAGGCGTCGGGGTCAGTACATCCACGGCAATAAGGAGAAGACAAATCACTATCGGTTACACATCGAACTGATTTCAAGTCAGCCCAGTCGTTGTATGATACGAAGAGGTTTGAGTTTCCAGTCTGCATTCTGTAGGTGGAGACAGGTTGGTCAGACAAGCCTGCGATATGCAGGTAAGCATAAATGCCCGGGTAAAAGGTGGTACTGCTTCCGTTGAATATTCCTCCGGCAGGGATAACACTTAATCCTGACAGATTTGACCCGTCCCATCCGGGATTGTCAGTTGGGGAGGCTTTTGCTCTATTGCCGGCGATATACTCGGGTCCATGAATGGAAAGGAAGTGTGACCAGTCTAATTGAGTGGAAACGTGCCAACCTTCAGGACAAAGGTTGCGGCAATCATGGACTGCATACCAATTATACATCAACCCGAATACGTCTTTGTTTGTGACAGACTCACCTGGAAACCCAGCAGATACTTCTCCCTCCTCTCCAAGTGCGTATGAAGTCGCGTTGTCGACATTGAGGGGAAGGAAGTCTCCATTGGCGAAGCGATCGGTTTGCAGGTTTTCAGCCATCCAGCAATCATTTCCAATCAGGGCCGTTTGATAGTTGTAGTTCCAAAAGGTTAGAGGGTCACCACAGGTCCAGGCATCGTCATCGTCCGGATAGCATCCGCCAAAATTTGCGAGAACATTGAGGACGTCACCAACACCTGTGCATCCATCTAGGTCTACATCGGAAGGGTAGGCTACAACGCAAGTAGACGTGCTGTTGTCCCACACTGTGCCTTCTCCGCATAATTCATCAGCGAATATGCACGAGCCATCATCTTCGTTGGCTTGGTTTGAAAAATTCAAGGCTGTTGAATCCATGCAGCCAGCGCAGGCAGCGAGAATGCATGGGTCCGTGAATGCGACGGTGATTGAAGGGATCCATTCTGTCAGATAGGCGCTGTAGGCGCAAGAGACATTCCATTCATTACCAATGGTCTGATTGGACGTCCAATCAAGCCCATACCCATCAAATTCAGGATTAACAATTGCATGTTCCATTGAGAGAATGAGCACTTTCCCGTAACCCTCGTCTTCAATGTGCTGAGTGAGGGCTTCCTTGTATTGTTCAGTTGTCCAAGAGGTGCTGTAGGCTGGCTCATCTCTCAACAGTCCGTCATTCCCACAGGGGTCAAAAATGGCGGTGCTAATTGTTGTGGGATGATGGTAGGTGCCTTCTTGGAATGTGCAGGATCCGTCGTCGTTCAGGGCATCTGGGTCGTAATTGTCCGCATCGACATAAGTACATCCTTCACTTTGCGCGAGGCACAGGCTCGGCACGAAGAGCAGGAGGGCAAGCAGATTCCGCATGGAGAGGAGATTGGTTTGGTTCCCTGCAATTTACGAGATGAGGTGAAGCATGGAGGGCTGCTTTTGTGTCCGTCAGGGCAATTGATAGCGGTACCCTTGGCCGACGCGCATGGAGCGGATTTCACCCCGCCGGCGCATCCCGCGTAGCGTGGGCTCACTAATCTTCAGTGCCTTTCTGGTCTGCTCGGTGGTCAGCCACTCGTCCTCTTCGCATGGAGGGCAGTGGAATTCGGAGATGGCCTCTTCGATGAGGTCGCGGATCAGTTGGAGGTCCTTGTCAGTCATGTTCGGGAGTGGTGATGTCCGCGCCAAACCAGGAGGGAGGCTGGGGAGCGGTTTGGAGTTCGTTGACCTGGTGAATGCACTTTGGTACCACATAGGGCAGGAGGGAGACGAACACCCGGAGGTACATGCGTTCGTCTTCGTGCCGCATCCGCTCCAGAGATGCTTCGACGTGTCCGATTTGGCCTGCTACAAGGTCAAAAAGCAGTCCGCGCACCTCACTTGTGATTTTGTTTGGCGTACCCTTCTTTCTAGGCATAAATGAGCGTTTTAAATGGAGTCAAATTCAAAATAGACTACTTGTGTATAGTATTATGGCTATTAGGTTCTATGGTATTTAACACAACCACTTAGAGAAGAGCCCGAGCGAAAGGACAAAGTCTTCCCTTACCCATAACAAGCACTTTTAGAGGTGCTCGAAACGGGGGTGCTTTGCCCTTCTACGAGATGCCACTCGTCGTGTCACCGTCGCTTCAGTTCCAGGAGTTGATCCAGATGGTACCCGGTTTGCTAGTCCGGCATCTGAAAGTCCAACCAACTCCCACGTCGATTCAACACAGTCCTTCCTGTGCTCCCCAATCCGTTCGACGTTAGCCTTGGATTCCGACTGGCAGGGTCCTCATTCTAATCGGTATTTCAACTTGACCGAACCGTGACCGCTAACAGCGCGACGCATAAATCAAGATGACCAGTCAGGAGGTTAAATGCCAACCTGATTGGCATACTAAAAGAGCGAAACATGTTGGAGTTGAGCAAAGCCTAAGAGGTGCTTTTACTAACAGCGAATACCGGTTTCGCGGTCTAGTCATCACACGGGCTAAAAGAATACATTATTTTGTGTATATACCCTAGATTCAGGGCATGCAGAGTCGCTTCAATTTTGACCAGATTAATTCTTGGGCTGATTTCGAGAGCGCACTATTGCCTTTGGGAAAGAAGGCCAAGGGTGACGCTTTTGAGGAGTTGACGGAGTTGTTCTTTCGCGTGAACGAGGTGCATGCCAGCCAGTACGATGAGGTGTGGCGGTGGGCTGAGGTGCCGGAGAAGGTGAAGCAGTCACTCAATCTGCCGGAGCGGGACTTGGGAGTGGACCTCCTGCTCAGGAAGGGTGAGGAGTATCACGCGGTACAGTGCAAATACCACACGGATCGCCATTCCTCCGTTACGTTCCAGCAGGTCTCTACGTTTCTGACTCTTTTAGGGAGCAATGACCGCATCACCCTGGGCTATGTCTGTTCCAGTGCCAATGGCATGTCCATCAACCTCCAGAAGGTCACCCAGAACACGAAGCAGATTCAGCGGGTCTTGTCGGACACCTGGGCACAACTGGACGCTGAGTTCTTCGACCGGGTGCGCTCAGCTATTGCGGGCGAGAAGCCGGTGCTTAAGCCATTCAAGCCGCGAAAGCATCAGAAGAAAGCCATTGCGAAAGCGGTGAAGCACTTCAAGGGCAATAACCATACGCGGGGCAAACTCATCTTCCCTTGCGGCGCAGGCAAGAGCCTAACGGGGTATTGGATTGCGGAGGCGTTGAAATCAAGGCGAACGCTAATCGCCGTCCCCAGTCTGTCGCTGGTGAAGCAAACCATAGGGGTCTATCTCCGTGAGTGCGCTGCAACAGGTCGAAAGGTCAAGTGGCTGTGCGTGTGTTCAGATGAAGGCATCGGAAAAGGTGGCGATGTGGTGATGTACCACAATGACCTTGGGATACCCTGTGAGACGAACATTGGTGTCATATCCCAATGGCTTCAAGACAATGCGGATGAGGACATCATGGTCTTCACAACGTATCAGAGCGGGAGGGTCATCGCAGAAGCGGCCAAGGCCAATAGCGTGAAGTTTGACTTGGGGCTGTTCGATGAGGCGCACAAGACCGTCGGTGCTCAAGGCAAACTCTTCAGCCATCTGCTGTTCGACGAGAATGTCGATGTAGAACGTCGCGTCTTCATGACCGCAACGGAGCGTTTCTACGCGGGCTCAAAGGAGGAAATCGTCTCCATGGACGATGGGGATGTCTACGGCGAGACGTTCGTTCAGATGACCTTCAAAGAGGCGATTGAGCAGGATTTGCTCACCGACTACAAGGTCATCACAATCGAGGTCCAGGAGTCAGAGGTGGCGGACTTCATCCGGGACAACAACCTCATCGAACTGAATGCGAAGTGGGGGACAGAAGCCGAGGCGCGTTCAATGGCCTCCATGCTGGCTCTCAGGAAGGCGATGAAGAAGTTTCCGATTCGGAATGCGGTGTCCTTCCACGGGTCGATTGACAAGGCCAAACGAAGCAAGGAGTTGCAGACTTACCTCACGGACTCCTTCGACTACGCTCCCATCGATACCTACACGGTGTCAGGCAAGATCCCGACGACCAAGCGGAACGACATCGTTCAGGAATTCGCACGGTCTGAGGCGGCACTCATCACCAATGCCCGGTGTCTGACAGAGGGGGTAGATGTGCCCAACATTGACTGCATCGTCTTCGCCGATCCGCGTCGAAGCAAAGTGGACATCGTGCAAGCCCTTGGGCGTGCCTTGCGGAAGAAGGAGGGTAAGGATTGGGGCTATGTGGTGCTGCCGGTCATCTATGACCAAGAGACGGGTGACATCGACAACGACAACTTCGAGGAAATCCTTGCCGTGGTTCGAGGTCTTGCATCCAACGACGAGCGAATTATAGACTACTTCAAGGAAAAGCAACGCCACAGGCGCAGGTCGGGAGGGGCAGACGAAAATCAGTTTGAGTTGCAAGTCATCGCCGATAGTCTGTCGGAGGAGCAACTCGACGATGCCTTGCGAGTCAAATTGTGGGATCGGCTCATCCGATATGACTGGTTGCCGTTTGAGGAGGCACGTAAGGTCGCTCAGGGGCTAGAAATAAATTCAATTGTTGAATGGGGAAAGTATTGTCGTTCTGGCAGTAGGCTTAGCAATCTTCCGTCTGCACCTGATGTGGTCTATCGAAATAGCGGCTGGCTCAGTTGGGGAGATTGGCTCGGTACTGGCTATGTGGCAGTGCAATTGAGAGAATATCTTCCTTTCGAGCAGGCAAGGAAGTCTGTTAGAAGTTTAGGCCTTAAGAACTTTACGGAGTGGCGCATTTGGTCGGCGTCTGATGACCGCCCTATTGACATTCCTTCTAATCCTCGTAGTCACTACCAAGACGCTGGCTGGATTAGTCTCGGGGATTGGCTGGGAACAGATTCAGTTGCCCCGGTCTTGATGTATGACTATTGGCCATTTGAAAAGGCCAGATCATTTGTCCGCAGTCTTAATTTGAAGAACCAGCAAGGGTGGACTGACTACTTGAAGTCAAGTCAAAAGTCGGCTTATATACCAGGACACCCGGAGAGAATATACCCGGATAAATGGGTAAACCTAGGAGATTGGCTTGGTACCGGCACAGTTGCCACTAGGGAAAGGGTTTATCGATCTTTCGAGGATGCTAGAGAGTTCGTTCATGGGCTGAACTTAAAGACTCAAAATGAATGGGTAGCGTATACCAAAAGCGGTGAGAAGCCTGATGATATTCCTGCGGGGCCAAGTTCAACATATCGTAATAAAGGGTGGGTAAATACAGGGGATTGGCTCGGTTCGGGGCGACTAGGGAACAAGAACCGCAAGTATCGAGAGTTCGATGCGGCTCGCGAATACTCCCGCGCATTGAAACTGCCTGGAAAGACGGCTTGGGAGAAATGGTCCGCTCTTGGAGAGAGGCCTCTTGATATTCCGGGCAACCCCAGAAAAATTTATGCAAACAAAGGATGGCAGGGCTGGGCTGATTGGCTCGGGACAGACAACCTACATCCTTCACAGAAGAAGAGCCGGTATTGCGACTTTGCGACGGCATGGGAGTATGTCAAGTCAAAGGGATTCAATTCGAGCACTGAATTCAGGCAGTTTTGTAAGTCGGATGAAAAACCTGCCTTCATCCCACCATGGCCCAGTCAGACCTACAAGAAAGATTGGAAAGGTTGGGGTCATTTTCTAGGGAATGGAAAGGTGGCTACCAATCTCCGTGAATACCGGTCATTCCAAGAGGCTCGTTCGTTCGTTCGTTCGATTGGGCTTAAGAATTCGGATGAATGGCGCTCGTATTCGCAGTCAGGTAAGAGACCGGATGACATCCCAGCCTCGCCAAATCAAGTCTATAAGAATCTTGGGTGGTCTGGAATGGGAGATTGGATTGGAACTGGAAGTGTAGCAAGTTTCAACAGGCAGTACAGGCCATTTAAGGATGCACGGGAGTTTGTCCGTGGGCTCAAGTTGAACAACCAGAAAGAGTGGAGGGCATTTGCGAAATCCTCGAAACGCCCGCCGAATATCCCCTCAAACCCATGGGACACTTACAAAGACAAGGGATGGGCGGGCATTGGAGATTGGATTGGAACGGGAAGTGTAGCAAGTTTCAACAGGCAGTACAGGCCATTCAAGGATGCAAGAGAGTTTGTACGCAGTCTCGGACTGAAGTCAAGTGCCGAGTGGTTCGCCTATTGTAAGTCGGGTAATAAGCCTATCGATATACCAGCGGCTGCCAATAGCACATACCGAGACAAGGGGTGGGTTGGCATGGGGGATTGGCTGGGAACTGGAAGAGCGAGCAATCGTAATCGCACATATCGCGAATTTCACAAGTCCCGTGATTTTGTGAGGACTTTGAACTTGTCGGGAAACAACGATTGGGCCCGCTGGTCAGCATCTGGGAAGCGGCCTGATGACATTCCATCTAACCCGAACAACACCTACCGAAACAAAGGTTGGGCTGGGTGGTCTGATTGGCTCGGGACAGATAACCTACATCCATCACAGAAGAAAGCCCTTTACTGCGACTTCAAGACGGCGCGGCAGTATGTCGTTTCAATGAAGTTTAGGTCTGTCAAGGAGTATGCGAGGTTTTGTAAGTCCGATGCGAAGCCGCAGTTTTTGGCGCCGTTTCCGGATACAACATACAAGAGTGAGTGGCGGGGGTGGCCATATTTCTTTGGCAAGGAATAAGTGTTGGCCTGAGTGTGCTGGTCTATTTAGATGCAGCGGCAATCAGCAGGAGACAATGACTTATTGGCTCTAATTCTCTGAACATGTAGGCCCGCAGGTAGGCTCAGGGAATTTCGGGGAGGCTGGACTGCCAGCAATGACTACGCTTTGGGCAGTGTGGTGGTGATCCCGTCGGGACTGCGTATATCTACTTTCGCATTACTGAGGGAAGGGCAGCCCCGTTCAAAATGGCCACCGGGCATGGTGTCCTGCTATGCGAATGGGGCCCGAGGTTGCAGATGCAACTCTTTCATTCCGAGCAGGGTTCATTCTATAATAATGGATTCAATTGCACTTCCCACGGCCGCTTTGGGTCTTCTTCTTTTGATCACCGGTTGCGACACCACCGATAGTGGTGTGTACACAGGTTGCACCGATTATGCGGCTGTGAACTATGACCCTGAGGCCAATGAAGATGATGGGAGTTGTGAATACGAAATCATCGAGGTTGTGCCGGGTTGCACAGATTCAGGGGCGTTGAATTTCGATGCGGAGGCCAACGAGGACGATGGCTCTTGCGCATACAATGGATGCCAGGATGGCACCGAATCTGTGCTTTGGGATGCCCATGACTACGGTGTGGTGCAGATTGGTGGCCAATGCTGGTTCTCCGAGAATCTGCGGTCTACCCATTACCGCAATGGGGACGACATCGCCCATCTTCAAGCTTCGGAAGACTGGTCCAGCACAGAGACAGGGGGGTACTGCGTTTTGCAAGATGAAGACATCTACTTCGAATCCTTTGGTTGCCTGTACAATGGGCATGCGGTCATCGACGAGCGTGGGGTTTGTCCATCGGGTTGGCACGTGCCCACGGATGCCGATTGGGGTGAGCTTGAGGTGTATTTGGGGATGCCCGAAAGCGAACTTTTGGCAGTGGGAAACCGGGGCGTGGAGGCCAATGTGGCGGGCCATCTCCGTGGGTTTGCGCATTGGCAGAACGACCTCAATACCACAGATTCAGTCGGTTTTTCGGCCTTGCCAGGGGGGTATCGGGGCGATCCAACGGGGTTCATTGAGCCCGATTACTTGGGGGTGTGGTGGACGTCTGATGTTCAAGACGACATCTTCATTACGCGCAGGAATCAGGTGGAGGACACCGGCATCGGGCGCATGCTGAGCACTCCTGGCAGTGGGTACTCTCTGCGTTGCGTTCAAGATTGACCTGAGTGCCGGAGGCCAGCTGCGTGGCTTCTGTGTTCGTTAGATCCCGGAGGGAAGTGCTGCTTTAGGCGGCGGCGAGGATGCGGCGAAGGGCGTTGGCCTGGCCGGTGTGGCGTGAAAGGTGGCAGCTGAGCTGCATCAGAAAGAACCGGATGGTGCGCCCCTTGTGATGGGGAGGAGGGTTGGGCATGGGAGCGTCCAGCTGTGCTGGGGGCAAAGCGCTCAGGACACTGTCAACCACATCTTTTGTGGCTTGGATCTCAGCCAATAGCGTGACTTTTGAAAGGGGGGTGCCAGAGAATTCGGCGTCGCGGTCTCGGACGAAATGGTCTCCGCCGATTTCGTGGCCAATGAAGTGGCGCAGGTTGCCGCACAGGTGGAAGGCCAGGGTGCCCACAGCGTTTGGGAAGCCCGGAACGCCCTGCCACAAGAGGCCGTCGGGGGTGACCTCGACTTCTTGGGCAAGGGCGTCCAAGTCTCGGGTCAGGATGTGCTGTAGATGCAGCAAGTCCTGGGGCGATTCAGGCTGATTCATGCGGCCAATTTCGTCAAATCGCCGTTGTCCAAGCGGGTAGCTTGAGGCGCAATGGCCTCTGGAGCGCCCCACTTTTCTGCGGTCTTGGCATTGATCAAGGCGATCGCCTCCACGGGCAGTTGCGCTTTCCAATCCTGTGTCTTGCCCGAGCGGAAAAAGCGGTCTGGATTGAAATGGAAGCTGCCGGGCTTCTTTCGGATGGATTCTTTCATGGTGTTGAACTCTGTGCTCAGTGCCACCGCCATACTGTCCTGTTCGCTCAAGGGTGCGCCGAGGAGAAAAGTGGACAGCTTTTGGACGGCGTTCAGCTTGTCTTCTACCAAGTCTTCGAATCGGACCATGCACAATTGCTCAGGGTCGAGCCCAAACTGAGCGGCCCGGAAATAGCCAGCAACGTGATCGTGGTAGTCCCCGAAGTACATGTCGCCTTGCACAAAGTGGTGCACAAACTCCATCATGGTCAGGTCCTGGGAGACGCCGAGGGTGGGGTGGTTCTTGTAGAAGTGAAACTGAGAGACGGCAGCGCCTTTGGGGTCGCGGTAGGCCATCACGATTTTGGTCTTGGGATGCAAGTGCCGCACGGGCAGTTCATCGATGTTGCCGTGGGTGTAAAAGATGCGGGGTTGGCCATCGGTCTTCTCCAGGAAGGAGTCAAAGGCGGCCAAGCCTTTTTGCGACACCATGACTTCTGGCCATGGCACTGCGGCCTTGCCGATGTCGCCGTCGGCGGCGGGATGGGTGTCTTCGAGAATGCCCGCCTTGCGCAGGATCTCCACTACGTACTTCTTGGTGAGGTGGGTGCCCACTTTTTGGTGGGTGCAGATGATGATGTCATCGGCTTGGGTGTCCCATGTATTGCGCAGCAGGTCGATGGCCTTGGGGTCGATGAAGGCGGGAATCATGCGCCCGGCATAGCGGGTGTGCAGGAATCCATGTTGCGCGCATTTGGGCTGGGCAGGGACGACGTGTTGAATGGGCTGGCTCATGGTGATTGGCGTTTTGCGGTGCACCACAAGGATGAGGGGAAGTCACAGTTGCAGCATTGACGTTTGTCATCGCGTGCTTTGACATTCGCAGCGGTTGGCTGATGGAAGTGTGTGGCCAAGGGCTGGCTTGGCAGCAAGCTTAAAAGATGCTCAGTGCCCCATGGAGGGCCTCGTCCCCGACAAGGTCCGCGCCCTCCTCGGCTTCCCTGCGGAAGTCACCAGAACGGCGGCCTGCTGCTCCGCCCGGTGTGAGGGCAATAGGCGCTTCCGAGGATTGGTTGGCAAAAAAAATCCCCGCTTCTCTGCAGAAGCGGGGATGAATGAAAGCAGCCTGTGCTCGGTTACTTGCTAAAGCTATAGCTGCCCATCAACGTCCGCGTGGAGAGGACGATCTTGCCATCCCTGCGCTCCACATTGAACATCACTGGTGTCAAATCGTAGGTGTTGTTGAATTCCCTCGGTCCGGAATAGTAAAAAGGGGTGAGCCACACGGAGTCATCCCCGCTTTGTCTCCAACGCACACCATCGGCGGAGGGGTCCTTCAATGCAGAGGGCAAACTGGCGGAGCCATCCGCGCGGAGCACAATGGAACCTTCGGATCCTGAATAGTAGCCTTGGAGCTCTTCGGCGCTGATGGCCTGCGACCAACCCACGCTGAGGATGGCCATGAAGCAAGTTGTAAGTAGATATCGCATGGATGCAAGCTAAGTTAATTTCATGTGCCATTGGGAAATTTGGTGGTGATCGGGTAAGGGCTTACATTGTTGCTAAACAATCCTTTACAACTATGTTCAAATCAATCTTCCTTGCCATCCCACTGGCATTGGCCTTCATGATCAATCCTGCAGCTGAAGCGCCGGTTTCCGATGCTGACATCTGTCTGAAGGTGCAGGGCAACGGCAAATCTCTCGTGAAACTGAGGGTGGGACCTAACGACCACTCCGGTGCTTGCTGCCAGGGTGTGTCTTCTTCGACCACGGTCACAGTGTGCGGGAAGTCCGGCTACAACGTGTACGACTCTGACACCAAGCGTTTGCTGTTTACCCTCTCCAGCAGCAATGAGGGGCGCACCATCGACTTGCGCAACTACTACTGATCGGTCATGAAAATGCTTTCATTCCTTTTGATCGCCTTGCCTTTGTTCGGGTTTGAGGCGGTGCCGACGGAAGCCTCTGTGGCAGCTCCGTTTTGGCATGGTCAGACGTTCTCGCTCAGCTCTTCGGATGCGCTGGGCAGCAGCACGGGGGCTTTCACGTTCTCTTCGGATGGCACCTCCGGTTCTTTCGAAACCCGCGGCAGCATTGGCGGGCGGGCGTACACGGACAAGAACCGGTTTGACGTGGTCTCCTCGTCTTCCACCGAGCTGACGATTAAGTACACCTGGACATCGGACCCCGCCATGGCATCATACGTGGTGGGTAAATCCGAGAAGATTCGGCTCAATGCCGACAGCAAGTCGGTCGTGCACGGAGGCAAGACTTACCGCTGACTCATGGCTGAGCAGGCGCAGTCGACTTCCGGCTCGCCAAAGACAGAAACGGGGGGCGTGGCCCTCCGTTTTTTTGTGCCCTCAGGGGCAGGGGTTGCCGAAGTTGCCGAGGAGGAGGAGGACGTCGGCGACGGTGACGATGCCGTCCGCGTTGAGGTCGCCTACGCACCCGCCGCAGAGGCCGAGGGCTTCCTCGCCGTCCGGGCATCCGTTGCCGTTGGAGTCGGCAGTGAGCGGATTGGTCGTGCCGGCCGCGACTTCGAGGCCGTCGGTGAGGCCGTCGCCGTCGGTGTCGGCGTCGAAGGGGTCCGTGCCAAGCGCCATTTCTTCGGCATCGTCCAACCCATCGCCATCGCTGTCCACTGAAGCCACTGCTGTGGCCATGAGATCGCAGACGACCGGGAAGTGATCAGAGGCAATGCCCGTGTCGTCGGACAGCATCCCCGACGCGGCCAGCACGTCGGCCGGCAGGGCCTCGGAGCGCAGGACGAACCCGTGCTCTAGCGACTGCACCGCATCGGAGTAGAGCAGGAAGTCGAGGCGGCCCGGCGGGAAGTTGCCGTCGCCGTCGTCGCGCCACGTGTAGGTGAACGGGTCGTGGGTCTGCCGCGGCAGCGCGTCGGCCCAG
>Ga0209715_1003119_pt1 | contig 12083 bp, 9 predicted proteins | sample COGITO_mtgs_1205_2_FD_184809 | JGI IMG/M metagenome (GOLD analysis project Ga0209715, IMG submission 184809) | Pelagic marine microbial communities from North Sea - COGITO_mtgs_120503 (SPAdes) (version 2) | ecosystem: Environmental > Aquatic > Marine > Epipelagic ...
GTTATATCTTTATATGTTCTTTGTATAATCTGAGATAAAAAATACTTTATTCAATTTCTAAAAAAATTAACCAATGAAAAAATTATTATTACTAAGCCTAATAATCATTTTCTCTGCTTGCAGTGGAAGCGATGATGACAATGTAACTTTAAACCAGGATTTTGTAGGGAGCTGGTACGGAACTTCAGTTGATACTAGCCAACCTCCAATGACTGAAGAAATAGACATTACTTTTGAAAGTGACGGTGAAGGTTATTCAAATTTTGACAGATATGACATAGATAATAATCTTATACTGACAAGAAATTATGATATTACATGGTCTTCAACATCCAATACCATTACCATAAATTATATTGATTACGGTCCTGATGGTCAGCAATATAATGATATACAGACTAATAATTATGAATTTATTGATTCTGACTCCTTTATGTTTTTTGAAGACGATGGGGATACTACTATTATGTACCGAAATTAACTATATAAGAACTTGATAAGACTATGAAAAAATTATTATTACTAAGCCTAATAATCATTTTCTCTGCTTGCAGTGGAGGAGATAATGATGACAACGACACCAATATAGATAATCCATTTAGTGGAGAATGGTCTGGAGTTTATGACGAAACAATTGATGAAGACGGTATAAATTCTGGAACATGGTTAGGAGCAATTACAAATCAGAATAACTTTATTGGTGAGTATGTGAGTTCGGAAAGTGACGAAATAGATACGTATTCAGGATTTGTTTCCCCCAATGGCGATGCGTCACTAACAGCCGGAACCACAACAGATGGCGCTATTTTTACTGGGGTTATGTACGGAAATGAGGCTTCTGGAGTATTTGTAAATAACACTTCCACTCCTTCTGATTATGGCACATGGAAAGGAACAAAAACAATACCTGATAATGATTATACTTTTAATGAATTTGTTGGTACTTGGCGCTTAATATCAGAATCAGAAGATGGCACTGATTTGTATTTAAATGATTGCCAACTTAAATCCACTGTTGTTGTTTCTCCTACACTTTTACTCATTAATGAGTTTAGTGATAGTTCATTTTGTGGATTTAATTCATGCAGTATATACAGCTTGGAAACATGGGATATCACATATGAATCTGGATCAACATTTGTCGTAATTAATCAAACTAGAGATATAAATTTTTGTAATGGAGAAGTAGATCATACTGATACCAGCCTACAACTAACTGTTAATTTTCAAATTATAGGGAATAGGCTTGAAGTTAGTTATGATTTACCAAGGAGCGACGGCTCAACATCCTTTATCCAAAAGGAATATGTAAGAATCTAAAATTTAGGATAAACAAGATTAAGTTATCTTGATTTCACTTGGCCAAATTTTTCATGAAACTGATGCACTGTTTTGAAAATAGAACAGTAGGGTGTACAGATGAAAAGCCGAAACGAATGTTTCGGTTTTTTTGCTTTTTAAATGAATGTTTTTTGGGCTATTTTAAATAAACAGATAAATTTCGTTAATTATCTAATTTTTATTTTGGTCCTATTATGGGCTGAAAAATAGTTCTTATTTTTTTATATTTGAATTATAAATTAATTTAATAATGAAAAATATACTTTACTTATTTGCATTTATTCCACTTGTATGTTTGGGGCAAACTTCTGGAGATTGCGAAAACATCTCATCAGCACCTCCAGATCTTATTATTTGTGATAATGATTTTGACGGCTCTGGTGTTTTTGATTTAACAAGTATTAATTCTTATATACTCAACGGGCAAGACCCCTCAAATTATAATATTTCCTTCCACGAATCACAAGCAGGTGCTGAAAATAATACGAATCCTATTTCGTCCCCGTACACTAATTCAACACCAGATCTTCAATCTATTTATACAAGAACAACTGACATAGATAATACTTGTTTATCGATTTCATCATTCAATATAATTGTAAATCCATTGCCTTTTTTAGTACTTCCAACTCCTTTAGAGGTTTGTGATGATGGGACTCCGGATGGGCTGACTCAGCTAGACTTAAGCATCAAAGATGAAGAGATTCGAGGAGGCAATTCAAATTATTCTATCAGTTATTATTTAACTCAGTTGGATGCGGATTCAGGTACAAGCCCGTTAACAATTCCTTATACAAACATTAGTAACCCACAAACTATTTTTGTTAGAGGGCAAGATATTACAACTGGCTGTAGTACCACTACGACCTTAGATTTGGGAGTGATTCAGGCGGCCGCCGCCAACACACCTCCTGCGATGAAGTATTGTGATCCGGATAATGACGGTTATGGAGAATTTATTTTAACAGATTCAGATGTTTTAATTACAGGGGGCGTTTCAGGGGTCACTGTGACTTATCACGAAACACTATCTGATGCCGAGAACGGAGTAAACGCGCTTGCAAGTCCTTACAACAATATTGTTATAAACACTCAAACAATCTATGCTCGCGTAGAAAGTGCTACAGTAGTCACTGATTGTGCTACGATTGTTAATTTAGTATTAAATGTATCTCCAACACCACAATTAATAACCCCTACGGCTTTAGAACTTTGCGATGACAACCTTGACCAGGTTGTTCAGTTTGATTTAACAACCGAGGAAACTTACATTCTTAATGGGGAGCTAGGAGTCTCAGCGACTTATCATGAAACCTTAGAGGATGCCCAAGCTGGAGAAAATACCATTGTAGACCCAGAAACATATACTAATACAGAGACGCCTGTTCAAACCATATATGTTCGGGTAACGAATGACCTAACGGGCTGTTATGCTATTACAGCCTTTGATTTAGTAGTTACGGATTGTACAGTTTCAAGCCCTGTTTGTGGTGACACTATATTTGATTCTGGAGGTGATACTGGAGATTATGGAAATAATGAATTAACAAATGTAACTGTATACCCTGAAACCACAGGAGATCTAGTGACTTTCAATTTTATTAGTTTTAATACTGAAGCTAACTATGACAACCTAACCGTTTATGACGGACCGGATACATTATCTACTATTGTAGGTGTTTTTGATGGGACAGAAATTCCAGATCCAATTTCATCTACACATGCAACAGGTGCCTTAACATTTGTGTTTGATAGTGACGGCTCAGTTGTTAGATCAGGTTATGAAATAGTAATCTCTTGTGCAGCCCCTACTGTAGGAATTATCCAAGTAAACGCTTTTGTAGATGCAAACATAAATAACGTCTATGACAACGATGAATTTAGTTTCTCAAGTGGTTATTTTATTTATGAATTGAATGGTGACGGTATAATTAATAATATAAGTTCATCGACAGGTAATTTTCAAATTATTAGTGAGAATGAAACAGATTTTTATAACATTAGCTTTAATTTACATGATGAATATGTAGACTGTTACGATATCACTCAGGTTAGTTTCGATAATATTTCAGTTGCAACAGGAAGTACAATCTCTATAGAATTCCCAGTTGTTGAAGAGCAAATTTGTGAAGATTTAGCGGTGTATTTAATCAACTATTTTACACCTCCACGCCCAGGCTTTTCACATTATAATTATCTTGTTTTAGAAAACTTAGGGTTTACATCAATTTCATCAGGGACTGTTGAGTTTACGCATGATCCATTATTAATTTATAATTCTGTGACCAGCGTAAATCCAAATTATACAATTATTAATACTGCAACTGGTTTTACAGTTGATTTTTTAAATTTACAGCCTGGTAATGTTGAATATATTGAAGTTTCATTAACAAGTCCTACTAATTTAGAATTAGGAGATATTACTACTAATACAGCAACTTACAGTACAAACTCAAATGATTTAGTTTCAAGCAATAATTTTTCTACATTATCTGAATTGGTAGTCGGTTCTTGGGATCCAAATGATAAAATGGAGTCTCGAGGCCCCCGTATTTTATATGATGATTTTGTAAATTCAGATAACTGGTTGTACTATACAGTTCGTTTCCAAAACTTAGGAACATTTCCTGCCACATTTGTTCGAATTGAAGACGAGTTAGATTCTCAATTAGATGAAACTAGCTTCCAGATGTTACAATCGAGTCATGACTACGTTGTAAAAAGAACTGTAAGTAGTTTAGAGTGGTTCTTTGATGACATTAATTTACCCGCAGAGCAAGATGATTCGCAGGGTAGTAATGGCTTTATTTACTTTAGAATCAAACCAAATACAGGGTATGCCATAGGGGATGTTATTTCAAATACCGCTGAAATTTATTTCGATTTTAATGAGCCAGTTATTACAAACCGATTTGAAACAGAATTTATACAAGATATACTTTCAGTGTCCGAATTTGATAATAGAGAATTCAATATGTATCCTAACCCTGCAAACGAGATTTTAAACATCAAGCTAAATAACATTAACAAAGCTAATTTGAGTATTTGGGATATTCGAGGAAAATTGATTTTACAACAAACGATTTTTGAAGAACGAAACCTAGATCTCAATGTTTTAGAATTACAAAGTGGAATTTACTTTGTGAAAATAAATACACCACATACAAAAATTGTTAAAAAGCTTATTATCGAATAATAGCTAATTTAACAATTCGTTATTTGTTGTTTTCTCTGTTAGTTGTGAAATCCCGTCTTTTACAACAGCACCGTAAGGCGGTTAAAAAATCAAACTCAATTTTGGGTTTTATTTTTCAAAGAAGTTAAAAAAAAGTTGTTTAAAAAATCCAGTGTTTGTTTCGAAAACAGCTCAATTGGGTGTACAGATGAAAAGCCGAAACGAACGTTTCGGCTTTTTTGATCCCTGTAACGAGTAAAGCTTGCTTTAATGAGTTTAAGGAAATAAAAAATAAGCTGCATAGTGGCGTCGGCTTTTTTCAAAATGTTGATTCTGGGACTCAGCGCAGCTAAGTCCCGTCTTCAGGACACAACGGGATAAATCTTCTTTTTTAGATTTATCCCTTTTTTTATTTTTTCGATTTACTCTGTTAAAATGGGCTATTTTGTGCAAAACAGGGTTAATATCAGCGGTTCGAATTTTTTTATTTTCAAATTGAATTTTTTTGGGAAATATCGAACCAATTAGCCTTCTTTTGGTGCTAAGCGATATTTTTTTTGTAAAAAGTAAATTTGTTATCTTTGAATTATAAAACAATTTGTTATGCGCTATTTTACTTTAGCTATTTTGCTTGTAAGCCTTTCAGGATTTAGTCAAACTATTTCAAAACAGGTTATTGGTCCAGCAGGAGCCACTTTTGAAAACGGCACCAACAAACTGAGTTATACCGCAGGCGAAGTGGTGGTAGGCGCTATGACCGATGAAGACGGTAGCTATCAATTGGGTAATGGGTATTATCCGTCTTTGGATTTATCAACGTTAAATACAGAGTCACCTGAATTAAAACTTCAAGTTAAAGTTTTTCCAAATCCTACAAAAGAAGTGATTTACATCACCCATCCCACAGAACAATTCTTTGAAGTTAAGGTTACTGATGTGAGTGGAAAACAAATTCTACAAACAGCGCACCAAAAACAGCAGCCTTTAGACGTTCAAACCCTTACAACAGGCACTTACTTTATAACAGTAACGACAAAAGAATCAAAACAAACAAATACGTATAAAATCATTAAGCTATGAAAAAGTTTTACGCTATTATATATATAACCATAGCATCACTAACACAGCTTCAAGCGCAAGCACCACAGGGGTTTAACTACCAAGCCACGGTTAGAAACAGTGCAGGTGATTTAATCGTAAACACCAATGTGTATTTCAAGTTTAATATTATGCAAGGTTCTCAGACAAGCCTTCCTGTGTTTACAGAAATTCACTATGTCCCCACAGATGATTTAGGGCAAGTGAATCTTGTGATTGGAGAGGGAACAGCCACAACAGGCGTCTTTTCAGAATTGGATTGGTCTTTAGGAAGTTATTACTTAGGCATAGAGCTTGATACAGGTAGTGGCTATGTCGCTATGGGTACCACACAATTACTAAGCGTTCCTTACGCACTATACGCTGAAAACAGTGGCAACGCACCACCAACAACACCGAATTTAGAAGTTGTACTCGCAGAAAACAACTCAGCCAACAACCAACAGATAAAAGACTTGCAAGACCCAACACAGGCACAGGATGCTGCAACAAAGGCTTATATAGATGCTCTTATAACAAGCCTCCAAAACCAGATAGATGCTTTACAGCCCACCTCAGTAACCGACCAAGACGGCAACACATACGATTATCTCACCTACGGAGACCAAGTATGGACCGTGGAGAATGCCGAGATGGTAACTTATAGAGATGGAACTGTGATACCGCAAGTCACAGACAATACAGAATGGGATAGCCTCACCACAGGTGCTTGGAGCTATTATGACAACGACCCAACAAAAGGAAAGCTTTATAATTGGTATGCTGTAATGGGTATCCACGACACAGACCCCAACACACCAAATAAAGAATTTGCACCAGAGGGTTGGCACGTACCCACAGATGCAGAGTGGACAACACTTGAAAACCACCTTATAGCCAATGGCTATAATTACGATGATACAACCACAGAAAACAAAATAGCCAAAGCTATGGCATCAACAACAGGATGGGGTAGTTCAACAGATTTAGGAGCACCAGGCAACGACCAAAGCTTAAACAACAGTAGTGGCTTTAACGTATTCCCTGAGGGTTACCGTAGCGGCAGTGGTCCGTTCTACAATGAGGGTTACACGTCAGGCTTTTGGAGTTCCACAGAGAACAGTGCAGATAGCGCATGGTACCGCTCCTTGTTCTACTCTGTCAGTTACATAGCGATTCTCAATATCAACGAGCAAAACGGCTATTCAGTGCGTTTTGTTAAAGATGGTGAATTAGACCCTAATGATATAGATGATGATAACGACGGCTACACAGAAAACCAAGGCGACTGCGATGATAATGATGCTCAAGTTAACCCAGGAGCCACCGAAATCGAAGATGGTATTGACAACGATTGTGACGGTGACATAGACGAAGGATTTAATGAATCTGGCACAGTAACGGACATAAACGGCAACACATACGATTATCTTACCTATGGTAACCAAGTCTGGACAGTGGATAACGCTGAGATGGTGACGTACAGAGACGGCACGCCTATTCCACAAGTTACAGACAACACAGAATGGCAAAACCTTACCACAGGCGCTTGGAGCTATTATAACAACGACCCTACAAAGCCAAGGCTTTATAATTGGTTTGCTGTAATGGGTATTCACGATACAGACCCAAATACCCCTAATAAAGAATTTGCACCAGAAGGCTGGCACGTACCCACAGATGCAGAGTGGACAACACTTGAAGAACATCTCATAGCTAGTGGCTATAATTATGATGGAACAACCACAGAAAACATAATCGCCAAAGCAATGGCATCCACAACGGGATGGATTAGCTCCACAGAGACAGGAGCAGTAGGCAACGACCAAAGTTTAAACAACGACAGTGGTTTTAACGCCTTCCCTGAGGGTTTCCGTAGCAGCGATGGTTCGTTCTACAGTGAGGGTAGCTATGCAACCTTTTTGAGTTCCACTGAGAACTATACGGGTAACGCATGGTACCGCGGCCTGGACCACAATTACAGTAACCTATTCAGGGACAACTACCTCAAGCAAGGCGGCTATTCAGTGCGTTTTGTTAGGGATTAAAAATCTTGACTCTTGACTCTTTAAGGGGCTGCCTTAAAAGCAGCCCCGTCTTTATAACCAGCGCCGTAAGGCGCTTAAAAATCAAACTCAATTTTGGATTTGATTTTTTCTAAGAAGTTAAAAAAAAGTTGTTTAAAAAATCCAGGGTTTGTTTCGAAAACAGCTCAATTGGGTGTACAGATGAAAAGCCGAAACGAATGTTTCGGTTTTTTTGATTCCTGTAACGAGTAAAGCTTGCTTTAATGAGTTTAAGGAAATAAAAAATAAGCTGCATAGTGGCGTCGGCTTTTTTTTCAAAATGTTGATTCTGGGACTCAGCGCAGCTAAGTCCCGTCTTCAGGACACAACGGGATAAATCTTCTTTTTTAGATTTATCCCTTTTTTTATTTTTTCGATTTACTCTGTTAAAATGGGCTATTTTGTGCAAAACAGGGTTAATATCAGCGGTTCGAATTTTTTTATTTTCAAATTGAATTTTTTTGGGAAATATCGAACCAATTAGCCTTCTTTTGGTGCTAAGCGATATTTTTTTTGTAAAAAGTAAATTTGTTATCTTTGAAATATAAACCAATTTAATTATGCGCTATTTTACGTTAGCTATTTTGCTTGTAAGCCTTTCAGGATTTAGTCAAACTATTTCAAAACAGGTTATTGGTCCAGCTGGGGCTACTTATGAAAACGACACCAACAAACTGAGCTATACTGCAGGAGAAGTGCTGGTAGGGGCTATGACCTCCGAAGATGGGAGCATCCAATTAGGCAACGGCTATTATCCGTCTTTAGATTTATCGACTTTAAATACTGAATCACCTGAATTGCAATTGCAAGTCAAGGTTTATCCAAACCCTGTAACAGAGGCTATTTTCATCACCCATCCCACAGAACAGTTCTTTGAGGTAAGGATTACAGACATCAGCGGAAAACAAATTCTACAAACAGTACATCAAAAACAGCAGCCCTTGAGTGTTCAAACCCTCACCACAGGTACTTACTTTATAACAGTTACTACAAAAGAGTCAAAACAATCCAATACGTATAAAATTATAAAGCAATGAAAAAGATTTACGCCATACTATGCATAGCCATAGCATCAGTAACACAACTGCAAGCCCAAGCTCCACAGGGGTTTAACTACCAAGCTACGGTTAGAAACAGCTCAGGAGATTTAATTGTAAATACCAATGTATATTTTAAGTTTAATGTGATACAAGGTTCACAAACCGCAGTACCAATTTTCACAGAGACACACTATGTCCCCACAGATGATTTAGGACAGGTCAACTTAGTTATTGGACAGGGCACAGCCACAACAGGCACCTTTTCAGAACTGGATTGGTCACAAGGAAGTTATTACTTAGGCATAGAGCTTGATACAGGTAATGGTTATTTGGCTATGGGCACCACACAACTGCTAAGCGTTCCTTATGCTTTATATGCAGAGAACAGTGGCAACAGCACGCCAACAACACCAAATTTAGAAGCAGTACTCGCTGAAAACAACTCAGCCAACAATCAACAGATAAAAGATTTACAAGACCCTACAGAGGCGCAGGATGCAGCAACAAAGGCTTATATTGATGCATTAGTTGCAGAAGCTATTGCAGGACTTCAAAGCCAGATAGATGACTTGGATACTGACAATAGTTCAGGCTCGATTACCGACCAAGACGGCAACACTTATGATTACCTCCCCTATGGCGACCAGGTTTGGACGGTAGAGAATGCCGAAATGGTTACTTACCGCGATGGCACCCCTATTCCAGAGGTTACAGATAACACAGAATGGGAAAGTCTCACCACAGGCGCTTGGAGCTATTATAACAACGACCCTACAAAGCCAAGGCTTTATAATTGGTTTGCTGTAATGGGGATCCACGACAACGACCCAAATACCCCTAATAAAGAATTTGCCCCAGAGGGCTGGCATGTGCCAAGTGATGCTGAGTGGACAACCTTAGAAAACCACCTCATAGCCAATGGCTATAATTATGACGGTACTACTACAGAAAACTATATAGCCAAAGCAATGGCATCCACAACGGGATGGATTAGCGACACAGGGACAGGAGCACCAGGCAACGACCAAAGTTTAAACAACGACAGTGGTTTTAACGCCTTCCCTGAGGGTCTCCGTTTCATCGATGGTTCGTTCTACGATGAGGGTTACCTTGCAATCTTTTGGAGTTCCACTGAGTTCGATGCAATTTACGCATGGAACCGCAACCTGAACTACAATTTCAGTGACCTCTACAGGAGCCTCAGCGACGACAAGCGAATCGGCTTTTCGGTGCGTTTTGTTAGGGATGGTGAGGTTAATTCAAATGCCCAAGTAAATCCCATCGATGATGTTTATGTTTGCCCTGGTGATGATGCTTATGCAGAAGTTAGCACCACTAATACGCAGGGCACTACACAATATTATTGGACCAACGATAATGATTCAACTGGAATTCCACTTTCTGGTATTGGTTATCAAGGTGTCCTAGGATATGGAGTTTTCAACACTACTTCAGAACCACAAGTTTCTACCATTACAGTGACTCCAGAGTTAACTTTTCAAGGACAAACTACCACTGGTCCGCCAGAGACGTTTACTGTTACAGTGAATCCATCAGGTCAAGTTAATCAAGTTGAAGATATAACTGTTAATAGTGGTGAGATTGTTAATGAAATCATATTTTCAACCTCTAATTCCTCCGACGCTACAAGCTATACTTGGACTAATAATACTTCAAGCTTAGGTTTGCCAGCAAATGGTAGTGGAAATATCCCATCTTTTACTGCAATTAACACTACAACAACTCCCATTGTTGGAACAATTACAGTAACACCAATGTTCAGCGCTACGCCAGATTGCTTCGGGCCATCAATAAGCTTTACAATAACTGTTAACCCGATTAACGGACAAAACTATTGCGTTTCAAATCCGTCTTCTAATGATGGTCAAGGAATTTCAAGTGTTTTGTTAGAATCTACAAATTTTACTTCGGGGGGCGATCTAACCTACGAAGATTTTACAGATCAAATTGTTAATGTTAGCCAAGCTATCACTGCAAATCTACAGGTTACTTTCGCAACAGGCTATACATATGATACAAATGTTTGGATAGATTTTAATGGAGACTTAGTTTATGATAACGACACAGAGCTCGTATATCAAGGAACTTCAACATATGCAAACCCTACAACGTTAGACGCCTCATTCTTAGTTCCTGCAGACACTGCATTAGGCACCTATTCTATGAGAATAGGTACTGCAGACTCTGGTCAAGCAACTCCAGAGCCATGCTACAGCGGATCCTACGGAGTTACTATAGACATGGTGGTTAACGTAATTGACTAACCTCACAACAGGCGCTTAGGCGTATTTCGATAACGACCCTACAAAGCCAAGGCTTTATAATTGGTATGCTGTTGCAGGGATACACGATACAGACCCAAATACCCCAAGTAAAGAATTTGCACCAGAGGGTTGGCACGTACCCACAGATGCCGAGTGGACAACGCTTGAAGAATACCTCATAGCTAGCGACTATAATTATGATGGTACTACCACAGGAAACAAGATAGCCAAAGCAATGGCATCCACAACGGGATGGAATACTTCAACCAACACAGGAGAAATAGGCAACGACCAAAGTTTAAACAACGACAGTGAGTTCAACGCGGTCCCTGAGGGTTACCGTATCAACAATGGTTCGTTCAACTTTGAGGGTAACATTGCAATCTTTTGGAGTTCCACTGAGAACAATTCAAATTTCGCATGGAACCGCAGCCTGAGCTACAATCACAGTTTCCTGTACAGGTACAACAACGTCATGCGAGACGGCTGTTCGGTGCGGTTTGTTAGGGATTAAAAATCTTGACTCTTGACTCTTTAAGGGGCTGGCCTTGTGCAGCCCCGTTTTTTACAATCAGCGCCGTAAGGCGCTTAAAAATCAAACTCAATTTTGGATTTGATTTTTTCTAAGAAGTTAAAAAAAAGTTGTTTAAAAAATCCAGGGTTTGTTTCGAAAACAGCTCAATTGGGTGTACACAATGGAATAATTTTTATTTTATTATATTTGAATTACAATCCAATTTAACTATGAAAAAGTTTTACGCCATTCTATGCCTAGCCATAGCATCACTCACACAACTACAAGCTCAAGCTCCTCAGGGGTTTAATTACCAAGCCACAGTTAGAAATAGTTCAGGAGACTTAATTGTCAATACCAATGTGTATTTTAAGTTTAATGTGATACAGGGCTCACAAACAGCATTGCCTATATTCACAGAAACGCACTATGTCCCAACAGATGATTTAGGACAGGTAAATCTTGTCATAGGGCAGGGAACATCTTACAAGTATTAATTTAAGGATTGGCATAATTACAGATAGGTGGTTAGGTTCACCTTCTTGGTAGTTTAAGTAAAAACTAAATATTGTAAATTGGGGGTAT
>Ga0209715_1003120_pt1 | contig 12078 bp, 10 predicted proteins | sample COGITO_mtgs_1205_2_FD_184809 | JGI IMG/M metagenome (GOLD analysis project Ga0209715, IMG submission 184809) | Pelagic marine microbial communities from North Sea - COGITO_mtgs_120503 (SPAdes) (version 2) | ecosystem: Environmental > Aquatic > Marine > Epipelagic ...
GGCGGCACCTCCTTCGGCACCGAAGAATACTTCCACGTCGCGCTTGTTAGCTAAATTGTACTGAGCCTTCAGAGCGCGGGCCTGCGAAATGAGCTCCTGCAACTGAATCACACGGGCAACGGCACTGGTATCCACCGGCACCTGCTCAGCGAGGGTTGACGCAGCAGTGAGCTGAGTATTTTGAATAAACGCAACCGCAGCATCATAACCGAGCCCCTTCCAGAGCTCTTCGGTGATGTGCGGCATAATGGGATGCGCGAGTTGCAGGACTTGACGGATAACTAAATCCTGAATCGCCAGGCAGTTATCGCGCAGCGCAGCATCTCCTTTCAACTTGCCCTTAGAAGCCTCGACATACCAATCACAGAAGTCGCCCCAGAAGAAGGCGTAGATCTGGTGGGTGAGCGGTGCGATCTCGTAACGAGCAAAGCACTTCTCAAGGTCGGCGGTAAGATTGGTCAGCCGCCCTAGAATCCAGTGATCGTAGTCATCAAACAGGCTCACATCCATCCGCCCGACAATCACATCGAGACTGGAATTGTCCGCCATCGGCCCCGACATCTGACGGAAGCGCACCGCATTCCACAGCTTGTTAGTGAAGTTGCGGCCGATCTGAATACGCTCTTCCGAGAACAAAATATCGGCCCCAGACGGTGCAATATTGCAGACGCCAAAGCGCAGGCCGTCGGCGCCGTATTTTTCAATCAAATCGAGTGGATCGGGCGAATTGCCCAGCGATTTGGACATTTTACGGCCCTTTTCGTCGCGAATCAGGCCATGAATAAAGATATTCTTAAACGGAATACGCTTCGCGATCTCTTCATCGGAGAGGTCTTTGGCATCGTCGCCGTACAACTCCAAGCCGGCCATAATCATACGGGCCACCCAGAAAAAGATGATGTCGAAGCCGGTGACCAACGTGGAGGTCGGATACCAATAATCGAGCTCCTTCTGCTGCTCTGCAGTCGGCTCGGGCCAACCGAGGTTCGCCATCGGCCACAAATAGGAGGACGCCCAAGTGTCGAGCACGTCCTCTTCCTGTTCCCAGTTTTCAGGGTCGGACGGACCATCAACCGACACATGCACGTGTTCCGGATTCTCGAAATCGAGCTCGGTGCGCGGAATGTCCTTTTTATACCAGACAGGAATACGGTGCCCCCACCACAGCTGACGGCTGATGCACCAGTCCTGAATACCGTTCAACCAGTGCAAATAGGTCTTTTTCCAGCGGTCGGGATGAAATTTGATCGTACCATTCTCAACCGCTCGCTTGGCCTCCTCGACCTTCGGGTATTTAAGAAACCACTGTTCCGAGAGGCGCGGCTCGATCGGCACATCGCCACGCTCCGAGAAACCGACGGTATTTTCGTAGTTCTCGCGCTCGATCAGCAGGCCCATCTGTTCGAGCTTCTGTGCTGCAACCTTGCGCGCTTTGAAACGATCCATGCCATCGAATGCCTCACCTGCTAGGTGATTGAGCTTCCCCTCGTGGTCGATCACCTCAATCACTTCCAGGCCGTGGCGTTGACCGATCTCGAAGTCATTCTTATCGTGCGCGGGGGTAACTTTCAAGCAACCGGTACCAAACTCGCGGTCGACATACTCGTCGCCGATGATCGGAATCTCCGCCCTAGGGAACGGGCGCCAGATTGTTTTGCCGATCAGGTGCTTGTAGCGCTCATCTTCGGGGTGAACCGCCACCGCAGTGTCACCCATAAGTGTCTCTGGTCGGGTGGTGGAAATCTCGAGGTGGGTGCGTTCGCCGTCGGGCTGCACCAGCTCGTAGCGCATCTTATAAAAGAAGCCATTTTGCGGCTTCATGTTCACCTCTTCATCGGAAATTGCCGTGTGCGTCGCCGGGCACCAGTTGACCATGCGCTTGCCGCGGTAGATGTAGCCACGCTTGTAAAACTTAACAAATGCATCCAGCACCGCCTTCGAATAGTCTTCGTCCAAGGTAAAACTGGTGCGATCCCAATCGCAGGACGCACCCAGCTTTTGCAATTGGTTAAGAATCACACCTCCGGATTCCTCGCGAAACTCCCAGACCTTTTCGAGGAAAGCTTCGCGACCGAGGTCGTACTTCGTCTGACCGGTAGCTTCACGTACTTGCTTCTCAACCTTGGTCTGCGTGGCAATGCCAGCGTGATCAGTACCCGGCTGCCAAAGCACTGCTTTGCCTTCGAGGCGCGCGCGGCGCACGAAAATGTCCTGCAGAGTGTTGTCCAGCACGTGCCCCATGTGCAGCATACCAGTCACATTCGGTGGCGGGATCATGATCGCATAGGGTTCCTTCGCGGGATCCGCGACACCCTTGAAGCATCCGGCTTCGAGCCAGTTAGCATACCAGCGTTGTTCAACTTCTTTGGGTTCGTAGGCTTTTGCGATTTCAGTCATAGCAGGAAAAATTTGGACAGTCGCCAAAAGTGCGGTCCTCGCGCAGGCTTTCAAGCCAGAAAGCGCAAACTACAAGCAAGGCGCGTTCAAGTATTCAAACAGACACCCACAACTACAGACTTACAACCACAGCAGCGGTGGCATTTAAAGAGACCGAGAACGGTTTGCTGGTAATGATTACCACCTATGCACGATTGGTGTTATAATGAATCAAACAGAACACAAAACCATCGTCATCGGCGGAATCAGCGGGGGCATCGGCTCCGCACTTGCCGAGCAACTCTTGCAAAGCGGCCACCGTGTGGTCGGCTTTGCCCGCAACACCGCAACGCTTGATTCGCTGCGTGCTCGACTGCCCGGCGTCGAGACCTACACCTGCGAAGCCACCGACCCGAGCGAAGTGAGCGCCTGCTTTGAGCGGATCATCGCCGACTGCGGCCGCATTGACGGCTACGCGCATGCGATCGGCTCGATCTTCATTAAACCGGCACACCTCACCTCTAACGAAGACTGGGCCGCCACCCTAGCAACTAATCTAAGCAGCGCTTTTTACGCTCTGCGTGCGGCGACCAAGCTCATGAGTAAGCAAAGCGAAGGCACCTGCCTGTTTTTTAGCACCGCGGCAGCGCAAGCGGGGATCGCTAACCACGAGGCAATCGCAGCAGCCAAGGGCGGCATCGACGCCATGGTGCGCTCAGCGGCCGCGACCTACGCACCGCGCGGCCTGCGCATCAATGCCATCGCGCCCAGCCTCACGGACACTCCGTTGGCAAGCCCGATGACCAGCCACCCGCAGGCGCTGGAGATTTCAAAAAAAATGCACCCGCTCGGCGATATCGCGCGCCCGCAAGACATCGCCAGCCTCGCACAGTGGCTGCTCTCAGATCACGCGCGCTTTGTAACCGGACAGATCATCACGGTTGATGGCGGCCTCTCCACCATCGTGCCCAAGCCGAAGATCTAGACGATGCGCCCGTTGGTCCTATGGCTGGTCGGCTGCACGCTACCCTTCGCTGCAGCGTTCGGTAGCCTCTTCCCAGACTCAGTCACAGTTGATGGGGCGCGGTTCCCGAAAATGGGCGAGCATCGCACTACTTATAAAGTCTTCTTTAAGTTGTATGATGCCGCCCTTTTCGCAGCAGCGGGTGCGACTGCGAATGATGTGCTGGCCCGCGACTGCGCATTCAGAATCGAATTTCGTTACCTGCGCAGTATTCCCAAAGCCACGATTCTAAAGTCGGCGCATCATATGCTCCGCAAAAATCTCAGCCCCGAGATCCTCGAATCGATCGCTCAACCGACCGAACGCCTACACGCTAGCTATCGGTCGGTCAAACGCGGCGACAAATCGTCGCTAACCTACACCCCAGGCGAAGGCACAACCTTTGCAATCAACGACCAGCCGCTCGTCACGATCCCCGGAAAGGAATTTGCCGCTCACTATCTGCAAATCTGGCTTGGCGAGCGCCCCATCTCGACCGCATTACGGGATCATCTCCTCGCACGTTGACTCGACAGACCTGACCGCAGCACTTGAGCAGCCATCGCTCTGATGTAGAGCCACCCACAGGGGGAATCCTCAATTTACTTGTCATCGCAGCGATTTATGCAAATTTCGGTAGCATTCTCCACTATGGCTACTACCAAGAAAAATTCAGCAAGCACGACGAAGGAGCCTCAAAACTTCATCGATGCACCGATCAACAAAGCGCTTTCAACAGAAGACAAGCTTGACCTCTACCGCACCATCGTAGGGATCCGACGCTTCGAGGAACGCTCCCTACGCGCCTACAATCAAGGCAAGATCGGTGGTTTCCTTCACCTTTACATCGGCCAAGAGGCGGTCGCTTCCGGCATCGTTTCTCTCATGGAAGAGAACGACCACATTATCACCGCGTACCGTGACCACGGCCACGCACTGGCGGTCGGCATGTCGATGAATGAGTGTATGGCCGAAATGTACGGCAAATACACGGGTTGCTCAAAAGGCAAAGGTGGCTCGATGCACTTTTTCGCGCCCGACAAGAACTACTGGGGCGGTCACGGCATCGTCGCCGGCCAGACACCACTAGGCGCTGGGCTCGCGTTCGCACTCAAATACAAGGGCCTCAAAGGGTGCGCATTGGCATTCCTCGGCGATGGCGCAGTCAACCAAGGCTCCTTCATGGAAACCCTCAACTTGGTTTCACTTTGGAACATTCCCGTGATTTTCGTGATTGAAAACAACGGCTACTCGATGGGCACCAGCCTCGCCCGCTCCTCCGCCGAAGAGAACCTAGCACACCGTGCGGATGGGTTCGACATCGGCTGGGAAGTCTGCGACGGCCACGACGCCTTCGAAGTACGCGAGGTCGCCAACCGCGCGATGAAACGAGCTCGCGAGGAATTAAAGCCCTTCCTGCTCGAGATTCGCACCTACCGCTACCGCGGACACTCCGTAGCCGACGCGAACCACGAAAAATACCGCACCAAGGAGGAGATTGAGGAATACAAGCGCTCCAAGGATCCTGTTAATCTGATCAAGGCACAACTCCTTGCCGATGGCACTTTAACTGAAGAGCTCGCCAAGAAGATCGACCAAGAGAAAAAAGATGAAGCGGAAGCTTCGACTAAATTCGCCGAAGACAGCCCTTACGCACCACGTGAAGAAATCCAGACGGATGTCTACTGGGAAGTAGACAACGACGACGACAAAAAGCTCAAGGGCACTTACTTCTTCAATGACTAAGGATCAGTGGACCGGGAGCCAGATGGCGTAAGTCAGAAGGCAACAACCCGCTCCTTTTTTAGTTTAAAACAAATAGTCACGACATTCATTCCACAACCACTGGCAACTGACATCTGATCCTTGATCTTAGTCAACTGGCAGCACACACCTGCCCACTGTCCCTCTGAAATACCATGCCACTTATCACTTACCGCGAAGCTATTAAGCAAGCCCTCGACGAAGAGATCCAACGCGACGAAAACGTCTGCATCATGGGCGAAGAAGTCGCTCAATACAACGGCGCCTACAAGGTGACCGAGGGACTCTGGAAAAAACACGGTGACAAACGCGTAATCGACACCCCCATCTCCGAAGCGGCCTTCTCGGGTCTAGCGATCGGCGCTTCGATGCTCGGCATCCGCCCGGTGGTTGAGATGATGTTCATGTCATTCAGTTACGTCGCCATCGACCAACTGTTTAATAATGCATCCTTCTGCCGCTACATGTCCGGCGGTTTGATGAATGTACCGATCGTCGTCCGCGGCCCTGCCAATGGCGGCACCAATGTCGGCGCGACGCACTCACATACACCGGAAAACATGGTGGCCAACCACCCTGGACTGAAAGTGGTCTGCCCCTCCAATGCCTACGACGCCAAGGGTCTGATGAAAGCGGCCATCCGCGACAATGACCCGGTTTTCGTCATGGAAAACACCCTGCTGTACGGAGAAAAATGGGAAGTCCCTGAAGAAGAGTACATCGTCGAACTCGGCGTCGCGAATACCTTGAAAGAAGGCACCGACCTGACTATTATCTCGCATGGTCGTTGTGCAATGCTCTCGCTACAAGCCGCCAAGAAACTCAAAGAAGAGCACGACATCGACGCCGAAGTGGTCGACTTGCGCTCGATCCGCCCGCTCGACGAGGATGCCATCCTCAACTCGGTTAAAAAGACCGGACGCGCGCTACTGGTTGAAGAAAACAAGCCGTATTGCGGTGTGGACGCGCAAATCTCACACTTAATCCAGCTTAAAGCTTTCGACTACCTGGATGCACCCGTTCACCGCGTCTCCTCGATCGACGCACCGACCATCTACGCAAAGCCACTCGAAGACTGGCAGATTCCCAACGTAGAGCGCATCGTTGACATGGCGCTGAAAATTTTCGAGTAACCCTCACCCCACCCCTCACTCTTAATCTCTAATCAGTAACACTTAAGAAATATGGCGACTCTCATTGATATGCCCAAACTCAGCGACACCATGACGGTGGGCACGCTGGTCCGCTGGCTCAAAAACGAAGGCGACCCTGTTGCCAATGGCGACATGATCGCAGAAGTCGAAACCGACAAGGCAACCATGGAAGTCGAATGTTTCGACGATGGCATCCTGATCAAGCGCTACTGTGGCGAAGGTGACGAAATCCCCGTCGGCGGTCCAATCGCAGCCGTCGGCGAAGCCGGCGAAGAAGCACCCGCTGTATCGAGTGCGCCAGCAGCCGAAGCACCGGCAGCCGCACCCGCCGCAGCAGCTCCGACACCCGCAGCAGCAGCTCCGGCACCTGTCGCACCTTTGGCACCAGCTCCAGCCGCGCCAGCTCCAGTGGCAGCCGGCGACGCACGCGTCAAAGCCTCTCCATTAGCGAAAAAGATCGCCGCCGAAAAAGGCATCGACCTCGGCAGCATCCAAGGCTCCGGCCCTGGCGGTCGTATCCTCAAGGAAGACGTGCTCAGCGCAAAGCCAGCCAGCGCCGCACCAGCCGCACCCGCAGCCGCCGAACGCGCACCCGCAGCCACCCTCGAAGCACTGGAGATTCCCGTCTCCAACATGCGTAAGAGCATTGGCAAGGCGCTGGTCGCCTCCAAAACGCAAGCACCGCACTTCTACCTACAAATCGAAGTCGACGGCGCTCCACTCGCCAAGTTGCGCGCAGCACTCAACGCTAAGCTCGCAGACCTTCCACCCGAGCAAGGCGGCACTAAGTTCTCCGTCAACGACCTCACCCTCAAGGCCGCAGCCGAAGCCGTGCGCCGCGTTCCCGCGATCAATCGCTCATGGGAAGGTGACACCATCAAGCAACACGCCAACGTGCACCTCGCCTTTGGCGTTGCGATCGACGACGGCCTGGTCACACCGGTCATCCGTGCCGCAGAGACCAAAGGTCTACGCGAAATCGGCGCTGAAGCCAAGGTACTGATCAAGAAAGCACGCGGCAAGAAGCTCACTCCCAACGAAATGAGCGGCTCGACGCTGACCGTGACCAATCTGGGCATGTTCGGCATCTCCGACTTCTACGGCATCATCAACCCGAACAACGCTGCAATCCTCAGCATCGGCGCGACCATCAAGAAGCCCGTAGTCAATGCAAAGGACGAAATCGTCGTTGGCCAAGTGATGAAGATCGGTCTTTCCGGAGACCACCGTACTATCGATGGTGCGGTCGGCGCCCAATACCTGCAGGCTCTCAAGGAAATCCTCGAGACCCCTGCCCTGATGTTGGTCTAAGCCAAAAAGACAGCCCACAACTATTTAACAAAAGCCCGCGAGTGATCGCGGGCTTTTTTGTGGGTTCGTAGTCAGTTCGCAGGGAAACACAGATCACAACGGCTGTCGCCGTCGTGCTCCCCTCAAACGTGACAACGGTTACACAGCCACAAATCAGCACTCGATCCACTGCTGGCGACATCCCATTAAAAATGTTCCACAGAAAATGTTCCACGCCCGAAGCAAAAGACCACCGATCGACAAGAACCTCACTAATAGACCCTTACAATGTTCCACGGAAAATGTTCCACAGAACAACATTCGATAAAACCTTGCATACCGCTCGCCACCACGCGCCTAAAGCCACAACGGCAGCATCGACAGACCGCGCGCCTTACGCTGAACTGCACAGATGACATCCACGCCGCTCCCACTCCCTAAAACAGATCCACTGATCTCGGTGCAAGTTTCCGTCTACGCCCTCGACGGGCAAGTCCGCGAAGCCGTCCACACCTACCTGGACGCACTCGACGCCGCGGGGGTGGAGCGCGACACAGGCACAATGTCGACCGTCGTCTGGGGCGAGGCCTCGACAGTCTGGCCCGCCCTACAGTCAGCCTACCAGGCGGTTGCCGCTCAGCATCGGGTGATCGTCAATACCGCGATGAGCAACGCCGCGCCCCTTCCAGCGCGCGCCGCAGGCCGTCGCTAGTGTCCAATCTTTTCATCGCCAACTATTTACCCATGCCCGCGCAGATTGCCTATTCGATCATCATCCCCGCCTACAATGAGGCGGATGAACTGCCTGCCACACTGCACGCCATTCGCATCGCAATGGCCGCGCAAACCATAGCTGGCGAGTGCATCGTGGTCGACAACCACTCAACCGACGCGACCGCCGAGATCGCTTTGAGCGCTGGCGCAGATCAAGTGGTGTACGAGCCCATCAATCAAATCGCTCGCGCCCGCAATTCAGGCACACGAATCAGTCGCGGACGCTATTTGATTTACGTCGACGCCGACACACGCATCTCGGTTGAGTTGCTCACCACCGCCCTTCGCCTACTTGAGAGCGATCACGTCGTCGGCGGCGGATCACTCCTTGAATTTGAAGGAGAAATCAGTGCGGTCGGCAAGCTCGGCATCACAGTGTGGGAGCGCATCTCGAAAGCCACGCGAACCGCCGCAGGCAGCTTTCTGTTTTGTCGACGCGAAGCCTTTGAGGCTGTTGGCGGTTTCGATCAAAAACTCTATGCCGGCGAAGAGGTGCGACTCTCGCGCCTGCTGCGCAAGTGGGGGCGCGCACATGGGCAAGCCTTTGAAATCATCACCACTGCACCCGTGCAAACTTCCGCACGCAAACTGCAATGGTATTCAGGACCGAAAATTCTCGCCTGGGTGGCGCTGATGACACTGGTACCGATTGCGGTGCGCTCGCGCAAACTCTGCGGATTTTGGTATACACGCCCCAAGGAGTAAAACCCGCAGCCACTAGCGCATTCACACAGAGCCAACGGCTGGCGCCTGCAGATCGCGGCGACGCCGGTCAAACCGCCCACCATCGCTAGCCACGCAGGTGGCGCAAATACAGCTCTGCGCAAGCGCGCGCATCCGACAGCGCATCGTGGTGATTCAACGGAATGTCGTGCTCCTCGCACAACACATTGAGCTTCTTCTTGTAAAGCTTGTAGGTGCACTGCGGCTCGTAGCTCGGCTCATCCATGCCGTAAAACTCCAAGGTCTTGCGCAGGCAGGAAAAATCAAAGGCGCCGTTGTGCGCGACTAGCGTACGGCCTTCGATATATGGGCGGATCTGCGGCCACACGGCATCGAAGAACGGGGCGTCTTCGGTATCCAGCTCTGTCAGCCCATGCACATTGGTATTCCAATAACTATAGGTATTGTCCGGCGGCTGCACCAGCAGGCTGATCTGCTCGACCACCTTTCCCGCTTCGACAAGGACCAACCCTATCTGGCAAATACTGGAGCGCGCCGGCTGCGCCGTTTCAAAATCAATCGCGGTAAAAGTAGGCATGCCCCAACAGAGCAACGCACCCCAGTGAAAGGCAATCGATATGTGCGTGCTAAAAGATGATAAATCCCTGCGCCCACTTCACCGCGAACACGCCGAAGTTGCTGGCGGCGTGCGCCAGCATGCAGGGAAACAACGAGCGGTTCGGGTTCCACGGAGCAAAACGCAGCGCGTAGAACCACAGAGAGTTGGCAAACAAAATACCGGTCGTGAAAAACGCCTTGGTCGTCAAGGTCCACTCAAAGGCTTGCCCCGCTTCGTTGCTCCAGAAATGACCGTGAATTAGCGCGAACAGCAGCGAAAACCCGACACAACTAGCGATCAACGCCGCGCGGCCCTTGTGCTCCACCACCAAAAAGCCGCGAAACACCACTTCCTCCACGACACCTGCGCCAAGGCTGGCAAACACGAAGAACCACACCATCTCGCTTTGCTCGGCAGCGATCCCCAGCGCGAGCTCACCGCCGGTCTCGGCCGCCAAAATGACCAGCGCACCGATGATACCGATCGCATACAGCCCCCACGAGGCCGCAGTCGCGCCTGGCATGGCTTTCGGATCGGACGCGCCAGATTTGCTCGCCTGCAAGTCGCCCCAATACATGTGCCCCACATAAGCTGCGATGCCGACATACATCAGGACCATGAAAGGGGATTCGTTCATAAAGCGAGTGACACAGACATTTCTGTCTGTGCGGGAACGTTCAACCACAGGCAAAAACGCCTGAAGCTCCTTGGATTAAATATGACGGGAATCGTCTTCGTCCTTCTTGGAGTAGCCACTTTCCTGACGGTTGTGATTCACCTTGTTCTTCTTGGTATAAGCCTCGTACACATCTTCCGGAGTCATGCCGAGCACCTGAGCGAGGGAAACTAGGAAGTGAAACAGGTCGACGACCTCGACCTTGGCATTCTGCTCGTCGAACTCTTGATATTTGGCCCACCACTTCCAAGGTACGGAATCGATCAGCTCGGACATTTCCTGCTGCATCGCACGGGTGTAGTTCAACACCCATTTGGTCTTTTCCTCCTCCGACATAGTGTCGGTGTCCACGCCAATGCGTTTATTCAAGGCGTTCTGAAGGTCAAAAATCTCGTCGAGCTTATCCATCCCTCATCTCTACGTTTCGGCGGCACACCAAGCAAGCGCAAAGACCCCGCGAACAAGCTTGAGGAGCGGCTGCGTTCCCTCCTTAGTTTGCCATGCGCCCGCCGCTTTGTTGCCATATTTGAACACACCGATGCACAGCCAGCTTGAACTCACACCGCACGGCGTCGTCATTTGCCGCGACACCACGCAGACCGCGCTGGCAGCCTTTCGCGACTCCGAATCCGCGGGCCTAGTCCGCATCGCCGGGCACAAACTTCCCGCCGAGACCGATGCGTCCGTAGAGTACTGGAAGGGATTTACCGAGCCGTTTCTGCGCGCACTGTGCCACACCCCGACCGAGAACGAAGCCGCTCTGCAAATCGCACCGCCCGCGGCCGCAGAATTATCCGTATGGATCCTCAATGCCCCGCCGATGCGCGGCGCCGAATATCTCACGCTCGACGTACTGCGCGCCCTGTGGGGACGGCTGACTGATTGGACGCGTGAGCAACTGAAAAGCCAACCCGACCTCAATGGCTTCCTAGAAACCCATGCCCCCCGCTGGTCCCGCGTCGGGCGCGTAACCCTACACCTCGCCGAGAACAAAGGCGACGCCGAATACCCGTTCGCCTTTATGGCATCGTACGCCTCAGGGTTATCGAAGAGCGGCCGCCTGCAACAACTGCCGCTCGGCAAAGCCCTGCAGGAATATGCCGGCGCCAACAATAAAACCGCCCTGCTCAAATTGCTGTCGCCGATCAACACAGCAGCCAAGCAGAGTGCGCTGATCGCCGATTTGGTGGAGACGCAGGACATCTTCCACCCGCTGGTGTGGCTACCAAACGAAGCCTACGCATTCCTGCAAAGCGTCCCCGCGCTGGAAGACTGCGGCCTGCTGGTACGGCTGCCGGATTGGTGGAAAAAGCGCACCCGACGTCCACAAGTCGCCGCCAAGATCGGCTCGGAGCAGCGCAGCGCGGTCGGCCAACATGCATTACTGGATTTCAAACTCAGCGTCGTGGTGGACGGACACGCCCTCACGCCCACAGAGATTGAAGCACTGCTGGCAGGCGACGACGGGCTAATCTTACTGCGCGGACAATGGGTCGAGGTCGACCGCGACAAACTACAGCAAGCGCTCGATCACTGGCGCGCGGTCGAAGCGCACGGCGACATCTCGTTTGCCGAAGGCATGCGCCTACTGGCAGGCGCCCCAACCGACCTACAATCGACAGCGGAAGTGGAAACGCACCACGACTGGGCCTTTGCCGAACCAGGCGAATGGCTGGGCGACTTGCTCGCCCAACTCAAAGCCCCCGAGCAACTGGCTGCGCCCGACACACTGCAGGCGACCCTGCGCCCCTATCAAGCC
>Ga0209715_1003124_pt1 | contig 12066 bp, 8 predicted proteins | sample COGITO_mtgs_1205_2_FD_184809 | JGI IMG/M metagenome (GOLD analysis project Ga0209715, IMG submission 184809) | Pelagic marine microbial communities from North Sea - COGITO_mtgs_120503 (SPAdes) (version 2) | ecosystem: Environmental > Aquatic > Marine > Epipelagic ...
GACGGGGAGCGGCAGCGTCCCATTTGTATGGTTACAAAGTCTTTGAAAACGGGCGGCCAGACACGTTTGTGGGTAGAAGAGGGGATGCAATGTCCCCTCCCACTTGGGCCCAAGTATTTATATGTGGCCTACTTTGCTTCAGCTGAGTGGAACTGCTTCCTGAGCCTTGGCTGGGGCCTCCCTGCCCGCATCATTGATCTCTATCCAGAATATCGTCGGATGACGAATGGAGCTGTAGGCTACGCTACGAGATCTGGATACGGGCTGCTCGCAGCCGCGGAAGCTTTCGGCGTAGCCACAATGGATACCAACCACAAAACTGACATGCGTGAACTAATAATGTCGGGCGGACCCTGGTCCACTGGGGAGCAGACTGACATCCTCGAATACTGCGCCTATGATGTCATCATTACTGCTAACCTCTTTCGGCAAATGTGGCCAAAGATTGCAACGGACCAACTTGCTCTTACCCAAGCCCTGCTGCGAGGCCGCTACACTGTTGCTGTAGCCAAGATGGAGTTTTCTGGAACGCCCGTGGATACAGAACTGTTCGCTGGTCTAATGCTATATTGGCCTGAACTGTGCCTCCAGCTAATTGAAGCTGTTGATCAGGACTATGGCATCTATGAGGGCTCAACCTTCAAACAGGCTAAGTTTGAGCGCTGGGTCGCTGCACAGGCTATACCATGGCCCCAAACGGATCGCGGCAAGTTAAAACTCGACGCGGCAACCTTTCGCCAAATGTCCAAGTCCCATACCCAAGTGGCGGCGCTCCACGAATTGCGGGTCACTCTCGCTCAGATGCGAACGTTGAAGTTACATGTCGGAGCAGATGGACGAAACCGCACCCTACTTAGCCCCTTCGCCGCCAAAACCAGTCGCAACCAACCATCAACCACCAAGTTTATATTTGGCAATTCCGCTTGGTTGAGGTCGCTCATCAAACCTGAGGAGGGCTATGGGTTGGCATATGTCGATTATTCAAGTCAGGAAATTGCAATTGCAGCCGCTTTAAGTGGTGATCCAAAGATGTGGCAAGCCTACAAGTCTGGTGACCCATATATGGCTTTCGCAATCCAAGCTGGCCTTGCGCCGGAGGGTGCCACCAAGGCGAGCCACAAAGAGGTTCGCAACCGCTGCAAACAAATCGTGTTGGGCGTGGGCTATGGCATGGGGGCAGAGGCTCTCGCACTCGGTGCAGGCATCCATAGAGTAGAGGCTAATGGACTGCTCAACAGCCACAAGATGACCTACCGCGTATTCTGGAAGTGGGCAGAGGCTAATCAAATGCGCGCCCTGATGGGTGAGCCGTTGGTTACACCGCTTGGCTGGAAGATCCAGCTGCGCGGGGATCCAGACCCAAACGACAGAAGTTTGCTGAACTGGCCAATGCAGTCAACGGGTGCGGATATCATGAGGTTGGCGGCCTGCATGTTGACGGAAGCCGGCATAGAAGTCTGCTGCCCCATCCACGACGCGTTTCTGGTACGGTTCCCCCTCGCCAAAGAGATCGATGTGATTGCTAGAACCACCAAACTTATGGTGGATGCGTCAGAGACTGTCATGGGTCAAGGCTACGCTTGTCGCGTCGACGCAGACATCGTGCGCTTCCCTGACCGATATATGGACGAGAGGGGCGAGGTAATGTTTAGCAGAGTAATGACTTTGCTTGATATGCTCAGGGCCAAAGAAAGGCCGAAACCGGCCCATAGTTAGGCCGGAACCTTCCCACCCGCTGTAACTTACTCTTCTTACTTATAAGTATAATATAGGGACTATAGCGATGTCATTTCGACCCATTAGATCTTCCCAACGGTATCTGTCATTGAACTTGAACGTAAGCACAGAGATTTGCCCCGACTGGTTGCTTGTGTTTTTTGAGTTGCTACGACAGCAAAAAATACAAACCTTGGCCGCTGGCGATATGATCGAGATGCGTAAGCCTATTTGGGATGCGGCCAGGGTCATCACATCAGACCGGCGTAAGAAGGTACTCAACCATTTGGAGAGAGTTTTTTCAATTGATATTGTGAGGTTCAGGCGCCAAAGGGGCAGCGTGCCGTTGGCAATTGTTGGTCCAAAAATGGTAGAGTTCCACAGTAAATCAGGTTCAGCGGTGGCGCCCGCTAAAGTCGCTATTAAGCAAAATGGCTACTTCAGGCAAAGTTCCCAAATTATTACCTGAAAATATTGGAGAATAGGGGTGGGCGGATACGGATCAGGGCGGCGCAGTACCAAACCCAAAGTTGAGGAATGTAGCTCCATAGACGCCAATCAACTCAATAGGGATGGCTGCTTAAAGAACGGCTGGAATGGGACAACCACATGGTCGCGCAATGGGCAAAAGTTTTCTTCTATCGGAATGCGTGCAACTGCCGATTATCTGCATCTAGGTTACAGTTCTGAGCAATATGGCTCAGTGATCCAGCCCATACGAATAGAGCGCCTATCCTGCCGTTTTGGAGGCTCACGGGCCTACTTCAGGTGCGACTGTGGCAAGCGGGTGGTTAAGCTCTACGGCTTTGGTCGACTTTTCCTGTGTCGCCACTGCTCTGGCCTATTCCACTTCAGCAAGAACGAAGGTTTTTGGGATCGATCTTTACGGCAGCGAACAAAGCATAAGCAGCGCCTGAGTGGAGATGCGTCCCTAGATGCGTATGAGATGCCAAAACCTAAGGGAATGTGGTGGAAAACCTATTACCGCCTTCAGAGACGCGCTCAGGCGGCTGAGAACCGTGCGGCGGATGACTTTATTATTGCTGCTGGGCGGTTGGTGAAGGTGGGGGAGAGCGAACTAAAGCAGCTTGAAGGCCGGCTGTTGGATGCGGGGCTTATGCCTGATAATTAACTTACTCGCGTCCGACAGATCTGCAATTGTATGTAGGGTCTGGATATATCTTTAAGGGCTTAATAGCGATGGTGCTTGATGGTTTGTCTTGCATCATTATGGTACTGGTTACATTCTCAGCAAATATAACCCAGAAATACAACTTTATAATACAAGAACATTAAATCGTAAATAATTTTAAAATTTTGCACTTAATATGACAAAAGCACACGTTGAAAAGTTTGGTGAAGTATTATTATCGGACCCAGATATGTCTGAAAAACTTGGTCTGAGTAAATTTTTAGATACTTTAGAAACAAACGATAGTGACGCTCAGGCATCATCCAAGGCAACGTTTGTTAACAATGCTGTTGAGGAAGCAACATCTCGTGGCTTAATTTTTTCAAAGGAAGAGTTCATAGAGAACGTGGATGTTGAAGTGTTAGCGATGCAAAGCGGTGAGCTGTCAGATCTACAGCTAGAGTCTGTCGCCGACTGAAAGCGCGCCGACTGACCACAGACGAGGACTAAGGATAAGCAGCCACAGCAGGAGGCAGCGATGGCGGGGGGGGGATGCATGGCACGGAAAGATAAGCACAGATGAAGTACCCAACGCGCGGGGCTGGGGGGCAGTGAAAGATAGTCGTTCTTATTCTCTGCTAACGGATGCAAAAACTTCCGTGCTGTTTCGAATGATGACTTTCCCAGCCTATCGGTCGTTTCTCGATTTTAACTCTTCCAACATTGCCCCATTAGCCATTGGCGTCTATGAAAATGGATCAGCCGTTGGTCTCGCACTACTTTGTACAGACGCTGGTTCGGACGAAACAACACTACTTTCAATCTTTGTTTCTTCTCGATTTCGTCGCAGAGGCATTGCACTTGAACTTATGCAAAAAACTCTGACCCATTGCGAGAAAAACGGCATTAGACATATTTCTGCAAGCTACATGACTGGCCAAAACAGCACTCAAGCATTAGAAAATATTTTTAATAAAACATGCTGGACGATCCCACAAACTCGAATGATGGTGATGCACGCCTCTCTTGAGTCGATAAAAACCGCCCCATGGTTCAATAGACGAAAGCGACTGCCGGCCAGTCATGAAGTGTTGCCTTGGGCGCAGGTCACGGTTGCCGAACGCGCATTAATAAGCGTATCGAATTCACAAGAAACTTGGATTGATCCTGACTTTAATCCCTTTGACTTAGAAGAAAGTTTTGAGCCTAAGACGAGCGTTGCATTAAGAGTTAATGGCGTCATTGTCGGCTGGTTATTAACCCACGCTATTAACGGTAATCTGCGCTTCACCGGCCTCTTTATAAAACAGAATTTACGTAGTTCTGGCGGCATGCTTTTGCTCTTGGGTGCTGTAATAGCCCTAATGCCAGAAGCGGGTTTTTCAGTATCCATTTGGACTATTCTATCATCAAACAAGGACATGGTCGATTTTGTATGCAAGCGAGTGCAACCCTATACCATATTTTCAGGCGAAACACGTGGCGTCACGATCCAGTTGGACAACTATAATAAGGTCTCTGGTCAATAAGCTAATCTACGAATGTACTCTGCAATTCATAAAACATGATCACTGTTTTTTCTAAACGTCTGCGGTTAGGCAATTTGACGTGTAGCCAAGTCCTGGAACAGGCCAGGGACCGCAATTAATTCTTTGTAACTACCATTTTGTACAATATGACCGTCTTGGAGGACGATGATCCTGTCGGCTTTGATCACCGTTGACAACCTGTGTGCAATGACAATACGCGTGGACTTTAAATTACTTAAGCTTGAGGTTACGACTGCTTGGCTGTTATTATCAAGCGCACTGGTGGCCTCATCAAAGAATAGAATACGTGGTCGGTTAATAATTGCACGTGCTATCATTATGCGTTGCCGTTGACCCCCAGAGAATGTGCGTGCGCCATCACTGATGACGGTGTGCATCCCCATCGGCATACCTTCGATGTCCTTATCAAGTCCAACTAAGCGGGCAGCCTCCCATGCGTCCTCAAGCGAGTAGTTTGCCGAACCAACGATGTTATTAAATATGTCGACCGGCATCAACTTACCACTTTGCAGAACTACGCCAAACTGCCGCCGTAACGCATTAATATCCAGGTCCATAATATCCTGCTTATCGTAATAAATAGCCCCAGAGGTTGGTTTCTCAAAACCCAGGAGTAATCTCAACATGGTCGATTTTCCCGAGCCAGACGGTCCCACTAAGGCAATAAATTCACCTGGTCGTGCCACAAATGAAACATCCTTAAGGATTTGTGGGCCCTCCCCATAAGAAAATCCTAGGTTTGAAACTTCAATGTTACCCATTATTTCACCGGGGTGCACACTAGTCTCGCTAACTTCTGGCAGCGCATGCAGAATAGGTTTTGCACGCTCATAGACAGGAAACAAATTGAGAAGATCAAGCCCTGTTTCAACCAATTTCATTATACCAACAAAGAAGGCACCAAAAGCGGCATTGAAAGCAATGAAACTGCCAGCCGAGAGACGATTAGTCTCAACTTTAAACAAGAACATCCCGGCAACAGCAAAAAATGATGCCGTTATGATCAGAGGATAACCAGAGAAAAATGTTGTTTGAATATTCGCTAGATTCTCCGATTTAAATGTAAGTTTTCGAAATTTAGTATATTGTTCAGCCCAGCGCGAGAAAACACGGCTCTCAGCCGAGGCTACCCTAATCTTAGTAATCCCGTTCAGGTACTGGACAGTAGCGCCAGACAACTTCCCCTCCACCCCTGCCAATTGCCGTTCGTAACGCAATTTGAGAAACCCAATCACAAGTGTGACCGTCAAGGCTATCGTCACCATCGCTGCTGCTACTAATGCGAGTTTGGCGCTGTAATAGAAGAGTAATAAAAAATTAAATATCGAAAAAATACCAGCCAGTAACGTAGTCACTGTCGCTCCAGACAGCGAACGACGGATCGTATTTATCCCACCAATCCTCAACGCTAGGTCGCCCGTGCTGTAGAGACGGAAAAAGGGTACTGGTAATTTTAATACACGGTCCCAAACAGCCGACTGCACTGCCCCATCCATTTTACTCTCGATACGCAGCATTGCGATTGCGGATGTAATTTTAAACATAGTCGATGCCACAGCGACTGCAAATAATGCACCTACCATCTGCCAAATAGCAGGCACATCAGCCGATGGGATGAGATTATCGATGAATTTTCCCGTCGCAATTGGTATCACCATCCCCAGAAACCCCATAAGTACGCTCAAGCCCAAAACCCAATATATGTCCCGCCAAAGTCCGTGCACCCCAAATATTATTAACTCTTTGAGGTTTATCACCTTTTTGGGAAAGGATCGATAAAATGAGTATCCAAAACCATTAAGATTTTTTATTGAATCTTGATCAAGCGCCTGTCTGTGACCGCTTGCTGGGTTATAGATCTCGTAGCTACTATCACTTAAAGGTAGCAGCGCCACCCATTGCTTGCTTTCACCGATGGTGGCTAACAATGGACCGCTGTCTGCGGTCCACCACTCTTCTTTCAGAGCGACCGGGCGAAAACGTATTTCTGAGGCGTTACAAACCGTTTCGAGTAGATCAAGATTCAGCGCTTCAGCTTCTGCAGGTGGCGGGATTTTAAAATCCATTCCCTGCATGTTGCAAATAACTCTTAGTGCCTTCAATAATAGGTCTTCGTTTTGAGATTCCGAGCCATCATTTTTTTGTATCTGATCTAAGCCCATCAGGCGTGACATCGCCTCGTGGGTTTGAGTCAATGAGTTGCCTTCCATTGCTTGTAGTCGTTCACTCTCCAGATCGGCAACCTCATATCTTATCAGTAGCGCGAAGCGCAGAACAAACTGCAAGTGAGTTTGCATTGCCTGCCAGATTGTACCATCTGTAAATAGCATAATTGGATCGAATACATCGACTAATGATTTGTTCTCTGCGCGAAGAAAACTGTCGTGGGTCAGCGGAAACGGGCCTGAGGTATTATCCACTATTAATGCCTTCTGCCCCATCCATAGCAAATTACCTTCTCGCAAGCGGACCCATACAACGGGCTCTTCTGGAGATAATGTTTCTTCTATCTCGACCTCAATCGAAGTACCTGTGTTAAGAGATCTATAATACTTTGGAGGCATTGGTTTAGTGATACCAGATAATATGTTGGTAACCCATTCACTTAAAAGCTCTACGGCGTCACTTTTAATCTCTGGAGACAGGAATGACTGCGAAAACTCATCGGTAGTAATTTTCGATAGCTTAGTACCAGGAAGCGGTACCGCGATTGCTCCCCAACCTTCAGGTAGGTATGAAAAATCGACGCCGATGAAAGGTTGTCCTGTGACCACGCGAGACACATGATATCGTGCTCCCACCGGAGCACCTTGAACGTCTTGTTGCTGTAAAAATATATCTAAGGCACCAGTTTTAACGATACATATCGTGTTTGGGTCGTTAATCCAAAATAACTTTACCGCCATCGCCGGGCTAATAGATTCAATAAGTTCGTAGACTGAAGACATCGTTTAATGTTGCCCTATTAAGTTACTATAAAAACCACCATCGATCTGCATGAGGCTGTCGTGTGTGCCTCGCTCTACGATAAGTCCATAGGACAAAACTATAATCTCGTCTGCATCACGAATCGTAGACAAGCGGTGAGCAATAATAATACATGCGCAACCGCGACGACGCAGATTTTCGTCGATCTGCTGCTCTGTGGCAGGATCAAGTGCACTGGTCCCCTCATCCATAACAAGTATGCGCGGATTGATAGCCAAGGCACGGGCAATTTCGAGTCTCTGGCGCTGCCCTCCGCTCAAATTTGCGCCATCCTCTTCGAGTTTGCTGTCATAACCTCCTGGACGCGACATAATAGCATCGTGGATACAGGCGTCCTTGGCTGCTTGTATGAGGTCTTGATCAGAAATGCTTTTGTCCCACATGCTGAGGTTATCCCGAATACTGCCCTCAAACAGCACAATATCTTGGTCGACAAGCGCCACTGAATTAAAAAACTCGTAACGCCCAAACTCTTCGCGACGCTTATCATCGAATTTAATTTCACCCCCCCAAGGCTCGTACAGGCCCATGACCAACCGTGAGATTGTTGATTTTCCACAACCAGAGGGTCCGACGATTGCTATACGTTCACCTGGATTGAGTACTAGGTTGAAGTTTTCAATTAACGCTGAGCTGGTTGGATTATAGCCAAACGATATATTGTTCAACTCGACCTTACCTGCCAATTTAGAAACCTTGCGCCCACCCTTCTCTTGCATAAGAGGTTTGCGATTAAGCCAAGGATCTTCCCTGTACGCCATCACGTCATCGAGGCGATCCATATCACCTTTGACCTCCAGCATCTTCTTACCCAGGCCTGCCAAGCTCTCGACAGGCCCTGTAAAACTCACTGCCAGACTCTGGAAAGCTACCAACATGCCAATTGACAAGTCACCGTTAATTACGATCATAGCCCCAACACCCAAGATCAGTATATTATTTAAAACGGTCAGAAGTGCAGGCACCATCTCCATGACTAACCCTACTCGTGCCATTGTCTGCAGAGAATTAACATATTTAGCTTGGTAGCCCGCCCATTTTTGGAAAAAACTTGATTCAGTGCCACTCGATTTGACAGTTTCCATCACTTGCAGCCCGCTCATCGTTGCGGCAAAGACCTTTCCACCGTCGATGGCTACTTTCTGGCTAGCCACCTTCGTTTTCTGCGCGACCCATAGCATCACAACAACATTGATGCTTACCACCACAATGCTAACTAAAGTCAGCCACACGTCATAGAAAAACATCAGCCCTGCAAAGAACACTACCTGTATCACCGCCAAAAACCCTTGGGCAAGGTCCTTTGAGAGCATCTCTGCCACTTTGTCATTAATACCTAAACGCGAACTAATTTCGCCAGGGGAGCGCTGAGCGTAGAACTCCACGGGTACGCGCAGCACGTGCCAGAAAAACTTACTCGCCGAAGCCATCGCTATTTGTGTACGCACGCGCAACAAATAGTACTGTTCGAGCCAAGTAAGTGACACGCGCAGCATCGCGGTGAGTATCATTCCAATCAACAGTGGCTTGAGCCAACTTTCCATTCCAGAGATCAGAAGTTTATCAATAAATACGCTAGTGAACACTGGAATAACCAACCCAGGTAATACTAGCGCCACACCAACGAGTAACAAGTAAGCTACGGCGCTATTCATTCCAATAAATCGACGCTTGAGAGCTGCTAGAACGGTTTTCTTTCGACCCCCTTTCTTAAATTCAGGTCCCGCTTCAAACGTCAGTACTACTCCTGTGAAAGACTCGTCGAACTCCTCATCAGAGACCTCCCGTGGTCCCGCTGCAGGGTCATTCAAGTAGACCTTCCCATTACTAAATCCCTCGACCACCAAGAAGTGGTTGAAGTTCCAAAAAACAACTGCCGGTAGTTTCATACTGCGCAGATTTTCAGGCTCTTTGTTAAAGCCTTTAGTGGTCAGACCATAGTTACGCGCAGCCTTCATCACGTTCGAGGCTTTGCTCCCATCGCGCGAAACACCACATTTTACTCGTAACTCCTCGAGTGGAACCCACCTGCCGTAGTACCCAAGTATAATTGCTAATGCTGCAGCACCACATTCGACCGCCTCCAGCTGCATAATAGTTGGCGTCTTATGACGCTTAATATTATCCATAAATATAGTTTTTTTTTCGATTATACATTATTAGGTTCCATAAATAGTCAATTTATTTAATCTGCATGAGATTAGTCAATGCCTATGGATTTCTTGAGGAATGGAACCACTAAACTTAGAGGGCGCTGATGCCTGATTATGATCTGAGCATCACAAATCGTTCCACTAGCGATCGCAATCGAAGGTCCTTTTGCTGACGACCATTTGTAACCACTAGGAGATTCTGCTTCCATAAGTGTCGCGCGGATCTCAGTAGGTGGCTCTGACCCAGACAAGTGTCTCACCAAACTTCCATTTTGCATCAACAGCATCATGCTTGCCTTAGTGACGGGGTAATCAGAGACCTGTCGAATATTTGCCCAAATAAAACCATCCTCTTCCCGTTTAACCGTACTAGGAACAATTTGCGCCAACATTTGAGGTAAAACCCGCCTGCCGTCACCTAATGGAAGGTAAATAACGGCTTCTAGATTGGCTTTATTAAGATTGTCACGCTCAATAGTGATTACTGGCGTGCCTCGATTAACCAACATGCCATTTCTGGCTTTGATCTCGGTCACCCTGCCGCTGTACTGGCTGATCACCACGGTTGAAACCTTTTCTGTTTGAACCAAACTATCGAGCTGGCGTCGCGCCTCCTTTAACTGCGCACCGGCACTAGCAATCTCGCTCCGCCCCTGTTTGTCGCGTTCTAGATCTGTTAATTTGAGTTCATCAATCTGGTTCTGCAGATTGATGACCTCAAGGCTTGCGCTCACAGCATCTTGCCGCGCATTTATCGCTCCCTCCCGCAACGCCATTCTAGCTTGATCAGTTACTAAACCTTTCGCATACAACTCCCCATGCATAGTTAGTCGTTCAGCGGCCAAACGGGCACGCTCTTGTGCATTTTCCACACGCTGTTGGGCAAAAACAATCTGGCTCTCGAATAACTGTTTATTCCGAACTACAATTTTCTGCGTCAACGCCACCCCTTGAGAAGCGAAGGAATTTACCATTTTTTCATGGGCTTCTAGCTCATGCACATATATCTCCGCCTGTCGAATACGATAAATCAGATCAGGCTGTGCTATACGTGCAACCACACTTCCCTTTTCAACCATATCTCCTAATTCTACAGCAAAATCTGTGACATAACCGTCTGACTCGCTAGTTACAACAGCAAGACCAACAGGTTTAAGGAGGACACATTTTTTAGCAATAATCTTGTCTGGTAGTGAACCGAACCAACCCCAAGATGTGGCTCCGAAAATTAATAACAGTAACGTGATTAGAGCAAGCCAAGCCTTTGGCTTAATCACGCGCATCAGCATGTCGAGCTGCTCAGGCGACGACAGCCGATCCAAAGCTACCTTACGAAATAGTTTTGACTTAATATCAGTTTTGCTCATCTTGGGTTTCTCGCCATTAGTCGCGCAGCATCTTTATGAAGGATTGAGCAAATGGCCAATAGGAGCTGTATAAAATTTGCCCTGACGCAATGTTGGAATTTCCTGTGTAAAAAAGAAATTGAGCAATGGCTCTGGCAGAGGCCTGATGTGCTTATTGAAGCCAACACAAGTGCGTCATCATAACGATCCTCGGTGGTGAGAATATCAATCAGGTTAACCAGGCCCCACCGCCGTTTGATGCGTTCGCTTGCTAGATCCGTGGCATACTCGTTGATCGCCATATTTGCCTCTGTCAATTGCTGCCTTGGAAAGGCTAAATTTATAGACACAAAGTATTCATTTCATCAGTTTTGTTAGTAGGCGTTCGAACCGAGCTCCAGCCAAATGGACATTATCAAGAACATTTGCGTCAAGCTCATCTGTGTCAAGCTCATCTGACTCAGAAGAGGTTTCGTCACTGGGATCCCCATACCCCATTTGCCCCACTAAAGATCTCATCCGTTCAGACAAAAATACAGCAATTGAACGGTAAAACCGGGAACTAAAGCCAGTGTCTGTATCGAGTTTTTCTTGGAGAACTGCCTTATCCAACTCAAGCAGAGTTGCGTCTTGCAATACCAACACAGATGCGGAGGGTGGTCGTGAGTCTACAAAGGACATTTCACCAAGTATTTCACCAGAAGATAGTTTTGCAAGTTCAAATCCTTTGTTAGTTTGAACTGAGAGCTCTCCTTCTAAAACTATGTATACATTGCTTATTTCAACACCAAACGTGATCAGCTTAGTGCCTTTCAACACCTGAATCCGCTGGCCTATAGAGGCTAGCCAATCAACATCTGTATCCGACAGTTGGCCAAGTATGTATAGAACTTTACGCAAAGATAGTCCGCCTTATTTCTGTATTACATATTTAATCTTTATAACTACATGGAAACCAATGGCTACCCATACTCTATATAAATTAACCGTTTGAGCGGCACTGCTCTTGCAATCTGATACGTGTGACGGATATGTTTACAACAATAATTTGTTTTAATGCACTAACATTAAATCGTAATTAATTTTAAAATGGAGAATTAATATGACAAAAGCACACGTTGAAAAGTTTGGTGAAGTATTATTATCGGACCCAGATATGTCTGAAAAACTTGGTCTGAGTA
>Ga0209715_1003126_pt1 | contig 12063 bp, 7 predicted proteins | sample COGITO_mtgs_1205_2_FD_184809 | JGI IMG/M metagenome (GOLD analysis project Ga0209715, IMG submission 184809) | Pelagic marine microbial communities from North Sea - COGITO_mtgs_120503 (SPAdes) (version 2) | ecosystem: Environmental > Aquatic > Marine > Epipelagic ...
CACATGTGCAGACGACCTTACCCTATATAATCCTGAAATATAAATTATTTGCGACGGCGAACCATGACCGCAGTCAGTGCGAGTGCGCCTGCAATCAAAGCATAAGTGCCTGGCTCTGGAATCGCATTCGAACCAATTGCAATGTTATCAAACCTTGCTCCAATTCCAGCCCCAGTGGTATTCAACTGGAAACGGAATGCAGCAGTTTCCCCGTCCGCAATCGTCACATCGGCCATATCTGCAGTTGAAACGGTGGACTGATAAACCGTGGAAAAATCACCACCAGTCACAGCGATAGTACCTAACAAACGATTATTGAATGCATCATTCAAGTCACTCTGAGCCGTGAGGTGAGAAACAGTCATCGATCCATCATCGGAACCAAACACAGGCTGCAAATCAAAAAACAAACTATCCACAGTTAAATCAGCACCGGTGCCATTCGTCACAGTTACATCGATACGCTTATTATTATTACTAAAAGTATTCGCATAAATACCAGTCGAACTCGGAGCTGCGGTAAACGTGAATGCTGAATCACCGTATGTTTGGTTATTAATGTTTCGATTGGTCGCTTCTGCATTGCCGCCGATAAGAGTAGCTGTGACATCAGTAAACAGATCACTTGCAGTCTCTGTCGCGGTGTTGCCATCGAAGGTATGCCAACCAGCAAGAATGCCTTGCGCACTCGCGGAAGCAGCCAGCCCAAGGAGCAGCAGTGTGAAAGTTAGTAGTATTTTTTTATTCATTATTATGTGTGGGGTTAATTTGGTTTAAATAAATAACGTAAGCACAAAGAGCATGCGATGAGTCAAAATAACTACCTAATAATCAAGCGATTCAAGCGAATTCACCCAAATAACCGAAGGGCGAACGTTTTCGACAAACACACGAACATTCCATGAATTTAGAGGACTTTAATTGAAAATCTAAAGATACCATGAATGACTGAATTCATCGATTTAAAGGACCGTAAAATGATCCAACAAACAGTAGCCGTGGTATTCAAAGAAGCCTGACGAGTATCTAGGCAGTCTGCATAATTGATTGAATCCACTTAACCAAGAATGCAACTCGATTAAACTGAGAGACCCCATCCCCAGTGACGATACACGAAAAATCCTCTGCTAGACTAAACACTCCATCGGAGCACTCGTTTCTCTTAAAATACACGTAAAGAGAAAGACCCGTAGTATTCTGCATGTGGACCCCCCAGAACAACCCCCAATGCAATGCATAATAGGATTCAGATCAGGGATACAGAAAAATGAAAATCTAATCCGACGTGAATTGAATCGCCTAGGTCGCTGAGAGCACAGAGAGGTAAAAGAAGAGCAGTCAATATTTACCAAAAGTCAGCACCCTTAACCGAAGCGGGCGGTTCATTCACTTCAGAGTCATTATTCTAAATAGATTGAAGATCACAGTTACACGTCGTGCTAAATAAGCGTTCAATAAGCGTTAATAAGTGGCTCTATGCACCCACTCCTCGGTAAATGACGAAGAGGCCCTTTTTTTTATCATGCAATGGCATTGGCAGAAAACCAGTCACGACGACGCAGGACACATCATCCGACTCAAACAGGCCCGCCACATACAAGATGTTGGCGAAGCCGTATAAGTTCACAGCCAAACCTGCATTTAACAGATTATTGTTGGCCAAGCATCGCCTTTTCGTTTGTTACGTTGTGTATCTGCCAAGCCGCCCCGCGACGATATTTCAACATAAACGGACCACCAATGAAACAACCGAACTTCATTATCATTTACGCCGACGACCTCGGCTTCGGCGACCTCACATGCTACGGTGCATCCGAACTGCCGACACCACACCTCGACCAAATGGCGGCCGAAGGCATTCGCTTCACCAATAGCTACGCGACAGCAGCGACCTGCACGCCGTCGCGCTACAGCCTTCTCACAGGTGCCTATCCGTGGCGCAACAAGAACGCGCACATCCTACCAGGTGATGCGCCAATGATCATTGGCAAAGACGAACGCACACTCCCTAGCACCCTGCGCGATGCGGGCTATACCACTGCAGTGATCGGCAAATGGCACATCGGCCTCGGAGATGGCACCGTTGACTGGAACGGCAAGATCAGCCCTTGCCCGCTCGACCTAGGCTTTGATCAGTCCTATGTCATGGCAGCGACCAACGACCGCGTGCCCTGCGTGTTTGTCGATGGGCGTGTCGTTGACAACCTCGACCCGAACGATCCGATCTCGGTCGTCTACGGCGGCGAAAACCCTTTCCCCGAAGTCCCGACTGGCAAAGACAACCCCGAGCTGCTGACCATGAAGCACAGCGACCAGCAGCACTACGATACGATTGTCAACGGTGTCGGGCGTATCGGTTTTTGTCGTGGCGGTAAGTCCGCAACATGGGACGACGAAACCATGACGGAAGTATTCCTCGAACGCGCAAAAAATTTCGTCACCGAGAACAAGGAGCAACCCTTCTTTCTTTACTACGCACTACACCAACCACACGTGCCGCGTATCCCGAGCCCACGCTTCGCGGGTTCGACCGGCAAAGGTCCACGTGGTGATGTCATCGCCGAACTCGATTGGTGCGTCGGCGAAATGCTTGCGCACCTCAAATCGCAAGGACTAGACGAAGACACCATCGTGGTCTTCTCCAGCGACAATGGTCCCGTGCTCGACGACGGCTACGATGATGACGCTCGCGAAAAATGCGGCGCGCACAAACCTGCCGGCCCCTTACGCGGCGGCAAATACAGTATGTTCGACGGCGGCTCACGCGTGCCGATGATTGTGCGCGCTCCGGGACGCGTCGAAGCCGGCAGCGAGACCCCTGCCCTCTTTAGCCATGCCGACTTCCTTGCAAGTTTTGCGCAAATGGGAGGCGCCAACATCCCGCCCGAAGAAGCTGCCGACAGCCAAGACATGACCGGCGTATTGCTCGGCACCGATACTGTCGGCCGTGAGAACCTGGTCACCGAAGGCATCGGCTCGAAAACCGTCGTGCGGCAAGGCGAATGGGTTTACATTCCTCCCCACGAAGGCCCCGCAATCTTTGGCGACAAAGGCATCGAAACGGGCAATTCACCAGAGCCACAGCTGTATCATCTAGGCGACGACATTGGCCAACGCGTAAACATCGCAAAGTCCAATACTGACACAGTTAAAGCGCTCAACGCACTACTCGAAAGTATCCATGGCGATACACCGCCCGCAGGGTACAGCCCAACGGATGTTGGTTCAGTGTAATTCCGATTCCAGTAGGACTGCACGAAAAGTTTCGTATTACGGAACACATCCATAAAAAATCCGATCCGAGTGACAAATACGATTTAGCAAACAGTTTTGGCGCTTTGGAAACCGACCCGATCAGCCACATTTGCTATGATAGTGTTTTTCAAATCGGACATCCTCCTCCTTTTTCATGGACACCCTCTGCCTCAATCGCACCTGGAAATTTAAACTCGACCCCGAGAACGTTGGTCTCAGCGAGCACTGGCAAGTCAACACGCAGCAACTCGAACTAGACAGTGTCGACATTCAAGTTCCCAGTTGCTGGGAAGAGCTGGAGCAAGACTACGAAGGCGTCGCATGGTATAGCACACAAGTCGATATCGACGCCGACAAAGTCGGCCAAATCTGCCGTATTGCCTTTCAAGCATCCAACTACCGCACTGGAGTATGGATCAACGGCAAGGCAGTCGGCTCACATGACGGCGGCTACACTCCCTTCAATTTTGAAATCCAGGACTTTCTCAACTACGGCGCATCCAACCAAATAACGGTGCGTATCGTCAGCCCCATCATCACTAAAGACATCCGTGTCGATGACCTCGGCCCCAACGATATGCCACACTGGCGCGGCGGCCTGACCGCAGGTATTTGGCAAGCTGCTACGCTTGAGTTTAATCAGTCGGCTTGGATCAAGCACGCCTTCTACAAACCAAAAGTAAAAGGCTCCGCCTTCGACCTCGATCTCGAGTTACGTTGTAATGAGACAACTGCACAAGCAGCCAGATTAACCATCGCCGTGCTCGATGGCAGCGGCAAATCCGTTTACCAGAACGAGCAACCCTTTCAGCTGCAACCAGGCAACACACAGCTCGACCATACCATCGCACTCGAAGAGGCGAAACTCTGGAGCTGCCAATCACCACACCTTTACACTGCACATGCACGTGTCTCACTCAATGGTAAGGTGATCGCCGAGTCCATCGAACGTATAGGCTTGCGCGAGTTCACCTACGAGAACGAGCGCTTCTGCCTCAACGGCGAACGTATCTACCTGCGTGGCGGATTTTGGGAAGGCGTGTATGCCAAGCATCAATCTTATCCAGACTCGCGAGAGGAAGTGCGCCGCGAAATTGAACTCGCACAGGCTGCTGGACTTAACCTGCTACGCCCATGGCGCCGCCCCGTGCCCCCGATGATTCTAGAAGAAGCCGACGCCGCCGGCCTACTCGTGATCGCATCGCCTGCGGTCGAATGTATGAGTTGCTGGCCTAACATCACACCCGAAACACCCTCTCGAATCGAAAATGAGATCCGCCAACTCGTGTTGCGTGATCGCAACCATGCCTCGATCATTTGGTGGGAGATGTTCAACGAAGTCACACGCAAAGAGATTGCTGAGTTAATACCGAAAATGTCAGTGGTCGCACGTGAACTGGATCCTACTCGATTAATTCTCGACGAATCGGGTGGCTGGGCCAACGGTGCGCATTTCTACCTGCCGAAGTCCACACAACGAGAAACCCTCAGCGAACTACACAGCTATGTGCGCGCACCCGTATCTGAGAAGCATTGGAAACTGTATCAAGACCTAGGCAAGGCCGACATCAATGAAGGCAACACCGAGATCAAAGCTGGCACGGGACTGTTTGTCTCCGAATTCGGATTTGGAGGATTACCCGAAATCGAACAAAACTGCTTGCTGTTTAGCAAACACGGCAACGAAAAGCTACCGGCCTACCGACACCACCATAAAATACTCAAAGGGCTCAAACAAAGCATGGCTGCCTGTGAGTTTGATAAGATTTTTGACGACATCGATAGTTTCTGCCGTGCATCGCAAGCAGTGCAAGCTCGCGGTAACCTTCGTCAACTCGAAGCACTCCTATCTAATAAAAGCGTATCTGGATACTGCATACATGCATTCACTGATGGTGACTGGATTCTAGGAGCGGGACTCATTGACCACTGGCAACGCCCCAAATTGGTCTATCATGCGATTACCGAGGCCAACAAAATGCCATCCATTCTATGCTTCCCGGAACGCCGCAACCTACACGAGGGCGATTCCGTCAAATTCGACATCGTACTACGTGGCCAGAATGGGCAACTACCCGCTCAGATCGAAATCTCTAAGGGCGATGTCGTATTTAAACTGAATGAGCTCAACTGGTCGGGAGGAAATAATTTTCAACAATCCCGAGCCTACATACCGAGTACACTGCTCGAAATGGGATCCAATACTATTTCAATATGTGCCTACAATTGCCAAGGCGCGATTGAGCGCAAAAATACTATTGAGCTCTTCGTTACACCGAAACCATTTACGAGTATGGATACGGATTTAGTGGTCTACGATCCAGATAGCGACATTATACCATCGCTGGATCAATCAGGATTGGCTTACACTCAACTTTCTGATTGGACGAAAAATAATCAAGCAACCACCTTCTTGATCGTCCCAGAAGATGTCTCGTCTAAATCAGACTTGGCATCCATCGAAACAGCAATGCACTGTGTTCAACGCGGCACAGCCAATGCACTTTTCCTTGAAGCGCCTGCAGAGCATGACTCCACCTGTATGTTGGAAGAATACGAGGGTAGCATAGCACCCGCTATCGAAAGCAACCAACTCCTACAGTCTGGCATCTTCCCCTTCAAACTCGTCGCACGCCCCTCTTTCTCATTCTGGGAATCGAGCATGCACGTCGCGAAGCAACACCCGATTTTCGATGGTCTGCCAAGTAACTGCATGATGGATGAACCCTACCACGAGGTCGCTCCAGCCGAAAGTTTCTACGAACTCGAAGCCGACGAAGCACCCGCCCAGACTATTACCTGGTTCCGTCCAGAGGACATCCAAACCAAAGTAAAAAAGCGCACTTATCTCGGAGGCGAAGACCTCTGGCATGGCACAGACATTGCAATCAAAGCACATGGACATGGCAATGTAATCCTCAGCACACTCATCCTTCGACGAAAAGTGGCATACGATCCAGTTGCGCAATTGCTACTCAGTAATCTATTGCGATACTCTGACGCCTTACATGCACAAAAGGCCTCTGAGACAATGGGGTCAAAAACAGTGACCAGCTGGGCTAGATAAGCTTCTCCCCTCCCAACTCGGCAGACCCTATGGAACTCAATTCAGATACAGCCTCAACAAAACAAGCGAAAAACGCAGCTGTTTCTTTTAAAGAAAAGCTCGCGTTCGGAACAGGTGAATTCACCAACCGTTACGGAGAAAATGGTGTCAATGATATCGCCACACCAGTTTATAACATGATTTTGGGAATGAGTCCTGCGCTCGTCGGCACGGTCTTGATGCTCATGCGCCTCTGGGATGCGATTACCGATCCCATCATGGGCTATATCTCCGACAACTGCAAAAGTAAGTTCGGGCGCAGAAAGCCTTTCCTACTCATTGGCTCCATTCTAATGGCGACAACCTATCCTATGATCTGGTTCGCTTCTCCTGATTGGACAGAACAATCGAAGACCATCTACTTCTTCTGTCTCTCGATTATTTTCTTCACCTCTTATACAATCTACTCAGTGCCCTTCCGTGCCCTCGCCACAGAAATGACTCCTTGCTATGAGGAGCGCACAACCATTCGTATTTACTCTGCTTTTTTCAATAAGATCTTCATGTTGATGCTACCGTGGATCTTCCCACTGACTCAGAGTGAGCTCTTCTCCGACCCAGTTACTGGCATCCGATTCTTATCTGCGATATCCAGTATTTTGATTCTAATTTCAGGTCTTGTCTGCGCAAAATTTCCTAAAGAGCGTTATCACAAAGTGGCCGCCAATCAAGAACGCGTAAATCTGATCAGTAGCTTCAAATCGTTCGTCAAAGACCGGCAATTCCTAATTTTGCATGGTGTCGGACTTGGCCTACTCTGTAGCATACTACTTGTCGCAACATTCGGCCTGTATGTTAATATCTACTACGTGTGGGAGGGTAAAAAGCTCAGTGGCTCTAGTTATTTCGCAATCATGCAGAACATTATGCAGGTGCTCGGGTTCGTCATGCTCTTTGTGATCTCTAAATTTTTAATCAGTGTTGAGAAGCGCAAGTTGATCTTTCTCTCTTTAATCGCGGCGCTCTTAGGCAGCGCGGCACGTTGGTTTACCTATAATAGTGACATTCCTCAGCTCATCTTCCTCGACCCCTTCTTCTTCGCTCCCGCTTACACCATCTTCTGGGCAATTTTCTTATCCATGTTAGGCGACTATTGTGACTACGACGAATTCACATATGGCCAAAGGCGCGAAGGCTTATTTAGCGCCGTTAGCGGTTGGATTATGAAGGCCGGAAGTTCGCTTGCATTTGGAATTTCTGGTATTTTATTGGCATGGACACATTTTAGCCAAGACCTCGGAGGAAACCAACCTGAAGGCACACTCCTAAAGATGCGCCTCTTGCTGATTGGTCTTCCTATCCTTTGCCTACTTGTAGCCATGGTGCTCAATGCGATTTATCCGCTGACCAAAGACCGCATGGCGGAAATCCGTAGCGAGCTCGAGTCACGCAGGGGCACCGTATAACTCGCAAGGCACGAGGCATGATTAACCTCTACTCGAACTCAGCAGCGACTTTCGTATATCTCTATTACCGAATCCAATTCACCGCAGTATGAAACGATACTTCCAGCTATGTTTACTGCTCGTAACCAGCGGTGCCGCGCCTTACGCAAGTCAGCCAAATGTGATCTTCGTCATGCTTGACGACTTCGGCTACTCTCAGCTCGAAACTTATTCCAAAGGCCTAACAATTGACGATCTGGACCCCGCACTCGTAGAGCACGTCGCTCAACGCGGAGAATATACTCCAGAGCAAGCCTTTGAAGCCGTCCGCAAAGCCAGCCCCACCCTGAGTCGTCTCGCCAATGAAGGTGCCCGGTTCAATAATGCTTACGCTTCTAGCAATTTATGTGCTCCAGCAAGGCTCAGCGTCGCAACAGGCGTCCTGCAAAACCGATGGGGCGTCTACCGAAACATCGACACCGAAGCGCATGGCCTCAAAGCAAATTCGCATCTCGCCGAACAATTGCATGCTCTAGGTTATTCCACCGCACATATCGGAAAGTGGCACGTGGGCTCACGCAACTACGAGATGGTCCCTAACTATCTGAAAGCAGCGGGAGTAGAAGACCCTGAAACCGTTAAAGTAAATGACAGCTGGAATGCCACCTACTATAACAATAAAAACCACCAACATGTGTCGAAGAAGCTCAAAGCAGAGGGCTTTGAAGGCTCGGTCGCTCCCAAGGATCACCCACTCAACAACGGTTTCGACTACTACTTCGGCTATAATCAATGGGAGTCTCCCTTCTACAATGCGACCAACGTATGGAGAAATTTCGAACACGCAGGCCTGATCAAAGATTACAATACGGATGTCTTTACCGACGAGGCTCTGAACTTCATCGAACATAGCCTCGACGCAGCGAAGCCCTTTTATGTGCAATTGCATTACCACACAGTGCATTCGCCGCTCAAACCCAAGGCACCCGACTATTACCAGAAGCCATTCGACTCTGGCGCGCGCATACTCGACAACTTTTACGCTCACGTTTACGCCGTCGATCAAAACGTGCAACGCTTGCTCAATTATCTAGAAAAACGCGGAGCGGCTGATAATACTATCGTCGTTTTCACTTCCGACAACGGCGGCTCCGTCGGTAACCTTTCCTGCCTACCCGGAAATGCCCCCTACCGTGGACATAAGGGCATGCTCCTACTCGGCGGCTTTCGTGTGCCACTCTTCTTTCACTGGCCAAGAGGCATTAAAAAGCCACAGCAATTGAATCAGCTCGTATCAACAATGGATATTATTCCGACTCTGATCACTGCTGCAGGTGGCAAGGTCCCTACCGATATCGATGGTAAGTCACTCTTGCCGCAAGTCACTACCGGTTCGACGGAGCCCGTGCGCGACTACTTTGCCGTCGGCGGTATCCATGCACGCGTCTGGGGCTTCCATGGAGCGAGCTCCTTCTTCACCCACAATGTCTCACGCGAAAAAGCCCCCGCAGGCTACATCGTAGCCGACAATCGCTACATCCTTCGCTATGTCGGTCCAATCAGACCAGACCTCTACAAAGACGCCGTCGAAGGCCTACCAGGGTCGTTTGAAATCTATGACTACATCAATGACCCCATGGAACAGACCAACCTCATCCATCAACTCCCCGAAAAAACAGCTCAACTCAAGGCCATCTGGAAAAAGGAATCCGCTGCATTTCCAGCGCCAATAAAATGGGATCTGTCCAAGTGGGAAATGATGATGCAATAATAAATCATTTCAAACAGCCATCAAATCAGTGCACACTACTATTCGCGGCCGACTCGAAGCCATCTCCTAAGTCATGAATATGGCCATGCCTTTCTTATGTTAAAAAATACATTACTCATTCTGTTCCTATTCGTCCAAACGCTAGGGCAAACATATGCAGCCAGCAACGATCTAATACGTCCCAACGTTGTCTTCATCATCTGCGATGACCTCAATGACTTCGGCTCCGTTCATGGGGGTCACCCTCAGGCGCTCACACCGCACATGCGTAGCTTTGCGAAGTCCGCAGTGACTTTCCAGCATGCCTATAGTAACAACCCCGTCTGCGCCCCATCGCGTGCAAGTATCTACACAGGTATTTATCCCCACACTTCCAACAATCTATTCTGGGCTAAGTGGTTTGATAACCCCGTGCTAAAGAACTCCAAGACGATTATGGAATTCTTCAAAGAGAATGGCTACCATGTCGCCGGAACGGGAAAGAATGAACATGATCACCGACCCGCCGACTGGAGTGAATACAAAAGCAAGACTGACTACGGGCCTTATTGGTTCGACGGCAAAAAGCGCAATGCTAACCCATGGGTGCCTGCTCCTTTTTCGAATATTGGCGCAATCGACGGCTCATTTGGTCCCCTACGTATGGACCATGAAGGACAACCCGCAGGAGCTGGCTGGAAATACGGCTGGGGTAAAGAGCAAGTTCTCGACTTTGGTAACCACGACTCACGTGATCTGACTCCCGACGAATTGAACGCTGAATGGGCAGCCAAAACGCTGGAAAAATTTGCCGAGCATACGTCTCCCCAGCCACTTTTTCTTGCGGTAGGATTTGTCCGTCCACATACACCAATTCATGTGCCTCAAGAGTATTTCGATCGCCTCCCAGTAGATGCGCTCCTACTTCCAGCAAGCATACCAAACGACCTTGATGACACTTATCTAAAAAGTGCAGATCCATCTGATGGAAACGGGGATGACAAAGGCTACCGCTACTATAAACTTATAGAGGAGTCCTATGGCAGCTCCGAGCAAGGCATAAAAGCATTCCTGCGCGCCTATCTCGCAGGTGTTGCCGCGGTGGATGACTGCGTCGGCACCGTCATTGATGCAGTTGACAAAAATGGTCTCGCCGAAAACACGATCGTCATCGTGACCAGTGACCACGGCTGGGACATGGGGCAAAAAGGCTATTTATTTAAAAATACACTGTGGGAAGACAGTACGCGTATCCCGATGCTTATTCGTGCCCCTGAAATCAGCCAAGCTGGAGGCGTAACGACGCAGCCAGTATCGCTGATCGACGTCTACCCCACACTCGTTGACCTCTGTAAGCTACAAGGCGATACGCGCAAGAATGCGCAAGGCGCCCCGCTCGACGGCTTCAGCATGCGCCCTCTCTTAGAGAACCCGCAAGCAGCCATCTGGAACGGCCCCGACGGTGCGCTCACTATGCGCTTCGCGGGACCGAAGAATAATCATATCCCAGCTAAGCAACATTGGGCCTATCGCACTGAGCGTTATCGCTACATCATCTATAACAACGGCAAGGAAGAGCTCTACGATCACCACAGCGATCCCCACGAATGGACTAACCTCGCTAGTAAGCAAGAATACAGCGCACTTAAGGCACAGTACAAACAATCCATCTTCAGCCAACTACCAAGCAAGGAAGCAAATTTACAAGCCAAGGAAAAAGCTAAACAGGCAAACAAAGGAGATGCCGAGGTGTGGAAGGATAAATACTATAAAAAACACCCCGAAGCCGACACCAACGACGATGGCACACTTAGCTGGCCCGAATTCCAAAAGCATAAAAAAGGAGCATAGTCATCTCAATGCAGAAGACTTGCTTGCCGAAAGACGCCCGTGCACAGCGTTGAACCTCCCCGTCCCCACTGATCAGTAGCAAAGCAGATAGGCCACAGAACACGCCTCTGTGGTGCGTTCAACCATCTACTGAATTTAAACGCACCTTGATCTCATTGAGAGTCAAACGTCCTACTCTAATCCATATGGAACACCTCTGTCAGGGGCGTAAACACAGGCATATTGTTGGGTTCCACTTCCATCAGGTCGGCCATGTAGTCCCACCACTTTTGCACGATCTCCAAATCCTTCATCTGTGCGGCAGTATTATCGGGAGACAGCTTGCAGAAGGCAAACAGACTCAAACTTTCTTCATCAAAATAGATGGAGTAATCCGAAATCCCAGCATCCGAGTGCACTTGAACCAATTCGGGCCAGATTTCATCGTGGCGCTTCTTATATTCCTCTACACAGCCCGACTTGAGCTTCATCTTAAATGCGTCTCGCTTCATTGCGTTTTATATCATTTCCTTAAAATCGTTACAAAAGAAGGCGAACTGCCTTCAGCTTGTTTACGTTCATCCAAAATGCGGCGGGTTTCTTCCGCGCGTTTGCGACCGATCGGGAAGAGCACCATCAATAGTATTGCGACTAGTAGTCCGACTGCTTGCATCGAAACAAAGATAATCTTCATCTTGTAGCCGATTTCGGCATTCGGCTCCATCCCTTCAACATAG
>Ga0209715_1003129_pt1 | contig 12053 bp, 13 predicted proteins | sample COGITO_mtgs_1205_2_FD_184809 | JGI IMG/M metagenome (GOLD analysis project Ga0209715, IMG submission 184809) | Pelagic marine microbial communities from North Sea - COGITO_mtgs_120503 (SPAdes) (version 2) | ecosystem: Environmental > Aquatic > Marine > Epipelagic ...
ATCCAATTCATCGCCCTGCAGGCATTGATAACCGATCATCACAGCTTGGGCTCAATCGAGTGCCACTGCTCGAAAAAAAATTCGTACTTTAAATAATCTGTCCGAAATTCCTCACCCGAGACGTGGCTCACCAAGGGACTCGCTTGAATCAACCGCCAACCATCCCGGAGGGCATCGACCCCAGTCTTGTAGGGCGGCACATCCTCATCCCCGGTCATTGGCTTGCTGCCACCAAGGCCATCGTACTGCGCCCAACCGACAACTGGCGTATCCAACGCCGACGTCGCCAAGTACAACACCAGAACTTTCTGTCTCGCCGCCATCGTGAACCCCTGCCTAGACCTCACCCCATTCTGCCAGTTAAAGCATAAGTCTGCCGTTTGGCAAGCTTAGGCTTTAAATTGGGAGCGGCAAGGTTAGGGTTTAACAAAGATCAACTCTTTGGATTTGACCGCATAAACTGAATCACCACGGCTGCAAGCTCTTTCGCCGCATCATCCTGAATGTAATGACCGGCACCTTTGACAATGGTGTGCACCTGCCCTTTGGCACCTGGCACGGTCTCGATCCAACGCTTCTCGCCGCCTTTCGAGACGGGGTCAGAATCACCAAATGCGGTAATAAACGGCTTTTCGAACTTCTCAAACACTTGCCATGCGGCCTTATTAGCGGGTATCGCGACATTGTCAGGGATAATGGGAACAAGCGAGGGGAATTGCCTCGCGCCCGCCATATATTCTTCTGAAGGAAATGGCGCAGACCAGGCACGGTATTCCTCGTCGTCGCACTGGCCCAAAACCAACTTCATGTGCACGCCAGGGTGAAAATCAGGATGAGCGTCACTGTGGCGTACCCAGTACATGAACTGCGGGCGATCTTCCATGGGACCCGCTATTTTCTCAAACATCTCCTCGGCAGGAAGTACGGGCGTATCCCGCAACAGTTCGTTGAGCTTGTCCGTCATCTCGACCGATATGCCTGTGCCATCGGGTAAACCGCCATTGGCCAACACAACACGCGCAAATCGCGCCTGATTTTCCGCTACGACTCGCAAACCAATGAGACTTCCCCAATCCTGGCAAACCAAAGTGACGCCTGACAGATCCAAAGCCTCGACAAACCCCTTCATCCAAAAAACATGGTTCGCGTAGGTATAGTCTGTGCGGTCAATGGGCTTATCGGACTTACCAAAACCCACCAAGTCAGGTGCGATCACCCGGTAGCCTGCCTTGGTTAACAGCGGAATCATCTTTCGATAGAGATATGACCAGCTAGGCTGGCCATGTAGGCAAAGAATAATCTCACCTTCACCTTCGTCGAGATAATGCATGCGCAACGCCGAGCCATCACCTGCGTCAACCTCCGTGTAGTGCGGTTCAAAGGGATAGTCTTTCAGGTTTTCGAATCTGGATTCGGGTGTTCGGATGGATTTCATAAAATTTCCTTTCAAGTCTCAATAGGTTTAAATCTAATCAGTCGCGCGGAGCATCGCTTCGACACCAGTACCTCGAATCAACCCATCTACGCGGGCTCGGTCCGCCTCAGATAGCGCTTGATAACGTTCGTTAGTCCACCGCAGGCACTTCGCCTGGTAAGGAAACGTCGGCTGTGTCCAAGTCGCACCGTCGATCTGACATTCCCAATTTTCTTCGCCAGCCTGAACAGCAGCGGCGTTAGCCAGTTGCGCCGGTGCATAGACCCGCCCGATCTCAGCCAGCAAACCACGTAAGCTCGCGGGCTGATCTTCGATACCCAACCAGTCGTCCGCTGCGGGTTCAGCACCGCTTTGGTCGTAAATCTGGTCTACCCAAGCAACCGTTCGCGGTGATACCTCGTGAGTGATTGCCCGAGAGGTTGGTTCAAAACCCACCAGTTGGGTCAATTGCCCAAACAAGCCAAAGTCGCCAGAGCCCGGCCGATTACCCAGCATGAACTTCTGATTGGCCAGGTGCGCCTCTAACGCCTGCAGAAAGCGGCGATAACTCGCATCAATAACAGGGGCCGTTGTTTCGTTGGAACCAACAACGTAAAGGCGGGAGATCTGACGCTCGCCAATGTATTTTTTAAGCGTGGACCATTGCTCTGCCGAGAGGCAGACATCCAAACCCAGGGGTAGCAAAGTCGCTGCATTGTCCGCGTCAACTTGCGGATGCCAGCGATAGTGGAACATATATTTAGTACACCACTCGTCCGCAAAATCTTCGATCAGGTAGTCAATAAACGCCAACGCCGGATCTTCAGGCACCACCGAACGCCCTGTGTACGCCTCTTCCAGCCGACGAATGATGGGTGTCGAATCGCACGTCGCCTTCGTGTCTCCGTCTTCTTCGAAGAAAAAAGTCGGCATCAAAGTGGGCCTAGGAGCTTCCACCCCCAAAGCTGCACAAACCTCAGCGGGTTGCCCCCAGGTCACGGCATAAGGAATGCGTCGGTAACGCATCAACGCCGCCATTTTTTGCGTGTAGGGTGAACCTGTACCACCGACGAATCGAACCCGGTCTTGATCAGACATAACATATCTCCTTTGCTGAGCGCGCCGCACCAGGATTTGACGAGTGGGCAACTCTGTTAAGTTTGCGACTACGTTTCTGCAGCGTTTAGAGCCCTACCACACAACCAGAAGTGATAAGCGGACCAGAAGCTTGTGGCGGTTAGAATCGACAGCGCGATGGGCAGCGATCGATCATCAAAACCGGACTTCAAGAGGTCGCTGACAAATCCAACAAAAAACGGGCCGAGACTCAAACCAACAAGGTTCAGGCAGAACATCTTTATGGCAGCTGCCACTGACCGCATAGATACTGGCGATAGTGTCTGAATCAGAGCGAGGGATGGACCGAGGAAAAAATTTCCGGCAAATGCAGGCAGAGCAAGAAGCGCAATAGCAACAGATAAAGAGCCAGCCTGGTAGGCAACGATAGATAGCGGCGTAACGGCAATCTGAACAATTGCAATCATCCAGACCCCACGTGCCATGCCCTTTCTTGATAGCACATCAAACAGCTTGCCAGACACCAGGGTCCCAACAGCACCGAGGCCACCAAAAAGCAATGCCATAAGCATACCCACTTGGCCTTGCGATAAATCGTGGGTACGGACGAAGAACGCGGGCAGCCAAGTGGAGGCACCGTAAGACCCCATGGCGGTTATGGTTGTTGCGAACAGAAGTTGCCGAATAGCAGGCGTGCTAAACATATAGACGGCGGTGTTCTTGATACCGGGTTCTATGCTTTCTCCTTCGTCAGCAGTGGAATCTGTAGCCCCGCGTTCAGGTTCGCGAAGCAGCAAGAACATGGCCACGGCGAGTAGCAACCCGGGCAGCCCAACCGCAATGAGGGCTGCGCGCCAGCCATAGAGTTCACTGACGGCCCCACCGACTAAAAACCCGCCGATCATGCCGCAAGGTGCGCCGACCGCAAGAATCGACATGGCGGTACCGCGCCGTTCCTTTGGATAGTAATCCGCGATGATCGATTGACTGGCTGGGTTAATTCCGGCCTCACCAACACCAACGCCCACTCTGAGCAGAAACAACATCAGAAACCCTGTCGCCAGACTACTCATGGCTGTCATCAGGGAGAAAACACCTAATGAGAACAAAATGATAAGGCGCCTACTCTTCTGGTCCGCGAGCCTGGCTATGGGTATACCCAGCGTCGCGTAGAAGAGCGCGAAGGACAGCCCCCCTAGCAAACCCATCTGGGTGTCTGAGACGTCAAACTCCAATCGAATGGGTTCAAACAACACAGACAATATCATTCGGTCGGTGATGGACAGCGCGTAGGCTAGAAAAAGCAGCGTAAGCGCAGTACGCGCAGTGCCCGATGCATCAGCGATAGGTTTTGTTGTTTTGTGTTCGTACATCCCGGTTCCGGCTCGCGCTCTCTCGGCGAAATTTTTTGTTATTGACATAACATATGCCATATTCTATTGTCACAACATATGCCATAACATAACTTTTCGCAAGCCTTCGAGGAAAGTATCAATGCCAGAACATTCAAAGGTTGTCGACTTATCGGTAGTCGATGAGACAGCAGTTGCCGATGGACGCCGCATGCGTAGCGAGCGCAGCCGAGACGCCATCATCGAAGCAGCGCTTCAGTTGGTTCAGGAAGGCATTCTCGTACCGACGGCCCAACAGATCGCAGATCGAGCTGGCGTGGCTATGCGTACCTTCTTCCGTCATTTCGAAAGCATGGAGTCCCTGTCTACTGCAGTTGATGAGTATACGCGGGAGTCTTATGCATCATTGTTCACGTTGGCTGAGCGTCAGGGCACGCTGGATGAGCGAGCGGAAAATGCAGTACGGCACCGGACAAATGCTTATGAGCAGGTAAAAGACGTGATCCTTAGCACCCAGGCCCAACTCTGGCGATCTGACGTCCTGACCAGGAACTATGCTCGCGACCAGCGCAAGCTCCGACGTGATATGGATGCCTGGCTGCCGGAGCTCAAATCTCTTCCACGAGAAAAGCGTGAAGCGGTAGATGCCGTCACCTCGTTTGAGATGTGGCATCGACTTCGATCACATCAAGGCCTGGGCAAGAAGATGAGCATCGAGATTGTCATAGGCTTGATCAAGAACCTCATCCAATGAATGACGTTTTTGTATTCAACCTCCGTGTGTAAAATCGGGAGTAGCTGATGAAGCGTGGTTTGTGGCTCACACTAATGGTCATCGTGGCGATTGCATCGGTAGTCTGGTGGAATCGTATTGAGATCGCTCTGACGGCGATCAACCTTGTTTCTGCACCTGACGTAGCGCCGCACCGAGCCGTCAATTGGCAACAGGATTTAACAGAAAAGTCGGCAGCATCCGATGGAGCCACCCGCCCACCAAATATCATTCTTATCCTGGCCGACGATCTCGGCTACAACGATATCTCAACCTTTGGCGGCGGAGTTGCCGATGGCCAGGTTCAAACACCCGCCATTGATCAGCTGGCGGCTGAAGGCGTTGTCTTTGAACAGTCGTACTCCGGGACCGCCACCTGCGCACCCTCCCGGGCCATGTTGTTGACTGGACGGTATCCCAGTCGAACCGGATTCGAATTTACCCCAACCCCGACTGGGCTGCGCCCAATAGCCCGCATGGTGCGAGAGTCTCTTGACTACAGCCACCCTGTGTCTGATCGGCACATTGAAGTCACTAAAGAGATCCCGCCGTTTGAGCAGCAAGGGTTACCGTCCTCAGAGGTAACGATCGCGGAAATGTTAAAGGCGCGAGGGTATTACACAGCCCACATTGGCAAGTGGCATCTTGGTCGAAGCGAAGGCTTTACGCCGAATGATCAGGGATTTGATGACAGCCTGTTAATGGAAAGCGGTTTGTATCTTCCAATCGATGACCCCAATGTCGTCAACGCCCGGGTGAATTCTGACCCAATGGATCGCTTCGTTTGGGAGGGTATGCATTTCGCGGCGTCATTCAATAACGAGGGCGCATTCGAGCCTGGTGGCTACCTGACAGACTATTGGACCGATGAAGCAATCAAGGTGATTCAGGCCAACAAGAATCGACCCTTTTTCTTATACCTGGCCCATTGGGGTGTGCACGCCCCGCTACAGGCAACCCGTGAAGACTATGAGGCGGTTGGCAATATCAAACCACATCGTCTGCGCGTTTATGCGGCGATGATCCGTGCGTTGGATCGCAGCGTGGCCCGTATTAATGATGCCCTGGAAGCGGAAGGCCTTGCTGACAACACCATCGTCATCTTCTCCAGTGACAATGGTGGCGCAGGCTACCTCGGCCTGCCGAAGGTCAACGCGCCATTTCGCGGCTGGAAGGTCACCAATTTCGAAGGCGGTTTACGGGTGCCGCTGTTCATCAAGTGGCCGGAGCAGATTGAAGCAGGCCAAAAGGTGGGCACACCAGTTGCGCACATCGACTTGTTACCCACCCTCGCTGCTGCAACCGGCTCGGCCCTGCCGAAGGACGTCGAGATCGATGGCGAGAATCTAATGCCGCTCGCAACGCATTCATTCGGTGGTGTTTCAGCAGATGAGTGGAGACGGGAAACCCTGTTTTGGCAAAGCGGCCACTACCGCGTTGTGCGACATGGTGACTGGAAACTGCAGGTATCAGAAAACCCAGCCAAGACCTGGCTATATAACCTTTCGATAGACCCAACAGAGCAAAACAATCTGTCCGATGAAGCGCCCGGGAAACTGGCCGAACTGCAAGCCCTGTTGGTGAACCACCAGGCCACTGCAACCCGTCAACCGCTCTATCCCTACCAGAGCGAGATGGGTGTCGCGGTGGACAAGACGCTGGCAGAAAAATTTGAAGAAGGTGATGAATACATCTTCTGGCCAAACTAAGACATGTCCTAAATGCAGAGGAATTCTTACATGCAACATCTAATCAAATTCATATTTTCATCAACAGCATTCGCGATCGGCTTTCTCTGGCCGCTTGTGGCCCAAACGCTGGTTGCAACCAACACCATGCCAGCCGAACCGCAAGTCTGGGTAGTCGCGGCTCTCATCGTGGCGCCTTTTGCAGCGTCAGCACAATTGCGAGGGAGCTGGATATGGGTCAGGTAGTAGATCAAACAGTCACATCCGAAAACTGGAACGAGCTCACTGACGACCAGTTAGACGTCTTGGAACGCAAGATAGCTGGAAAGTATTTGCGCATCGTTCCCTGGGGCGCCGTCGTCTGGGGCTTTGGCAATACCTTGGTCTGGTTGTCGCTATGGCCACTGGTGCTATTGGACATCATGCCGCTGTGGTTGGGATTCATCATTGCAACCCTTAACTGTTCCGCCGCTTACCTGCCGTCGCACGAAGCGCAGCACAGCATTATTGCAGGAAAAGGCAAACCGCTGCGCTGGCTGAACGAACTGCTTGGTCATGTTTCCTTGATACCCTTTGCCGCCCCCTTCCGCTTCATGCGCGCAACGCACATGGAGCACCACAAGCACACCAATGATCCGGACCTCGATGTGGACTATGGCGTCACAGCTCGCAACGGCTGGCACTTCCTGTACAAAAGCATCCTGCGTCGGCAGCCTGGCTCAAAAGGCAAAGAAGCCTATTCGGCAGCGCTGGCACGAACCGGGCAAAACTACATTATGTTGGATGCCCTGATCATCAACATCGTTTATATCAGCGTTCTGTTTGGTATGGCCTGGACCGGCCACGCCATTGAAGCAGCCCTGCTGTGGTGGTTGCCAAAGAACATTTCGCTAGTGTACATCGAGCACTATCTGTCCTGGATGCCACATCATCCGGGCAAAGAAACAAGTCGTTACGGCGATACTCGGGCGTTTAAAAGCAAGTTGGGAAACATTGTTTCCATGGGCATGCAGTACCACATCATCCACCACCTGTACCCACGGATACCGCTCAGCCTGACACCCGCGGCCTACCGGGAACTGAAACCCATCCTGCAGCGCAAAGGCTGTGACCTGGGCGAGTTGTAGCCCTCAAATTAGGAAGAGAATTTGAGGAAGGTGATGAGTACATCTTCTGGCCAAATTAAGACGTTGCTTAAAGAGAGACAGACATGAAAACACTGAGAACCCCTGACGAACGATTCGAGAACTTACCTGGCTATTCATTCGCTCCGCACTATCTGGAGGTTGATGATACGGAAGGCGGGCACCTTCGAATTCATTATGTTGACGAAGGGCCTGAGAATGCAGCGCCGATCGTGTTATTCCACGGTGAACCAACCTGGTCATACCTTTACCGTAAAATGATTCCTGTTCTGGTTAAGGCAGGATTCCGGGTGCTGGCCCCTGATCTGGTTGGGTTTGGTAAATCCGATAAACCAACCGAAAAAAACGACTACAGCGTAGAACGACACATAACTTACATGCGTGCCTGGATGCAGCAGCTTGACCTGCAGAACGTCACCTTTTTCGGGCAGGATTGGGGAAGCCTAATCGGACTGTGTGTATGCGCTTTTGAACAAGACCGGATCGACAGAATCATGTTGGCGAACGGTGGCTTACCCGATCCGAGGAATCTCCAGAGGATGGGTACGGTTGCCATCACCGAGTCTCCGGACCCTATGGCATTCACCAAATGGCAACAATGGATCTCTGAGCGGGAAGATTTACCAACAGGGCAAATTATGGCCAATGAGGTGCCGGACCTCGAAGTCGAAGGGCTCGGTTGCGCGCCATTGTCTCAACGGGAAAAAGTCGCATACGATGCCCCGTTTCCTGATTCAAGTTACCAGGCAGGCGCTTTGATTTTTCCACTACTGGCACTGAATTCACCAGAACAGGCCGACCAGTTTCCGTTTTTTACTGAGGCCTGGGAAATATATGACAGTTGGGAGAAGCCTTTTCTGACTGCGTACGGAAAGGCAGATCCGATACTGGGATGGTTCGATAAGATTTTCCAGGAACATGTCCCAGGGGCTAAGGATCAGCCACATAGCGAGTTTTCTGATGGGACCCATTTCATACAGGAACAGTACGGACCGGAATTAGCAGAGATATTGGTGAAATTCATCGGGACTGCTTAAAGCTAACGCCACGATCAAATCAGAAGGCTATGACCTGGTTGAGTTGTAGTTCTCAAATTGCAGTGAGGAAATACTATGCAAGTAACAGATAAAGTCGTTGTCGTCACCGGCGCCGGTAGCGGTATCGGTCGAGCGATGTCAGAAAAGTTTGTCGCCGAAGGTGCTAAACAGGTTGTCGCCGTTGATATCAATGCCGAGAACGCGCAACAAACAGCGAACAAGCTGGGATGCGTTGCCATGACCGCAGATGTCTCTCGCGACGCAGACATCAAACGCATCATTGAAGACACGGAAGCCAACATTGGCCCCATCGACCTGTTCTGCGGCAACGCCGGTGTGGGCATGGGTAGGAGCGAACAGTCACCCGACCAGGAATGGCAAATAAGCTGGGACATCAACGTGATGTCGCATGTCTACGCTGCCCGTCACCTGGTACCACGTATGACAGAACGCGGCGGCGGTTACTTTCTCAATACGGCTTCTGCGGCAGGCTTGCTAAACCAGATTGGCAGTGCCGCCTATGGGGTGACCAAACATGCAGCGATCGGATTCGGTGAATGGCTGGCCCTCACCTACGCTCATCAAGGGATCAAAGTGTCCATGCTCTGCCCACAAGCCGTTCGCACCGGAATGACGCCGTCAGAGGATGAGGCCGATGATGCACCGGGTGCGAGCGCCGCCAGGGCTGCAGCGGCTGATGGCATGATGGAGGCAGATGAAGTAGCCGATATCGTAATCGAAGGCCTGCACCAGGAAACCTTTCTGATCCTGCCTCACCCCGAAGTCGAGACCTACATGCAGCGAAAAACAGCTGATTACGATCGCTGGTTAAAGGGCATGAACCGCCTCCATCGTTCGCTGAGCGAACCAGGCTGAAACATTTTGAGGCATTCCTACGAGGCGCTAAGCACATGATGCGAAAATTTCTAATTGCGATAGCCGTACTGATCTTAGTCCCGGTGGTGTTGTTTCTTACCGCGTGGCTTTATCCACGCCCCGCAGACACAACACCGCCCTGGGTTTTTGAAAGCGACGGCAACGAACTGAATTATTGTGAACTGCCAGAACTCGACGGTTCAGGGCTGATGGCCAATGATATCCCCCGTGCCTACACGCCAGGTTGTGGCTATACACAATACCCTCAACCTATTTTGCGCGGCTGCACCGAACCCTTACCCGAAGGCGCGCAGGATATTCGCGGCCTATGGCAAAGCGTTAACCCCAAACTGCCCGACCACGTTGAACGCGTTGAACAGTGTGGTGATCGTGTCGTCGTAACCACCGCTGGGATTATCCATGATCATACATCGACAAGATCGTCCAACGATGTCTCGCCAAGAGACATCGGCCCATGGACATTTTGCATGCGCACGTCACAAGCAGCGACGGTCTGGGAAGATAACAAGCTGCACTTCAAACTTTTTGGCGGCCCTACCGTGGTGAAACGCTATATCGAAGACGGCGTTTACAAGTGGGATTACCCAAGCCTGGGCACTATTGAAATGAAGCGCATCTGCAAGGTGCCAGAGCATGCCCGCTCATTTGACCGCAGCCATGCACTTTGAATCTAAATAGCAACATCACTAGACAAACAACTGGAGAAAATTATGGGATTTGAGATAACAGATCGAGTGACTGAGTTGAACGCTCGACTAGAAGCGTTCATGCAGACGCATGTTTATCCACGAGAGCATGACTATGAAGAGTTTACGCTGAGCCCAGAAAACCTGTGGCAGACACCACCCTGGTTCGATGAGCTGCGCAGCCAGGCGAAGGAAGCGGGGCTTTGGAACTTGTTCCTACCAAGGGAATATGAACCCTGGAGTCCCGGTCTCACCAACCTTGAGATTGCCACACTTTTTGAAACCATGAGCAAGGTCACCTGGGCCCAGCCAGTGTTCAACTGCAGCGCGCCTGATCGCGGCAACATGGAAGTGTTGGCCAAGTATGGTACCCCGGAGCAACAGGAAGCCTGGTTGAACCCACTGCTTGAGGGAGAGATCAGATCAGCCTACGCCATGACGGAACCCCAGGTGGCATCCAGCGACGCAACAAACATGGAATTGCAGATCAAACGCGATGGCGATGAGTACGTATTGAATGGCCGTAAGTGGTGGACAACCGGCGCCGTTGGTCCCCGCTGCAAGGTGATGCTTGTTATGGGGCAGACAGACCCGAATGCGTCGCGGCACAAACAACATTCCACCATTCTTGTGCCAAGAGATACACCGGGAGTGGAGCTGGTTCGTCCGTTAAGGGTATTTGACAGTCTGCATTCGCCGGGCGGTGAAGCTGAACTCGCCTTCAACGACGTCCGTGTGCCTGTTACGAATATGATCAAGGGTGAAGGCTGTGGGTTTGAGATTGCACAAGGCAGATTAGGGCCAGGCAGATTTCAATATGCAATGGGATTTGTCGGACTGGCACAGCGTTGCCTGGAGCTGATGTGTGAGCGGGCCGAAGACCGTGTGGCCTTTGGCGAAAAACTCAGCAAAAAGACCAGCGTACAGCATGAAATTGCCCGCAGCCGTTGTGAGATCGAACAGTGTCGCCTGCTGACGTTACAGGCAGCAGAGGTTATGGACAATGGTGGCTTGGACGCTGCTCGGCCCTATATCTCTATGGTGAAAATCGTGGCGCCGCAGATGGCCCAGAATGTGGCCGATCGTGCCATGCAAGTGTTTGGCGGCAAAGGTGTTTGCCAGGACACACTAATCCCATCGGTGTTTACCCGGGCACGATTCTGCCGGATCGCTGATGGTCCTGACGAAGTACACATGTCGCAGCTTGGCAAAATGACATTGCGTGAGTTGGCTACGGGATAATGATCTTATGGGTGAAAATTTAGAAATTGATGTTTTCTGGTCATTTCGAAGCCCGTGGTCTTACTTGGCCACTCCGCGCCTACGCCAGTGGCAGGATAATTATCAACTGCAGGTGAACTTTCGACCTGTGTATCCGATTGCGATACGCACGCCGGAGTTCTTTCAACAGGTTCAGCCGCAGTTCTTTTCCTATTTTGGAATCGATGTGTTTCGCGTAGCCGAGTTTCTGGAGCTGCCGTTTGCCTGGGCCAATCCTGATCCCATCATTCAAGCACCGGGCGAGAATGGCCGGCCTCAAACAGCAGAAGATCAGCCCTACATCCATCGGCTCACCCGTCTTGGGGTCCTGGCCGCCGAGGCAGGTAAAGGCATTGAATTTGCGGATGAAATATCCACCCTGATCTGGGGTGGAACACCTGCCTGGGATCAGGGTGATGATCTGGCGCAGGCGACTGCAAGAGCGAGCCTAGACCTGGCGACACTGGATTCGAAGGCGCTTGCCGAGGCCAGCCGGCTTGAAGCCGTCATCGAGCAGAACCAAGCAGATCATGACAAGGCAGGCCACTGGGGTGTGCCTACCTGTGCATTCCAGGGCGAACCCTTCTTTGGTCAAGATCGCCTGGATGTGCTGCTCTGGCGTTTGCAGCAGGCAGGCTTACAAGCGCGCTAACTCCAGACGCCCCTTCAGACGAACCGCACAAATGCACATACCGCACACCTCGCGATCAACGAACTTGCCTGGG
>Ga0209715_1003138_pt1 | contig 12030 bp, 10 predicted proteins | sample COGITO_mtgs_1205_2_FD_184809 | JGI IMG/M metagenome (GOLD analysis project Ga0209715, IMG submission 184809) | Pelagic marine microbial communities from North Sea - COGITO_mtgs_120503 (SPAdes) (version 2) | ecosystem: Environmental > Aquatic > Marine > Epipelagic ...
CATTTTGATAGAGCCATTGTACCGTCTTTTCTAGTGCTGATCTTGCAATCATGGCACTCGCCTTTGGAGAGGTTAGCGTTAGTTGCTCTGCTTCTTTTGCTTCTCTATATATGGCAGGCCATTCTTTATGTAGGAATTGGAAGTTTGACATCACCTTTTAATTAAATCTTTGTTTTATATACTCCATCATTTGGCTAGGAGTCAAACTTGCTGAAGACCCACCGGCTCTTATATAGAACTCCTCATCATTCCCTTTTTTAAGGTAAACAGGAACTTTACTAGGTTTACAATCTACAAGAAAAATACGTTCTCCTTTATAGTCATGAAAGCTTGGCTTTATGTTCAACATTGTAGTAGTTCCAAGTTGGGACTTAATCAAATTCCCTAGATGTAAATCCATTTTATCTTCATTTTCAAATTCATCATTAGCCAATCCTAAAGCATCCCCATTGTCTGCTACTCCTATGACCAAAGTTCCTCCTTCTTTTGAATTTAGGAACCCATTAATGGTTTTGATAACTGCATGTTCCATTGCCTTATCTCTCTGACCAGTATGTAAATTAACTCTCAGGGTAGACTTGAACTCAGTATATATTCCTTCCCCTTGAAATACCATTTGTTCTATTGTTGTTGGTTTTTCATCTACAACTTCACCTTTTTCTAATTGCTTGAATCCATCTCTAGTAACCCCAGCCATTAGCTTTCTTCTTTCCTCTAGAAACTCATTGTAGGTCATACTCTCCCAATCTCTTGGTAGAGCATGCCAGTAATTCATTTTTTCTAATTTATCCTGTGGGATTAATTTTTTAAATTCTTCTAAATACTCTGATGGAGGTGAATCAGAAATCTTTATATTATCCTTCCATTCAACAAAAGCAAAATTGGCTATCTGATTGGTAATTCTTGTTCCTTCAAGTCCAAAGCTCTTGAGGTAATTTTTAGGAAATAGGTGGTGTCTTTCTACCTTACTTTTCTTGGATTTAGTAGTAGGATCCAATGCGTCCCAAATTCTAATTTCAGAGAACAGTGCTTTTGCATCAAGCAAATGCAATGCAGCTATATAACAATTGTTTAAAGGAGAATTGGAAGAAGATGTCTCCATCCTTGCAGGCAAAGTGGTCTCCCAAAAGTCTGCTGTTAATTCAGACTTAATTGTATTGTTTATCCAGTTTAAAAACTCTTCTGCTTTTGTAAACCCTCTAAAATCTGCAAGATCTCTTTCCATAGCAGATTCAGGAGAACTACTGATATACCTAGAAGTAATAATTGACATGAAAAACCATCTTGAGATTGCGTTTTGCAGCTCCTTATCAGAGACTTTGTAGTCCTCTTTTCCAATGATATAGAGTATATATGTATAGATTAGAGTTCCTTTTGAGTTGATCATAGATGAACTCCTAAACCCTCCCTTTTGAATTATACTAAGGAAATCATGCCAGTTTTGAAGGTCTAATGTTTTCTTTTGAGCAGCTTGCAGAACTGCAAATTGTTTTTCTCTTTGTTCTTTACTTAGTTTTCCAGATTCCAAGTCTTTACCTCTTAATAAAGCATAGGCATATTGAAGTCTTGCTCTCCTAAATCCAATCCCAACAGAAACTCTCAATAATTGATCTGGGTCAGGCTCAATAAAATAGTTATAAGGTCCTGGCTTTCCTTTTTCTGGTTTTCGTGATGCTTTACAAAAAGCCTCTAGTTCTTTTCTTCCATCTTCCCAAAAAACAGACATCAATGTTAAAATGAAATCAGCTTGATTTAGGGACTTTCCTTTAGAGTTGATTCTCACAAATACTTCCGCCACTTGCTCTTCATCAATACCTGCGGAGAGTTGTAAAACAGTAAACGGAAAAGAGCCTATTCCAAATAGTTTTTGAAAAGCCATTTCACATTTTTTCTGTTCATTAACAGAAAATTCTTTACCATCCTCTTCTCTAATTTTTTTGAGCTTATTGATGTAATCTCCAACAATAGCATATTGACTCGCATCCTTTTCAAAGCACTTACTGATATTTGGTATCCACTCTGGGTTTCTTCTGATACTGGCATCAGCAACATCAAACTTTCCTTCTAGAGGCTTAAAAGCAATTTCTATCTTTTCAGAATCATAATTTTCTCTGACAACTGAAATTCCTTTAATAACTGCAAACAAAGAAGTCAATCTTTGTTGACCATCCACAATTAAGAGGTGAGGTACTTTTTGATGACTGTAGGTTCCTATCTGTTTGACCCCTTTTTCTGCATCCGTTTCCCAAAAAAGTAAATACCCTACAGGATATCCTTGATACATAGAATCAAAAAGGTCTCTAACCTTAGCGTTTTTCCACACAAAAGGTCTTTGGATGTCTGGTAATCCAATCTCTCCCATTTCTACATCATCCATTAATTTGGATAGTGAATAGCTTACTTCTTTAAATAGTGGTTTGCTCATATTCTTGTAGTTTTATATTCTGAATTCCTCCTAAGAATCTATTTACAGGCATAGGAGCTGGATGATAAGGATTACCTGATTTGGTTGTTCCTATGCATTGGCACTTAAGTCCAGCCTCTTTGAAGACATTTATAATCTTTGAAGCTTGATTTCTCATGTATGAATGATCATCAACGTGGTTTCCCCAGCAGCAAATAATTTTAATTATGTTAAAGGAAGTATCAATAAACATCTCCTTTATAAAATCAATGTTTTCTTGAGCTAATGATTTATCTGCTCTCTGAGGAAGGTTAATTGGTTTGGATGTTCTCTTTGGGTATAGATTTACTAACCACCAACCATCACATCCATTATTATTTGCAATTGTCTGAATGTTCCTAGAGGTAGGGTCTAGTTTGTCTTCATTTGCAGTGCTAGGGTTTAGACCTATAGCTAACATTTCTGTATTACCTCTTTTGCCAAGCAAGAAACGCTTGGTAGTATCATTTAAAGGTTCACATATTATGTTGCTAGCACTACTCAACTTAATTCCCCTTTAAATGCCCTTTGTAAAAGGCTGTTAAACAAATCTTCTGCTTGGGCTAAACTATCCTGTGCTTGTGCTTTTTGTGCTTCTATGGCTTGAACGCTGTCTGCAAATTGGTTCTGTAGCTCAATTGGGGGTAAAGGAAAATCTAATGCTCTTAGTATTCCTAAATTAATATTTTTCTGTGCTGACTCAGGAGCGGTTTCCTCTAAAATTTTCTGTAAAAAAGACAACCAGAAAAGAGTATACAAGTTATTTGTTTTTTGATTTGGTATAAAACCAACCACACTATCTGGAAAACAAGCATCAAATGTTAGTATTCCAGTTTTAGCAATATTTGCAGCTATTGTAATACACAAAGTACCTGAAGGCCACTTTTTACTCTGTGCTAAACCAATATCTGAATAAGTACTAGTATATTCTTTTAGATATACTCCACAATTAGCTAGATTCCCTGTTTGAATTAATGGATGAATACCTCCTAATAATTCAGGTGCATTTCTTGGCCTATGTTTAGATTTTCCTCTATCAAGCTTGCCAACATCTGAGAAGTTGACCACTTTCCACCTCATAGGATTCCTCACAGGATCTCCAAACATGTCTAAAAATAAACTCTGGGTGAGCTCATCATACTTTTCAATGAGTGCTTTTGTTTTTTGCCTGTAGGCATCTGCTTCATCTAAAATAGCTGCTATCTTTTTTTGCTGTTCTAGTGGGGGTAATGGGATTTTATATTCTGAAACCCATTTAGTACTTAAGTTGAGCTGGGCTATACCAGATGAATTAAAAATTGCATCTCTTTCAAAAAACTCTGAATTTAACATATAAAATAAATACTTTTGAAAAAGATCTTGACTTTTTACTCTAATTCTAGCTACACGCTGGTTAAGATATGCTGGACAAAATTCTTTTGGAAAAACACCAACTCTACCTACATTTCCAGTTAGTGACATTAAAATATCGCCTTCATTTATCAAATAACTTTTTAGCTCCTCTTTAGTGTCACTTGAATAGAATTTTGGATTGTCATCTTGAATTTCTCCTTTCTGAACATTGGTAATTCTAACAACCCTAATCCCTTGCTCTACATATTTAGAGCTCTTAAAAGCATAGCCATTAGATATATCAACTTTATCTCCTATTTTAATCATCCCAACATCTCTTTTAAAGCAGTCAAAGCTTGATTTCTTTCCTTATCAAGTGTTTCAATATCCTTTATAATCTCTGTTGGAGCAGCATATTCTATCTCTTCATAGATGATTTCCTTGTATCTGTTTATAGATAAATCCCAATCATTGTCTTTAATCTCATTAAAAGGCACTAAGAAACTCTTGTCTGTTCTGGCTCTTTCAGATTCACCTGCTAAATTGTGATACCTGTTTAATAAATCAGGGATGTCATTTTCTTTAATTTCATTAAAAGGCACTAAGAAACTCTTGTCTGTTCTGGCTCTTTCAGATTCACCTGCTAAATTGTGATACCTGTTTAATAAATCAGGGATGTCATTTTCTTTAATAGGATTTCTATGATCATTTAAGCTGTAGCCATCAGCTTCCATATCATAGAACCAAACAGTATCTGTACCACCTGTACCTGTCTTAGTAAAGAAAAGTACTGCAGTACTTACCCCAGCATAGGGTTTAAATACGCCACTTGGCATAGAAATTACTGCATCTAACTTGTGTTTTTCAATCAACTCTTGACGTATTTGCTTATGAGCCTTAGAACTACCAAAAAGCACCCCATCTGGTACAATTACAGCAGCTCTACCACCTGTTTTAAGCATCCTTAGCATAAGCCCTAAAAAAAGCAGTTCTGTTTTCTTAGATTTGACTGTTTTAAGGATAGAATTCTCAACAGCATCATAGTCTAAACTTCCTTTAAAAGGGGGATTAGCTAGTATTAAAGAATATTGGCTTCTAATATCTCCAGCCCTCTCACTCAGCGCATCATTTTTAATCAAATTTGGGTTTTCAATCCCATGGAGCTGCAAGTTCATGGCTCCAATACGGATCATAGTATCATCTATTTCAACCCCATTAAACATTTCATTGTTAAAATGGTCTCTAAAAGACTTGTCTAAAAACAACTCTTTGTGATTGTCTCTAAAATATTCGCCTGCAGCTACTAAAAAACCTGATGTTCCAGAAGATGGGTCACAAATGACATCATCCTTTGTAGGCTGAGTCATATCTACCATCATCTTAATAATATGTCTTGGTGTTCTAAACTGACCGTTGGTTCCAGCCGAAGCAATCTTAGAAAGCATGTATTCATAGAGATCTCCCTTGGTATCTCTATCCTTCATATCAATTTTATCAATCAACTGCACCACTTGATCCAACAGTCTTGGAGTAGCAATAATAAAAGTAGCCTTGCTCATAAACTCCGCAAACACTCCAGCAGCATCACCCACTTGTTTCATGTGATCAAAGACCGTCATGCCATCTACTAAAGGTTTCGTAAACACCTCAAACATAGACTCAGGATCTTTGTTTTTAAAGGAACTCCATCTGAGCTCTTTTTGCTGGGGAGTAAAAATTACATTTTGTATTGAAATTCCTAAAGTATTGGCTTTGTTTTCAACCAATAGTTGGCGTTCATCCAATCTTCTTATAAAAAGTAGGTAGGTAAACTGCTCTATGATAGATAAGGGGTTAGAAATGCCACCTGTCCAAAAGGACTCCCATATTTTATCTACTTGTAATTTTAATTTTCCTGTGATCATTTACACGTTTGTTTAATTTCCTAATGTAGAAACCCGTTTATTGAGTTATAACTACTCAAAAACTATTCTTAGCTATTTTACTCATCGCAAAATGTATAAGACTTGAAAAAAAGATATCACAGAAAACAATATTTTATTACGATTGCTAACTGATAATTTTTTCGAATTTTAAAAAAAATTCTGTTTAATAAATAAAAAACAAGGATTACAATTTTTTTGTTTGATATTAGGGGATATCTGATCTTTCTAGCGGTTTAAAGATAGAATAAAAATCTAAAAAGTACTATAAGAACAGTACTTTTTTGGGATTAAAACACTTACTGTTTATTGGGTGTCTTTTAATGTAAATAACAGTTTTTTTAAAGTATTTTTTATACTTAAACATCAAACCTTGCTATAAACCTCCACTCCTACACCTCAAAATATGTAGACTATAATAATCTTAAAAGCTATAAACTAAAAAACCCTCCACAATGGGAGGGTTGAATTTTTTATAAATACGTTAGTTTAGAAACTTACAGGTTTAGAGTTTTGTAGACAAATCTGGTCTCAACATATAGTCATACGTTGGACGTGTCCATTCTACTAGGCATTCATTGTATTTTGCAAAATCATCTTCCCAAGTACCTTTCCCATACATTTCGTCATATGCGGCATTTGCTGTCCCATTTTTTGTAGCCCCTTCTCGCTCGTTTGGATTGTTAAACGCAGTCAGAATTCGAACAGTATTGGTGTTCCCACCAGAACTCATTATAAAAACAGCTTGTTGAACGTCTGGACGTGTTTTTCTCAACACTTCAGAATAACGTTTTAAATAGCGCCAAAAGTCTTTATTATCCCCGTTTTTAAGAACACGAATATAAGAACGGAAATATTTAGTAGGACGAGGCTCTTCAAAATTTATTGACAAACCTTTATCTCTTTCCCAAACATACGGACCTTCTCCAGTTTGAATATATTTTGCAACATTTTTTTGCCAAAAATTTGATTCTTCTGATTTTAACGATTCGCTATACCAGTCATTTGTTCTCCGTGGCATGATGCGCTCGTATTTTCCATTTTCAGCTTCAGAGCCGGTCATTAATACTGCCGTATAAGCAGCATTCTCACCAGTATTAAAACGTCTTGTTTTTTCTGCAATCGCATTTTCAAATTTCTGATTCATTCCTGTCTTTGCAGTGTATTCATAAGTAATCCAAAGTTCAGGCTCGGTGTTTTCTTGAGCATAAACAAAACCACACATAAAAAAAGCAACTAAGTAAAAGTAATTTTTCATTTATTAAAAGTTTTATGATTCAAACCAAAAATACTATTTTTAATTGTAAAATAAAACTAATTAAACGAAGCATCCGTAAAGTGGCTAGGCTACAAAAAAACAACTGCGTATTTTCTAGTTGGCGTTGTGTTTATTAAATTAGATGCTTACAAAACCAAACAGTTAAACCCGTTTAGTCTATTTAAACAACCCCATAAAAAAATAGTACGTATTGATGTAGCAAGCGCTTTGGCAGTTATTAGAGTGATCATCGTTAATTTTAAAATTGTACTTGGTGGAAACACTAGATTTCGAGAAAACACAAAAAACAGGGGCCCTTAGAATGGTGATTACGGAAAATTACAGGGTAAAAAACAGCGGAAAAGAACGTATAAAAAAAATAAGTGTAATAATAATAGAATCCTGACACTAACCTAAAAAACACAAACGTGAGTATCGACTTTTATAAAACTTCTATTTTACCGCATAGTGCGATAATTATAAAAATTTGCAGGGCTTATTCGAATTCTCAAGAAGATTACGAGGATTATTATCAAGAAGTATGCCTCCAAATATGGAAAAGCAAAGACAATTTTAAAAATAAATCCGAGTGGTCTACTTGGATCTATAGAATATCTTTAAACGTATGTCTTTCTTTATTAAGAAAACAAAAAAAACAGGATGTGACCACTCGTTTTGAAACATCAAACAATGAAATTTTAATTCAATCGGATGTAACGGAGGAATCAAAAAAGAACGATACCGATCTCATAAAACTATATGATGCAATCAAAGAATTAAAAGAAATTGACCGTGGTATCATTCTTCTCTATTTAGAGAAGAAAACCTATAAAGAAATTGCTGAAATTATGGGAACAAATAGTAATTCAATCGGAGTAAAAATAACAAGAATAAAAAAAAGACTAAAAAAACAACTAAATGAATAAATCAATAGAAGAAATATGGAGTGAAGGGTTTGATAACAACAACTTTTCAATTCCCCCAGTAATCGTCAACTTATATGATAAAAAATCAATATTGACGATCGATAAATTAAAAGCTGCTTCTAAAAAGGACAATTGGAGTATCATTCCTATGGCACTGATCGTATTGATCTTTTTTATTATAAAATCTAAAGTTATATTCGGTTTATATCTCGCTACATTAATGATGTCATTGTTTTTCTTAAATAGAAAACGACTTCAGTTTTTGAACACAATAAACACGGATCAATCTTGTTTTGAATATTTAAGTAAAATTCAAAAAATGATAAAAGATAATGTAAAATTTTATACGCGTCTTTTAGGTATTGGCTTCCCATTTTTAGCCTCCATCGGATATTGCCTATTTATTTTAGGAACAGATCAAAAAGACCATCTACTAGAAACTTATTCGATCAATACAATGATAACCTCCTCCATTATTCTATTAATGAGTTTTTCAATTATTGGCGTTCTTAGTTTCAGGTTATCAAATTACTTGATATATGGACGATTGATAAAAAAGATTGATGAAATGATTGAGGAACTTGCCTTATTGACGAAATAACGATACACTTCTTCCTTCTAGAAAAACATTCTATTATCGGTAATAAGTTGCGTCTTATTAAAATGTCCTTTATCAAAATAAATTCTAGAGGCTTTAACAGCTACCGGGAAAAAGGATTTTCCAGCAGAGACCATTTGCAACGTGTGACTGCCTTGCTTGGAAAATTCTATTTCCCCTGCTACCCGATCGGTTAACTGTATGATAAAATTGGGATCGATGGCAACATCCGTTTCAATAGATACCACCAAGTTTTTAGCAAATAGGACCCCACTAATAAGAAGGATCTGATCTCGATTGGCATTTCGTAACAAGGCCTTATTAGGATGCTTAAAATCTGCATTTGAAAGATAGTTTTGAAGTTCACCTATAGGAACTTCTCTTGTAACAGCCCCTTGATAGCTTATGGATATTTTTTTACCAGACACTCCTTCCAAAGAAAGTTGTAAAACTCCCAAGCCCATCGAGTCTAAAAGCTCTTGAAGTAAGGACATGCCAATATTAAAACCATACGTATCTTTCATGGTAGCGTCTATGTGTAATGCTTTATTTTCTATGGCTACCAGGGTAACTGGACTAGTAAATGCATGTTCTAAATGTGCATAATATAGTTCTACATCGTTAAAGGGGGTCTTTAACCATAATTGTAATAACTGATGATTCCTTATGGGCCCTGTAATGAGATCATATCCCTGCTGTCTGAGTGTTTTAGTAAGATTCATCGTTTTTTCTTTTCATTTAATAGCCATTCTTCTAGAAACAAATACCTAAATACCTGTACAAGTAGCTGCTTTTTATTAAAACTAGGTAAAAAGTAAGAAAAAGGGGACTGAGTACCCTATAAAATTGAGTTTTTTAGAATAGAACGAGACATATCTCGATGAAATGAACTTATTTTTGTACTGCTCTATGAATGCAAGAAGCAGAAAAGCAGGACCCAAAGTCATGAGGGTATCTTGCAAGGAAGGTGGATATTTAGTTCCCTTAAAGATTTACATCATGGTTGCTGCAATTTTTTTATAGGTACCGTTTTCTAATAGGATTCTAATTGCCGAGAACGCCGTAATGGTTTCTTGGATGTCTTCTAGTGTATGAGTAGCGGTTGGAATCAATCGTAGAATAATCAATCCTTTTGGGATAACTGGATACACAACAATAGAACAAAAAATTCCATGATTTTCACGCAAATCATTGACCATGGCCATGGCTTCTGGAATGTCTCCTTTTAAAAATACGGGAGTAATACACGTTTGTGTAGTTCCTAAATCGAAACCTGCAGCTCGCAATCCAGATTGCAATGCATTGGTATTGATCCACAATTTTTCTTTTAACTCAGGCATGGTACGCAGCATGTCCAAACGTTTTAATGCTCCTTTTACCATCGCCATCGGCAATGATTTTGCAAAAGTTTGAGAACGCATGTTGTATTGTAGGTATTGAATCACATCTTTATTTCCAGCTAAAAAAGCCCCAAAACCTGCCATAGACTTTGCAAAAGTTGCAAAATACACATCGATTTCATCTTGCACGCCTTGCTCAAAACCAGTACCTCTCCCACCGTCTCCAAGGGTTCCAAATCCGTGCGCATCGTCTACTAAAATTCTAAAATTATATTCTTTTTTAAAAGCAATAATTTCTTTCAAACGACCTTGTTCTCCTCGCATTCCAAAAACACCCTCAGAAATTACTAAAATTCCACCCCCTGTTTTTTCAGCCATTCTTTTGGCTCGCTTGATATTTTTCTCAAAACTTTCCATATCGTTATGACGATATACAAAACGTTTTCCAGCATGCAAACGAACTCCATCTATAATACAAGCATGGGTATCAATGTCATAAACAATGATGTCATTTTTATTGACCAAAGCGTCTATAGCAGACATGATTCCTTGGTAGCCAAAATTTAATAAATACGCTTTTTCTTTGTCTACAAAGGCAGCACATTCTCTTTCTAATTGTTCGTGCTTAGGAGTATGACCAGACATCATTCTAGCTCCCATAGGATAAGCCATTCCATGCTCTTTGGCAACTTCTCCATCTATTTTTAATATCTCTGGATGGTTGGCAAGACCCAAATAATCATTAATACTCCAGGTAACAACTTTCTTTCCATTAAAAGACATTCTGTTAGAAATGGGGCCTTCCAATTTTGGAAAAACATAATAGCCCTCCGCAGTGTCTGCCCATTTACCTAATGGTCCTTTATCTTCTTTTATTCTCTCAAATAAATCTTTGGTCATTTATACTGTTTTTATAATTTATAAGGAGTTACAAAGAAACTGCTTTTTTTGCAGTTTATCAAATCGTGAAAAACACAATTCTACTTATAAAAATCCATTTTCTTTCATCCATTCGTCACTGTAAACCTTATTCATGTAACGAGAGCCGTGATCTGAAAAAATCATCACTACAACACTGTTGTCATCAAACATTTTTTTTCCTGCGTATTGTTTGGTAGCTAAAAGTACAGCTCCACTTGTATAGCCTACGAACATGCCTTCTTTTTTGACAATATTCCTAGTTTCTAGCGCTGCCTCTTTATCCGATACTTTTTCATACACATCGATGACATCAAAATCAGTGGCGGTTGGTATTAAATTTTTTCCCAATCCTTCGATTTTATAAGGGTGTACCTCATTTAAATCGAGTTCTCCGGTTTCATGATATTTTTTTAATACAGAACCTATAGCATCTACTCCTAAAATTTTAATCTTTGGATTTTGTTCTTTTAAGTATTTACCTGCACCAGAAATAGTTCCTCCTGTTCCACTTGCGGCTACTAAATGCGTAATCTTACCCTGGGTTTGCTCCCAAATTTCTGGCCCTGTTGTTTTGAAATGCGCTTCTACATTTAGCTCATTAAAGTATTGATTGATGTATACGGAATTCGGTGTATTTTTATGAATTTTTTTTGCAACTTCATAATACGATCTTGGATCTTCTGGAGGAACATTGGCAGGACAAACATGAACTTCTGCCCCCATCGATCTTAATAAATCTATTTTATCTGTAGAAGACTTATCACTGACGGCTAAAATACATGTATACCCCCTAACAATGCTAATCATTGCCAAGCTATACCCTGTATTCCCCGAGGTGGTTTCTACAATCGTTGCTCCTTTTTTAAGAATCCCTTTTTTCTCTGCGTCTTGGATGATGTGTAATGCAATTCTATCTTTCGCAGAATGTCCCGGATTGAAAGCCTCAAATTTAGCATAATAAGAGCCAGGAAGATGTTTCGTAACTTGATGAAGTTTAATGAGTGGAGTTTCTCCTACGAGATCTAATATTGAATTGGTAATTCCTTTGTTTCTATTCATTCTCTCACTATTCTCCGAGTAATTATCATTGAGGGGTTAAGGCTGCGTTTTCTATAATAATCCTTTCATAAATCGCAAAGAGCCCTAATCTACTTTGGTACTTTTACAAAAATACATTTTAATCTTTAGATACTGAAACTGTTTTTAGGACTTAATTTTTTCAAGTCCTAATTTATCTTCTAAGGCCAAAAAGAACGTATACATTTTGGCGGTTTCTTTTAAAGCGTCAAA